>Ga0105048_10013460_pt1 | contig 12784 bp, 12 predicted proteins | sample MAT05_FD_78382 | JGI IMG/M metagenome (GOLD analysis project Ga0105048, IMG submission 78382) | Freshwater microbial communities from Lake Fryxell liftoff mats and glacier meltwater in Antarctica - MAT-05 | ecosystem: Environmental > Aquatic > Freshwater > Ice > Liftoff microbial mat | place... | reverse complement strand
TTAGCGGTAAGGCCGTGGGGTTGAACATGACCCGCACCGACGGCGATTGGCGCGGCGCCGGCTGGTCGTCGGACCCCTCCAGCGCCCTGGTCGGCGACGGCCAACTGGGGGTGGGTTGGCGCAAGGGGGCGATGCAGGCGGCGTTCGGCTATGTCCATCGCGAGATCAAGGTCCAGAACGCCCCGCGCGGCGCCGACAACGACATCGGCGACTCCATGGCGGCCTTCACCTTGTCCTTCAAGCCGCACAAATAGGCGCAACCGCTACATATTGTCCTGGACTGGGGATGAGCCACAAGATGTAGGAAACCGCTGGACGACCCGCCCTCTGTGCGGCACGATCGACTCGTCAGCATCCTTCAGCGTGATTGCCCGCCATGTCCCTGCATATCCAAAAGCCCGGCCTTCTCGTTCCGTCCCACGCCTACAAGCCGTTCCGATACCCGTGGGCGTACGACTTCTGGAAGAAGCAGCAGCAGGTCCACTGGATGCCCGAGGAGATTCCCCTGGGCGAGGACTGCAAGGACTGGGCGTCCAAGCTGGACGACAACGAACGCAATCTGCTGACCCAGATTTTCCGCTTCTTCACCCAGTCGGATGTCGAGGTGAACGACAACTACATGGAGCGGTACGCGCGCGTCTTCAAACCCACCGAGGTGAAGATGATGCTGTCGGCCTTCTCCAACATGGAAACCATCCACATCGCCGCCTACGCCCTTCTGCTCGAGACCATCGGCATGCCCGAGAGCGAGTTCGGGGCCTTCCTCGAATACGAGGCGATGAAGGACAAGCACGACTATATGCAGGCCTTCGGCGTGGAGACCGACGCCGACATCGCCCGCACCGTGGCCATGTTCGGCGGCTTCACCGAGGGGCTGCAGCTGTTCGCGTCCTTCGCGATGCTGATGAACTTCCCGCGCTTCAACAAGATGAAGGGCATGGGGCAGATCGTATCCTGGTCGGTGCGCGACGAGAGTCTGCACTGCGAGGGCATGATCCAACTCTACCATGCCTTCCGCACCGAAACCGGCTGCGTCACCAAGGCGGTGGCGGACGACATCGTCGACTGCTGCAAGACGGTGGTCGGGATGGAGGACAAGTTCATCGACCTGGCCTTCGAGATGGGGCCGGTGCACGGCATGACCCCCGAGGACATCAAGCTCTACATCCGCTACATCGCCGACTGGCGTCTGAAGCAGCTGGAGCTGCCGACGGTCTATGGCGTGCAGGAGAACCCGCTGCCCTGGCTGCAGGTGCTTCTGTCGGGCGTCGAGCACGCCAATTTCTTTGAGGCGCGCTCGACCGAGTACTCAAAGGCGGCGACGCGAGGCCAGTGGCAGGGCGCGGGCGGGGTCTGGGCCGAGTTCGACAAGGTCCTGGAGCGCCGCGGCGCCGAGGCGCGCGCCCAATAGCCTCTCGGCGCGGCCCCTTTATCGAATCCTTCACTGCGCAGAGCTACGATCGCCGGTCAAAAGCAGGCCGAAAAGGCGGGCGCAGTGCGCTTCCGTTACCCTCTATCCGTATTCAGGGATGACGCTGGCAACATCGCGCTGATCGGCGCGATCATCGGCGCCGTGCTGGTCGGCCTAGTTTTCGGGACGGTCGATCTCAATCGGGCCTCCAAAGCCAAGCAGCAGCTTCAGGCAAGCCTCGACGCCGCGACCCTCTACGCGGCGCGGACGACCGCCACCGCCAGCAGCGATCTGCAGACCATCGGCGCCAACGCGCTCAAGGCCAATCTCGTCAATATGACCGACGGGAATTTGACCACGGCGGTGTTCACAGGCAGCGCCGACGGCACCGCCGTGTCTGGCGAAGCCTCCGCAGCGGTCAACACGAGCATTCTGGGCCTGTTCGGCCAGGCGACCCTTCCAGTGTCGGCCAAGGCCGAGGTCCGCCGGGCGGCCAAGCATGTCGAGGTGGCGCTGATCCTCGACACCACCGGCTCGATGCAGGGCCAGAAGATCATCGACCTGCGCGCAGCGGCCGAGGAACTGGTGGATATCGTCGTCAAGGACCAGCAGACGCCGTACTATTCCAAGGTCGCCATCGCGCCCTATTCGATCGCGGTCAACGCCGGCGCCTATGCCGTCCAGGCGCGCGGCGCCATCACCGCGCCCAAGGCCATCACCGGCGCAACCAAGGCCAATCCCGTCCTGATCACCTCGAACGCGCATGGGTTTGTCAACAACAACAAGGTCTATATCCGCAGCGTCAATGGCATGACCCAGCTGAACAACCGGCTGTTCACCGTCAAACGCAAGACCGCCAACACCTTCGAACTGACGGGGGTCGATGGACGCAGCTACAGCACCTATACCTCATCCGGGTCTGCCTTTTGCACTACCCTGGGCTGCGAATACTATAACTTCACCGACGCCCTCGGCGGCTCAAAGACGTTCCAGGTCAGCACCTGCGTGACCGAGCGCACGGGCGGAACGGCCTATACCGACGCGGCCCCGACCGGCGCTCCGCTGGGCCGCAACTACCCCAGCCCCGATAATCCCTGCGCGACCAGCCCGTTCTCGCCCCTGTCCAGCGACAAGACCGCGATCAAGAACAGCATTGACGATCTGTCCGCCTCCGGGTCCACCGGAGGACACATCGGGGTGGCCTGGGGCTGGTACCTGATCTCGCCGAACTTCGCCTACATGTTCCCGACCGCGAGCAAGCCCGCGCTGTACACCAAGCCTGACCTGCTCAAGGCGGTGATTCTGATGACGGACGGAGAGTACAACAGCAGCTACTGCAACGGCGTGATCAGCAAGGACTCCACCTCGGGCAGCGGCGCGACGTCGGACCACATCAACTGCAACGCCCCCAATGGCCACGCCTTTGACCAGACCCAGTCGCTGTGCGCCCAGATGAAGACGGCGGGGGTGGTCGTCTATACGGTCGGCTTCAACGTCGTCAACGATCAGCGGGCCAAGGACCTGGTCAGTCAGTGCGCCACCAGCCCCGCCCACGTCTATCTGCCGTCAGGGGGCCAGGCCCTCAAGGACGCCTTCCGCTCCATCGGCCAGGACATCGCTTCCTTGCGCATCGCCCAATAAGGCGCGCCTCGAAACCGTCGCTCTGCCGGTCTAGGCTGGCGCCATGAACGCCGTCGCCCTGATCGAGCGCCCGTGGGCTGATTTGGCCTCGGTCGCCGCCCCCTTTGCCGACGAGCCCTATGCCCTGGCGCTGCAATCCGGCTCCGGTCGCGGCTGGTCCTATCTGGCCATCCGTCCTGAAGCGACCTTGACCTCGACGCCGCCTGGCCCCGATCCCTTTGCCGCCCTCGCCGCGTTCATCGGCCCTCGCCTGGCCGCCAATGCCGAAGGCCCCCCGTTCCAGGGCGGGGTCGCGGGGCTTGCCGGCTACGACTTGGGCTTCCTCGCCGAGGGCATAGATCTGCCGCGCGCAGACTGGCCCGACCTGGCGTGCGGTCGCTATCTGGCGATCCTGGCTTTCGACGAGACCGCGCGGCGGCTCGTGGCTGTCGGCCGCGGCCGAGACCAAGCCGAAGCAGAGGCGAGGGCGCAAGTTGCCGCCGCCTGGCTCGAGGCGCCTCTTTCTCACGCCGCCCCCGCGACCCTCGCAGCGGACTGGAGCGGCGAGTCGCCCGCCGACTATGAGGCGGCGGTCGCAGAGGTGGTGGCCCGAATAGGCTGCGGCGAGGTGTTCCAGGCCAATATCTCTCGTCGCTGGACCGGACGGATGAGCGCCGGAGCGCGGCCGTTCGACCTGTTCGCCCGCCTGGCAGGGTCCAGCCCCGCTCCCTTCGCGGCCTATTTTCGCCTGCCGGGCCGCGCGCTGGTGTCCAATTCGCCTGAGCGTTTTCTCGCCATCGACGGGTCGGGACAGGAGGTGCGCAGCGAGCCAATCAAGGGCACCCGCCCGCGGGGCGCCACGCCGGCTGAGGACGCGGTCCTGGGCGCGGAACTGCTCGCCAGCGCCAAGGACCGGGCGGAGAATCTGATGATCGTCGACCTGATGCGAAACGATCTGTCGCGGGTCTGCCAGACGGGGCAGGTGCGGACCGAGGCCTTGTTCCATCTGGCCACCTTCGCCAACGTGCACCACCTGGTCTCGGTCGTCGCCGGCCGCCTGAAGCCGGGGCTGGGGCCGGCCGATCTGCTGCGGGCCAGCTTTCCGCCCGGCTCGATCACTGGCGCGCCCAAGGTCCAGGCCATGAAGATGATCGCCGAGCTCGAGACTCCCCGCGGCCCCTTCTTCGGGTCGCTCTTCTGGGCCGGGTTGGACGGCGCCCTGGATTCCAGCGTGCTGATCCGCACCGCCGCCTTCACCGAGGATGAGGCCGGGTGGTCGTTCGAGGCCCGTGCTGGCGCCGGCATCGTCGCCGATAGCGATCCGGCCGACGAGCGCCGCGAGACCGAGGCCAAGATCGACGCCCTGCGGCAGGCCTTGCGCGAGGCTACGCCATGATCGCTGCGGGGGCGCCGTTTGATGACCGCGGCCTGCTGCTCGGCGACGGACTGTTCGAGACCCTGCTGGCTAAAGACGGCGCCCTGGTGCTGATAGGCGACCATGTCTTGCGGATGCAGGCCGGCGCGAGGGCGCTCGGACTTCCTGAGCCGGACGGCGCTGAGCTGACGGCGGCCGCGAAAGCGTCGCTGGGGTCTGCCGGGCTGCGCAGCGGCCGCGCTGCGGTTCGCCTCACCTGGACGGCTGGACCCGGCGGCCGGGGGCTGGACCGTCCTGCGGAGATGCAGCCCCGCCTAGTCGCTTCGGCGTCCGCATCGCCGCAGACGACGGCTCCTCTGCGGCTTGCCCTGGCCACAACCCGGCGCAATGAGGCCTCGGCGACCTCTCGGTGGAAAACCCTGTCCTATCTCGACAACGTGCTGGCGCGGCGCGAGGCGCACGCCGCCGGAGCCGACGAGGCCGTGATGTTGAACACCGCTGGGCGCCTGGCCTGCGCCGCCGCCGGCAATCTGTTCTGGATCGACTCCGGACGCCTGTTCACCCCAGCCCTGGCGTGCGGCGCCCTGGCCGGGGTCATGCGCAGCCAAGTCATCGCCGCGGCGCCGGGCGCGGGGCTAGAGTTGGTCGAGGTCGCGGCGGCGGTCGACGCCCTTGAGAAAGCTGAGGGCGTGTTCGTGACCAACAGCCTGATGGGCGTGCGCGCGGCGACGGGACTGGGTCGGGGGCGGTCGCCGCACCCCGCCATAGCGGCCTTGGCGCAGGGGGTGTCCGACGTCAGCTGACGCGCTCGACCGAGTTGGATTTGCGCGGACGCAAGTAATAGACCTCTTTGAACGTCACGCCGTCCTTGATGAAGTATTTGACTGGCGACTCGTAGGTGAACTCGGTCTCTGACATGACCACCGTCTCGCCCTTGGCGATGAAGGGCTTGGTCGCGTCGGCGGCGTTGGCGGGCAAGGTGACAGTCGAACCGACCGATCGTCCCGCCATGCCGCTGCCGTCGCTCCAATCGACCTTGGCGACGTTGTTCTGGTCGACCGTCACGCTGCTGATGCGCATCTTCAAGCCGGCGCTGGGGAAGGGGGCGATCAGGACCGGACCGACTTTGAAGATGTCGGTCATGTCAGCGCTGCTGACCTGGGTGCTCTGGGCGACAAGGTCGCCGAGCGAGGAGGCAGCGTGGCTGACCTTCCGGTCGGCCATCATCGCCTGACAGTATTCCGCCAGGCCGAAATAGAGCGCGATCAGCAGCGGCGCTATCAGCGCGAACTCCAGCGCCGAGGCGCCGCCTCGGTCACGAACAAATTTGCGCAGCGTCTTCATGGGCATGTGGTCGCGTAGGGTTCGTTGCGGAAGGCCAGGGTCGACGAGACCAGGATCTTGCCGCCGTCCAAGGTGGCCACGGCGCCCGACAGCAAGGGGGTGAACAGGGTCCACTGGTAGTAGGTCCGCACCACCACGATATCGCCGGCGCAGCCCGGATCGAAGGTGAAGGTGCCGGTGTTGACGGTGTTGTTGCTGATCGGGGTCAACTGCTGGATGCCGGCGAAGGTGGGGTATTTGCGTACGTCCACGTGCAGGTTCGAGCCGCATTCGCCCTCCAGCCATCCCAGGCCGTTGCAGATCGCGGTCTTGAAGCTGCCGGCGCTGGGAGAGCCCCCGGTCTGCATCTGACCGGTGCGGATGGTGCGGCCGGCCACGGCGGTCGCGTTGTCCAGGCTGGTGGAGACCATGAACAGCATCGCCAGCTCGAGAATCCCGAACAGCAGGGCGAAGAACGGCAGGGCGACCATGGCGAACTCGACCGCGGTCGCGCCGTCGCGGGCGCGGGCCAAACCCAGGGCGGCGCGGCGCAGGCGCGCGGCGGCCGACCCGCGGGCGAGCTGATCAGATCTGGCGATGGGGGCGCAGCGCCGCATGCGGACAATCTACGCCTTTGATCCTAATCGAGGTTTAAGGCGAAAAAGGAGGCCCGGCGCAGGGCCGGGCCTCTAGGGCCGCCGAGGTCGGTCGGCGGATGGCGGGTCTAGATGTAGCGGCGCAGGGAGCGGGCCAGCTCGGTGGCGCCCGAGCGGGACTTCTTCTGTTGCGGCTGGTAGGCGACCCGTGCGTGCTCCACGCAGTAGGGTCCGTCGGAGTCCATCCGCCGGCCGCAGAAGGTGAAGGCGTCGCTCGACGGATCGCCGATCGGCCATTTGCACATGTGGGCGCCGAGGGTCAGCACGGTGGCGGTGCCGGGCTCCTCGGGCCGCATCGGCGGCAGGGGCTGGCTCGGCGCGACGGACTGGGGCGTGCTCTCGATGCGGCGCGGCGCGGCGGCGACCGCGGGCCTGGCCGGCCGTGCGGCGCGGAAAACGGGACGCTGGGGCTGCGAAGGCGTCGCCCGGCCCGACAGGCCCAGGCGGTGCACCTTGCCGATCACCGCATTGCGGGTGACCCCGCCCAGGTGCTTGGCGATCTGACTGGCGGACAGCCCGTCCAGCCACAGCTTCTTCAAGGTCTCAACCCGCTCGTCGGTCCAGCTCATAGACTATCTCCAACCCCGCTAGGACGCCGCGTTCCCCAAAACGCTAGATGTTGCGTCCGTCCGACGAGCCCTAACCTCTCGCCTACTAGATACTGTATCGAAGGCGTTAACAGACACAATGGGTAGCGGCCAACCTATCCACAGGATCAACATTTAGGGGGATGGGGGCGGCGGGCGGGTCTTGCGCCAGCCGGGCCCGCGGCGCACATGAAGGGCAATGAGCGACCTGCCCCGTAACCCTCCGGCGCCCCCGCGGCCCCGCGAATACCACGGCGCCAACTGGGGCGGACTGGAGGCGCTGTATCGCCGCGAGATCAGGCGGTTCTGGAAGGTCGGGATGCAGACCGTCCTGGCCCCGGTCGTCACTAGCCTGCTCTATATGATGGTGTTCGCCGTCGCGACCCAGGGCGCCCGCGCCCCCTTGGAAGGCGTGTCCTTCAACGCGTTCGTCGCCCCCGGCCTGGTGATGATGGCGATCCTCAATAACGCCTTCGCCAATTCCTCCTCATCCATCGTCCAGGCCAAACTTCAAGGTCTGGAGGCCGATTTCCTCACGCCTCCCCTGGCCCCGTGGGAGCTGGCTGCCGGCTTCATCGCCGGGGCCGCGACGCGCGGCGTGCTGGTGGGGGCGGCCACCGCCCTGTGCGTCCTGCCTTTCGCGCCCCTTGAAGTCCGCCACCTGTGGGCAGTGGTCTATTTCGGCGTCGGCGCATCTCTGGTCATGGGCATGGCCGGAGTGGTGGCGGGACTATGGTCGGAGAAGTTCGACCATCTGGCCTCGGCGACCAATTTCGTTGTCATGCCGCTGACCTTCCTCTCAGGGGCATTCTATCTGGTGGACCGCCTGCCCGAGCCGTTCCGCACGATCTCGCACTACAACCCGATGTTCTACCTGATCGACGGATTTCGCTACGGCGTCATCGGCCAGGCCGACGGCGACCTTGCCGCGGGCGTGATCCTGACCGGCGTCCTCGCCGCAGGCATGGCGATCTGGTGCTGGCTGCTGTTCCGTTCCGGCTACCGTCTCAAGACCTGAGCGCCTCCGGCGCGATTGACAGCGCCCTGATGCGGGACGAAAACTTCGCGCCTTCCAGTCCCCGGGCCCCCGTCCGGGGACGCTTCGCTTTTTGGGAGGCGATCTTGCCCGGCCCCGCGACCTCGACGACTTCGTCCGATAGCCACCTGATGGGGGTCTATAGCCGCACCCCCCTGGCCTTCGAACGCGGCGAGGGCGTGCGCCTCTATACGGCGGAGGGCGAGGCCTATCTGGACTGCGTCGCGGGCATCGCCGTCAACGGTCTGGGACACTGCCATCCGCGGCTGGTCCAGGCGCTGAAGGATCAGGCCGACAAGCTGTGGCACGTCTCGAACATCTTCAGCATCCCAGGTCAGGAGGACCTCGCCCGGCGGCTGTGCGACTCCACCTTCGCCGATGTGGCCTTCTTCACCAATTCGGGGACCGAGGCGGTCGAACTGGCGCTGAAGATGGCCCGCAAGCGCCAGGCTGCGCTGGGCCAGCCGGAACGGATCGACATCATCACTTTCGAAGGGGCGTTCCATGGGCGCACCTATGCGGCGGTCAACGCCGGCGGCAATGACGCCTATCTGGAGGGCTTTGGGCCCCGGCTGCCCGGCTATGTCCATCTGCCGTTCGGAGACATGGACGCCCTGAAGGCCGCCATGGGCCCGACCACCGCGGCGGTGATGCTTGAGCCTGTCCAGGGCGAGGGCGGCGCGCGGTCGTTCGCCGACGCCGACCTACGCTCAATCCGCCAGCTTTGCGACGAACAGGGCGCTTTGCTGATCTATGACGAGATCCAATGCGGCATGGGCCGCACCGGCAAGCTGTTCGCCTATGAATGGTCCGGGGTGGCGCCGGACATCATGACCGTGGCCAAGGCCCTCGGCGGCGGCTTCCCCGTCGGCGCGTGCTTGTCGACCCGCGACGCCGCGGCGGCGATGACCTTCGGCTCCCACGGCTCGACCTACGGCGGCAACCCCTTGGCCATGGCGGTCGGCGTGGCGGCTTTCGATGAGATCGCCAAGCCGGAGCTTCTCGAACACGTCAACGACGTTGCAGGCTATTTCGGCCAACAACTGTCCGGACTGAAGAGCCGCTATCCGGATGTGATCGCCGATGTTCGCGGCAAGGGTCTGCTGATCGGCATCCAGCTGATCCCCAACAACCGCGAGTTCATGCAGCTGGCCCGCGACAACCACCTCCTGATCGCCGGCGGCGGCGACAACTGCGTGCGCCTTCTGCCGCCGCTGGTGATCACCGTCGATGAGGCCCGCGAAGCCATGGAAAAGCTGGAGCGCGCCTGCGAAGCGGTTCGCGCCAAGGCCCCGGCGGCGGCAGCGCCATGAGCGCGCCCAGGCACTTCATAGACCTGTGGGCCCTGGACGGCGCGATCCTGCGCGCCATGCTCGAGGACGCCAAGCGGCGCAAGGCGCTGCGCAAGGGCTGGGGCCAGGGCCGGGTGGATGCGGACGCCCCGGCGGCGGGCCGGACCCTGGCGATGGTGTTCGAAAAGAACTCCACCCGCACCCGGTTCTCGTTCGACGCCGCCATCCGCCAGCTGGGCGGCGCGTCGATCATCGCCACGGCCAACGACATGCAGCTGGGCCGCGGTGAGCCGATCGAGGACACCGCCAGGGTGCTGTCGCGCATGGTGGATGCGGTGATGATCCGGGCCAACAGCCACGAGACCGTCGAGCGGTTCGCGGCCGCCTCGACGGCGCCGGTGATCAACGGCCTGACCGACCGCAGCCATCCTTGTCAGATCATGGCCGACCTTCAGACTTATGAGGAGCATCGCGGCCCGGTCACGGGACGAACCCTCGCCTGGGTGGGCGACGGCAACAACGTCTGCGCCAGCTTCATCCATGCGGCGGGGCTGCTGGACTTCACCCTGCGCATCGCCTGTCCTGCCGCCTATCGTCCGCGCCAGGACGATCTGGACCGCGCCGCGGCCAATGGCGGCCGCATCGAAATCACCGACGATCCCCGCGAAGCGGTCCGCGGCGCCGACGCGGTGGCCACCGACACCTGGGTGTCCATGGGCGACACCGACTATGAGGCGCGGATGATGGCGTTCGCCCCCTATCAGGTGAACGCGGCGCTGATGGCCCTCGCCGCTCCCGACGCCGTGTTCCTCCATGACCTGCCGGCTTATCGGGGCAAGGAGGTCGCCGCGGAGGTCATCGACGGCCCCCAATCGATCGTTTGGGACGAGGCGGAAAATCGGCTTCACGCCCAGAAGGCGATTCTGGCCTGGTGCCTGAATACGGATCAATCGTGAAGCGCATCCTGGCTGGCCTAAAGCAGGCGGGGACGCTAAACCCGGCCGGCGGCCGCTTCCGGCTGTGGGGGCGGACCATGCGACCTTATTACTACCTCGGCGGGCGGCGCGGGATGACGACCCTGACCACCGGTCAGCTGTTCATCGTCAATACCGAGGCGCGGGACATCGCCACCTGGATCATCCATTCGGGATGCTGGGAGAACTTCGTCGACGACATTCTCTGCGCCCTGGTGCGGCCGGGGGACACCTTCCTCGATGTCGGCGCCAACATGGGCTACTATACGGTCAAGATCGGCGGCATGGTCGGCGATCAGGGCCGGGTGTTCAGCTTCGAACCCAACCCGTCGTTCTTCGACGTCCTCAGCGACAACTGCCACATCAACGGGTTCGACAGCCGCGCCAAGGTGTTCAACGCCGCGGCCGGCGAGACCGCCGGCGTCAGCAGCCTGACGTTCGAGCCGCGCTATCCGGGCGGCGGCATGGTCGGCCTCGGAGCGGAATATGCCGTGGGCGGCCGCGAGCAGGTCCAGGTGCCGGTGATGGTCATCGACGACGTCGTCGAGGGCAAGGCCGACCTCATCAAGATCGATGTCGAGGGCTTCGAGCCCCTCGTCCTGCGCGGCATGAAGAACCTGCTGGCCCGATCGCCCGACTGCGCCATGGTCATCGAGGTGAACTTCGCGGTCTGGTCGAACTACGGCGAGCCTTCGCAGATGGTCCAAGAAATCGCGGGCGACCGCCGCATCTTCCGCATCTACACCGACGGCAAGATGGAAGAGTTGCCGTCCGGGGCCATCGACAAGGCGCTGCAGCGCGACTTCGTATCCTATCTGCTGTTCCTGCCGCCAACGGCCCAGCGCTACGACCAGGTCCGGCGCTTCGTGCGCGGCTACCGCGAGCCGCCCCCGCCCCCGGCCGAGGGCGCCGAAGCCGGGGCGGCAGTCTCCCTTGCCGTCCCTGCGCCCCGGCCGAGTCTGCTGACACGGGTGCTGTGGAAGCTTGGCGTCCGCTGATACGCCGCTGCGCTCGCAAATCGGCGGCGGGTCTCCTATCTAGGCAAGCGTGAGCGATCCCGACCCCCAATCCGCCGCCTTGGGCGATGACCTCCTGGCGGCGTTCCAGATCGAGGGCTGGCCGGTGCGCGGTCGCATCGCCCGTCTCGGTCCGGCGGTGAACGACATCCTCGGCCGGCACGACTATCCCGAGCCCATCGCCAACCTCCTGGGCGAGGCCTGCGCCTTGGCCGCCCTTGTGGGGGCCAGCCTGAAGTTCGAGGGCCGGCTGATCGTCCAGGCCCAGGGGAACGGCCCGGTGGCCTATGTGGTCGCCGACTACGACACCTCCGGCGCGCTTCGCGGCTATTGCCGCTACGACGCGGAGCGCCTGGCCGAGGTGTCCAAGGGCTTCGTGCGGCCGGGCGCGCGCACCCTGCTGGGCGAGGGCGTGTTCATCATGACCATCGATCAGGGCGCGGAGCGGGACCGCTACCAGGGGGTGACCCAGATCGAAGGCGAGACCCTGGCCCTGTGCGCCGAACAGTATTTCGCCCAGTCCGAACAGACGCCGACGCGAGTCCGCCTGGCCGTGGGCCAGCTGGCCACCGATTCTGGCTTTGTCTGGAGGGCCGGCGGCATACTGTTGCAGAACATAGCCGAGGACGAGAACCGCGCCCCGACCCAGGACGTCTGGGAGCGGGCGACGGCGCTGTTCGAGACTCTGGGCGAGGACGAGCTGATCGATCCGACCCTCGCGCCCGAACGCCTGCTATGGCGACTGTTCAATGAGGACGGCGTGCGGCTGTTCCAGGCCCAGCCGCTGCGCGCCTTTTGCCGCTGCTCCCCCGAGCGGATTGTCGGGGTGCTCAAGTCCTTTCCCGCCGCCGAGCGGGCCGACATGGTCGAGGACGACGGGGTGATCCGCGTGACCTGCGAATATTGCTCGCGCGTGTACGCCGTGCCGCCCGAAGACGTGAACGGCGAGGCGGTCGCCGTCTAGACCGCCGCGGCGACCAGCCGATCGACCTCGCCCTGCTGGTCGAACTTGCAGTCGCGGCAGGTCCGGTAATCGCTCCAGCGGCCATGTTTCATGGTCTCGAAGAGCTTGCGGCGCTCGGCGTTGCCCAGCACCTCCAGCAGGCTCTCCTTGGTCAGGTCGCCGATCTGGTTGCCCCGCGAGAAATCCTGGCAGCAGGCCAGCACCAGCCCATCCCAATCCACCACCAACTCGGCGGCCACTTCCTGGCGGCAGGCCCCCGGAACCGGCGCGAGCGCGTAGTCGTAGAAGTTCAGGGTGTCGATGGTGCGGTTGGCGAAGGCCAGGGGCATGACCGGTGCGCCCTTTTCGGCCCAGTAAGCCTTCAGGGCGGCGAATTCTGGAAGGTTGGCCTGGGACAGGGGAGCGGCGATGCTGACCTTGCCCGGCGCCAGTTCGATGATCCGCGCTACCTTGGGATAGACGATGCGCGCGCGCAGCGGCGCCATCAGACGCGCGTAGAGCTCGGGGTCCACCGCCTCCACATGGATCGA
>Ga0105048_10013459_pt1 | contig 12785 bp, 10 predicted proteins | sample MAT05_FD_78382 | JGI IMG/M metagenome (GOLD analysis project Ga0105048, IMG submission 78382) | Freshwater microbial communities from Lake Fryxell liftoff mats and glacier meltwater in Antarctica - MAT-05 | ecosystem: Environmental > Aquatic > Freshwater > Ice > Liftoff microbial mat | place... | reverse complement strand
TGTGGAGCCCGGGATTTCAATCCCGGGCGGGGGTGCTGCGCGGGACCACCGGGCGGGGGGGCGGCTCGGAACCAGGCAGATCCGCGGAGAATTTGAGATGTGCGCAATCATGAGGTTGAAACCTCGGGCTCCACGTACGAAGTCCCCTTCGGGGACTCGCGTCGGCGCTGTATCGATCGACAGAAATGTCGACGCTAGTCCGCCCTCGGGGCGGACTTTGTACATAGAGCCCGAGGTTTTAACCAAGGGCTCGGGCGGGCGGGCGGCGTCCAACTCCACACGAAAAGGGCGAAACACGAGTCTGAGACAGCTCGCCCAATGCGTTGCACTGGTCACGAATGTCTCGTTCTGTGCAACGTTCGGCGACACTGAGCACAACCCGCAACGCATCCCCCCAACGTCGTCGATTGCACACACTGAGCGACATCGTCACGCACCGTGAGCATCGTCCGCGCAGCGGCGACGACGGGCCACGGAGGAGTGTAGATGGAGCATAGTAATGCACCGGGGGCGGAGCATTCTATTTGCTGCTCTCCCCCATTTTGCTCTGGTCTTCTCTCAGGGTTTTCCTGTAGTACCAAAGCGTCGCCCGGCCACGCTTCCAACGCGGCCGAGCGACTCGACTGCAACCCCGTACCAACCCGAGATCACAATCTAATGAGCGATATAAAAGATCCGCCCTCCGAGGGCCAAGATTCCTCCCTGCTTGCCCTCTGCTGGACCGACCCCGAGGTCGCCCGGTCGTGGCTCATCGCCATTCGCGCCTCCATCGAGGACGTGAAGTCGGCCACCGAGGACCAGCAGCGCCCGCGCCGTGAACGCAACCTCGGCCCGCGCCGAGACCGGGGCCACCTCGCTCATTCTCATGGGCACCGCCTTCGGCATGAACCGCGTGCAGCAGCGCATCGGCGACGTGCTGGTATCCGATTCCGTGTTTTTGTACGACGATCGCCATGCTGTCGACGCGGGTGATGCAGCACGTCTTGCCTCCATCCTCGAAGCGATTGGAAGGGTCGTCGACAACGGAACCTCCGACCGATGGACACTTGTTCGCAGGGTTCGCGCCTTCTTGGGCTCTGGCTATGCTCTCCGTTACCCCTCTGCGCGGAGGCCGGCGAGTGGCACGTGCATCGAGAGGTTTCGACGGATCGCCAGTGAGCTCGAACGCACGGGCGAGCTAGAGCGCGTAATGATCGGGACATTCCTATCGGGCGGAGCACGCATCGAGTCTGCTCGATTCCTGGAGGACCTCATCACCAGTATTTTAGCGATGGATTCACCGATCATCGGCGGCGAGATGGAGGCGATTGGCGTCGTCTCCGCCTCCACTCCTGGTGACATCGACGAACCCGGCTGGATCGTGGTCAAGGGGATCGCGGATTTCGCCGACGCGCCGAGCCGGGCCGAGATCGAAACCAACCGCACTGGTGCCGCTCGCTCGTCCGCCCGCGTCGTGCTGCGGGCGCTCCAGGTCCCTGCTATTCTTGACTGACGGAGCCGAAATGTCTGCTGCAAACAAGTACTTCGACAGCCCAGCCCCCCGTCCCGAGCACCCGCGGATCCGCGCGTGGAGATCCTATAAAAAGGCCCCGGAGGTCGATCATGTCGGGGTCGAGGTCCGGAGGGAGCGGGAAGGGCTCACGGTCCTCCCCGCCCGCCTCTTCGTTTTTTTCTATCGAAAAGACGGCGAGATTGCGAGGCAGGACGAAGCGCTGTGGGAACCGGAGCTAGAGGCATGGCTCATCGACGACCAAAAGGCGCGTGCGTCCACCCTCGACAATGAAAAGCTTCGGTTCTCGCTACTGCTGAAGCCCGCCTTGCGTTCGATCTTGATCCGCTACGGGGATGGCTACTTCAACGCCGTGCTGATCGCCGCTCTCAGGGACGGGCCGTTTCGCGCTCACCCAGCGGTCGCCGACATGCTTCGGAACATCCACGAAGAGCTACCGGGCGGAGGATCGCGGCTCGATTGCCAACAGCTTATCGACCACGAATTCGCGAGCGCCGCCCAGAGATTGCTCAAGCTGTACGACGGCGCTCGCGCCGCCGCGGAGGACATCCTGGGTGGGGCGATCGCCGGCTATCTCGACGACCGGTTCAGCGTGACGAACCGCAAATTGCTCGGGTTCACCTGAAAAGGGTCCTTTTTCGCCTCTTCGCCGGGCGCGGGGCGCGGGGTCCCGCCCAAGACGCCCGCGTTTCCACGGCGTTTTCGCGCTCGGAAGCCCTTCCCTGCGAAAAGTCGGGCTTACAGGCGTGTGAACGCGCGCTCCCGTGCTCCCCGGTCACCTTTCCCTCCTGGAAAGGCACCTCCCCCGCGGGATCGACGAGTAACGGCGACGTAAGGTCCTCGATCCGCGTTCCCCGGGCCCCTTACGGCGGGGGAAGCCCCCGATCCCGCGCCCCCGGAGCACCTTACGGCAGGGGCTGGAGGCGATCCCGGGTTCCCTGGGCGCCTTACGGCGGGGGATGGGGCCGATCCCGCTCGGGGTGGCCCTCTTCCAGCGGGGGAAGAGGCCCACGCCGAGCGGAAACGGGACTTACGTCGAGGGAAGGTGGGGATCCCGCGTCCCGAGCGGGATCGACCCTTCAGGTGCGGTTTTGGTCCGGTTCGGGCGGGCTGACGACGGGCGCCTCGGTGGTGGCCGACGCACTGACGACGGGCGTGGTAGCGGTGGCCGGCGGGCTGGGCGCGGCCGGCGCCTCTTTCTTGGCCGGCGCGGAGCTGCGGTCGGGGATGATCGTATGAGCGTCCGTCTCGGTGAAGCCATGGGCCTTGAGCATCCGCTTGAACTGCGCAATCTCGATCGCCGCCGACCGGGTGACCGCGGTGAGCACCCGCTCGAGGAAGATGTCGTCCGAGACCTTGCCAACGGCCTTGTCGGCGCTGCGGTCCGCCACGCCAAGAGCGGCGAGGAGCTGAGCCGCAAAGGCCGCCGCCGCTTCTTGCTGCGCCTGGATGCTGGCAAGGATCTTGAGGATGGGTAAGAGCCGCTGCTCCGCCAGGCTAGCCGCCACGCCTCCTCTGGCCATGGCGTTGGTGTGCGTCGTCTTGAAGTCCTGAAGGATGTCTTTACGGGCCGCTGTCTTGCGAATCGTCTCAGGCATGCGTGGTCCCTCCTTGGTCCGAGCTCAGGCAAGGGAGGCTATCGCCGGGGCTGGATTGCTGTCCATCAAATTTGTCCACCTTGCCCTCTTTCGTTCGCCACCGCGGATCTCGGCGACGCCAGCGCGGTGAAGCCGCCGGACTGAAGCCCGGCGGTGCAATTTGCTTGCCCTTGAGAGGTGGCGCTTTAGCCTCACCACGGGCCGCCGGCACCGGCGGTGGAGGGATAATCGATGAAAAGCTCGTGCGTTACTCTGGTTTTTGCCATGGCTTTCTTCGCCTCGGGAATCGGCGCGAAGGACTGCGGGTTCGGCGAGATTGGCGAAAGCCAAGTGGTGGCCAAACCGCCCCCTGCTTCCGACAAGCCGTTTTGCCCGACGGATCCACCGTTCGGCTGCGCGGCGCTCTGCGTCAACGTGAATGAGGTCGGGTTTTCGGACGAGTGCGCCCTACTCTCCGCGGCCCCTCACGGCGCAGTTCAAGGAGAACGTCTACGAGTATGTCCAGTTTAGCCTCAGTGAAGGCGAGGAGGTCTGCGGGCAGGACGACCTCTTCGCCATCGTGACCCCCTGTGACCTGGGGTATGTGCCTTCGATTGGAACCGAATCTCTCGACGCATGTATGCTCCGTCCCCAGGCGTGCCCATGATGCGAAGCCGTTCCCTGCTGCTCGGGCCCCCTCTGATCTTCGTCGGCTTCGTCGTGGGGCGAATCACGGGAGGGATGGGCACCCGTATGCCTACGCCGACGTCTGAAGTGGCATCGGAGTCGGCAGCAGCACCGGCGCGAGCGGTCGTGTCGACGGTCGCGTGTTCTCAGAACCTATCGGAGGCCAGGCTGAAGCTCGCGATCTGCTTGGCCTACCTTCCCCCGGGAAACGCAGGAACGTCACGCTCCGCGGAGGCGACATTGAGCCTGCGGAAGTTGCCGTTCCGTGGGGGAAAGAGGCTGAGCCACCCCATCACGACCGAGATGATCGAGCCGACCGACTCGATCTACGTGCAGCGCTCGGAGGGGTCGATTCACTTCTATGGCCCGGGCGAATGGCCGCCACCGGGCGGCCCGGGGGTGGGGTCGAAGATCCTCAACCGGAAGCGCGCCGATGAGACGATTGAGCTGTCCCCGCCGGACGGCTTCCCGGAGCCCGAGGGGCCCTTGTCGATGCCAGGCGAGACGGAAGAGGATAGGATTACCCGGCTCTTCAAGGCGACCACCAACGCGATCCTCGTGCAACATGCGGATGGATCGCGGGACGTCTATGCGCCCGAGAAGTGGCCGCCTCCGGACGGGCCGGAGGCGAGGATCCTCACACGTCGTCTCGGTGACGGGGGAGCCGACTGGTTCCCGCCGGACGACGATCCCAATTGAAGTAGCCATGCGGAACCGTTCTCTACTCTTCCTGCCGCTCGTTCTGCTCGTCGGGCTCGTCGTGTTCGAGGCGAGACGACGTGTGGGGGCCAAGACGGCGACGCCGATTTCCGAGGCGCCGGGGTACGCGTCAACGACAGCTCGCGTATCGGCATCGGTCCCCAAGACCGCGTGCGAGAAAGAGCTGGCCGAGACCAAGCTGAAGCTCGGGATCACCCTGGCTTATGACTCCCCGAGGACGACACCCCCCGAGGAGGCATCACAGAATCCGTTCGCAGCGCTGGGGCCCAAGATAACGGGAGTGAAGCTCGACAAAGTCCTTACAACCGAGATGATCGAGCCCACCGACGACAGGATCGTCGTGCGGCGTCCGGATGGGACGATGCGCATGTACTCTCACGGCGAATGGCCGCCGCCGGGTGGTCCCGGGGTAGGGTCGCAGATTCTCGGCCGTCGCCGCGCGGACGGCAGGGTCGAATTGTCGCCGCCCGACGGCTTTCCGAAGCCCGAAGGTCCCACGTCGATGCCAGGTGAGTTAGAGCGCGAGAGGATTGGCCGACTCATGAGGGAGACGCCCGGCGCGATCCTCGTGCGGCACGCGGACGGATCGCTGAAGGTCTATGCTCCCAGCGATTGGCCGCCGCCGGGCGGCGCTGAGCCAGGAGCGAGAGTCCTCGAGCGTCGCGGCGATGCGGGGATCGTGTCTCCGTCGAACGATGGTCCCAATTGATCGGGCTGACGCTGCCGCCCCCTCCCGTACCCGCCGCCCCCTCCTCCCAACCGTCCCCCGCGCTCTGAGGACTTTCCCTCCCCTCATTTGAGGATTTCGTGAAAGGCGGACCAATTCAGGCCGCGCAATGCTTCGGCGGCCCAACCCATCCGGGCGGGCCCCGACGGCAGAACCATGAGCCCGATCATCGGCGCGATCGCCCCAGGAACAAGCTGGCGACCGCCTGCGAGCTTCGATGAGTACCGCCTCGTCGAGCTGCTCGGGCGCGGCGGAATGGGCGAAGTTTACCTCGCCTACGACAAGGTCCTCGATCGCCCGGTCGCGGTGAAGTTCATCAGCGGTCTCGAGCCCTCGCAGACCGCGCGCGATCGCTTCCTCGTCGAAGCGCGCGCCGCCGCGCGCCTTCAGCACCCCAACGTCGTCACCATCTACCGCGTCGGCGAGCTCGACGATCGCCCCTTCATCATCTCCGAGTTCGTCTACGGCAAGAGCCTCGACACCGTGCCCAAGCCGATGGAGTACGCGCGCGTGCTCGAGCTGGGCAAGGGCCTCGCCCGCGGTCTCGCCGCCGCGCACCGGCGCAACGTGCTCCACCGGGACATCAAGCCCGCGAACGCCATCCTCACCGACGACGGCGAGGTGAAGCTCCTCGATTTCGGCCTCGCCAAGCTGCTCGACGGCGTCCTCCACGCCGCCCCGCTCAGCCGCGCCATCGCTGTCGCCGAGCCGCCGCCCGCGTTCCTGAGCTTCCCCGCGGCGCCACCCTCGGTGAGCGCGGCGCTGCCTTCGGTGATCATCACGCCACCGTCCTCGATCGCCACGCCGCCCGTCGAGATCGAGGCGCTGCCTTCGGTGATCATCACGCCGCCGTCCGCGATCGCGACGCCGCTCCCGGTCGCCCCGACGCCGTCCTCCGTTGGGCCCGCGCGGCCTGATCCAGCGCCGCCGCGCGACAGCACGCTCCCTTCTTCGCCCCTCGGGTCAGGGGATCTGGCGGCGATCGCGCGCGAGGCGTCGGACGAGCTCGCGATCGGCCCCGAGCTCGTCAAAGCGATCACCGACGCGGGCACGCTCCTCGGCACGCCGGACTACCTCCCGCCCGAACAATGGCGCGGCGAGCCGGCCACGCGGCGCTCTGACGTCTACTCGCTCGGCGCGCTCCTGTTCGAGCTCTGCACCGGCCACACGCCGCACCGCAACGTGCCGATGACGACGTTGCCCCACCAGATCCAGCGTGTCGACGCCCCGCGCCTCGTCAACGTTGTCCCCGGCATCGATCCGCGCTTCTCCGCCGTGATCGAGCGCTGCTTGCACCGCAACCCCGCCGAGCGCTTCGCCTCGGGCGACGAGCTGCGCGAGGCGCTCGAGCAGGTCGGCCTCGACGTGCGCCCCCGCTCGTTGCCCGAGGGCAACCCGTACCGCGGCCTGCACTCGTTCGAGGCCGAGCACCGCGCCCTCTTCTTCGGCCGGCGCGCCGAGATCGGCGCGGTGGTCGATCGCCTGCGCTCCGATCCGCTGGTGCTCGTCGCGGGCGACTCGGGCGTGGGCAAGTCCTCGCTCTGCCGCGCGGGCGTGCTCCCGCACATCGAGGAGGGCGCGATGGGCGACGCGCGCGCCTGGTCCGTCGTCGCCCTCGTCCCCGGGCGCCGCCCGCTGGTCGCCCTCGCGACCGCGCTCGCCGCGCACCTCGACATGGACGACGAGGTGCTGTTCAAGAGCCTGTGCCTCGAGCCCGCGGCGCTCGGGCGCAGCCTTCGCCGTCATCATGGCGACTCGAAGGGCCTCGTCCTCTTCGTCGATCAACTCGAAGAGCTCGTGACCATGGGCGACGACGCCGAGACCGAGGTCTTCGGCGAAGCGCTGCGCCCGCTCACCGCCGGCGTGCCCGGCGTGCGCATCCTGATGACCGTGCGCAGCGACTTTCTCACGCGCGTCCTCGCCGTCACCGGCTTCAGCGACGAGATTTCGCGCCGGCTCTACCTGCTCCGCCCGCTCTCCGTCGAAGGCACGCGCGACGCGATCGTTGGGCCAGCGCGGGCCAAGGGCGTCACCTTCGAATCCGACGCGCTGGTGAGCAACCTCGTCACCTCCACGCCGATCACCGAGGGCGGCCTCCCGCTGCTCCAGTTCGCGCTCGCCGAGCTCTGGGACGCCCGCGACATCCCCCACGCCTCGATCACCGCCGCGGCGCTGGCGACGATCGGCGGCGTGGGCGGCGCGCTCGCGCGTCACGCGGACGACGTGCTCCTCGGCCTCTCGCTCGAGCCGCGCGCCGCGGCCCGCCGCATCCTCATCGCCCTGGTCACGCTCGACGGCACCCGCGCCCGCCGCACCGAGGCCGAGCTCGCCGGCGGCGACCACGTGGCCCACAGCGCCCTCCACGCCCTGGTGCGCGGCCGCCTCCTCGTCGCCCGCGACACCGAGCTTGGGGCGACCTTCGAGCTCGCGCACGAGGCCCTCGTGAAGGGCTGGGCGACGCTCGCCCGCTGGATCGAGCAGCAGGCCGACACGCGCCCGGCGCGCCACCGGCTCGAGACCGCCGCGGCTGAATGGGATCGCCTTGGACGCGTCCGCGAGGCGGAGTGGCGCGCACATCAGCTCACCGAGCTCGGCCCGATCGCCCCCGAAGATCTGGCCCCGCGCGACGCCGCCTTCCTCGAAGCGTCGCGCCGCGGCGTGCGCCGCACCAGGCTGTTTCGCAACGCGGCCATCGCCGCGATCCCCATCTCCATCAGCCTGATCTTCGGCGGCCTCCGCCTCCACACGCGGCACGGCCTCGACCAGCAGGTGACCACCCTCGTCGGCGAGGCGGACGTGCTCCTCGCGCGCGCTCGGCGCGACGCGGCCGCCGCCGCGGCCCGCCGCAAGGAGTCCTTCGCCGGCTTCGACGCCTTCGATCGCGAGCGCGGCGAGGCCATCTGGGCCGAGGCCCTGGTGCTCGCGGAGAAGGCCGATCGCGGCTACGGCCGCGCCGCGCAGTCGCTCGAGACGACGCTGATGGTCGACGCCGCCCGCACCGACGTGCAGGGCCTCCTCGGCGACGTGCTCTACGAGCGCGCGGCCCTCGCCGAAGAGGCGCACCACGTCGCGCAGCGCGACGAGCTGCTCCAGCGCCTCGGGCTCTACGATCACGGCGGCGAGCGCCGACGCCGCTGGGAGGCGCCCGCGCGCCTCGTCGTCGACAGCGTCCCGCCCGGCGCCCGCGTCGCGGTGTTCCGCTTCGTGTCGTCAGCGACCTCGGGGTTCCACCCGACCACCTCGAGCCTCTCCACGGGCGGGCCCGATCTCCCCGGCCAAACGCTGCTCAAGCTCCGGGATCTCGGCCCCGCCCCGATCTCCGATCTTGCCCTGGATCCCGGCTCTTACCTGCTCACCCTCGCGCTGCCCGATCACTCGCCGGTGCGCTATCCCATCCTCCTTGGGCGAGGCGAAGATCTCCGCCTCTCAATCACGCTCCCGCCGCTCTCCCGCGTGCCTGAGGGCTTTGTCTACGTGCCTCACGGGCGCTTCCTCTTCGGCAGCGCCGCCGATGAAGAGGTGCGGCGGACCTTCTTCAACACCGCTCCTCTCCACGCCGTCGAGACCGGCGCGTACCTGATCGCCAAGAATGAGACCACGTACGCGGAGTGGTTGAAGTACCTCAGGGCGCTCCCTCCGGAGGAGCGCGCGCGGCGCACCCCCAAGGTGTCGGGCCTCCTCGGAGCGCTGGAGCTGCGCGAGCTGGAGGGCGGCGAATGGCAGCTCACCCTCCAGCCCACGACGCGGGTCTACACCGCACGTTCAGGCGAGATGATCCGCTACGAGTCGCGCAAACGACGCTCTGTCCAGGACTGGCTGCGCTTCCCGGTCTCGGGCATCTCGCTCGAGGACGCAGAGGCTTATGCCCGCTGGCTCGATGCGACCGAGCGTGTACCGGGTGCTCGCCTCTGTGATGAGCACGAGTGGGAGCGGGCGGCGCGCGGCGCGGACGGCCGCGAGTTCCCCCACGGGGACCGGCTCGACCCCGACGACGCCAACATCGACGTCACGTATGGCAAGCAGCCGCTGGCCTTTGGCCCGGACGAGGTCGGCGCCCACCCCGCCTCGCGCAGCCCGTTCGGGCTCGACGACGCCTGCGGCAATGTCTTCGAGTGGACGACGTCCAAGCTCGCCGCGCGGGAGAACGTCCTGCGCGGGGGCGCGTATTACTACGACAACACCACGGTTCGCAGCACCAACCGCCAGGTCTCGGAGCCGAGCGCGCGTGACCCCAATATCGGGATCCGGATCTGCGCGACCTCGTCTTCCAGGTGAGGATTCGCGGTAAAATCGCGAATTGATGGCCTCGAGTCCTCGGTATCCGCCGTGGGCGCGGCGATCCCTCGATCTGTGCTTCGGCTCACCGTTTGCTTGGCGTGCGGCCGTCAAGCGAGGTGAACGACATGCGAAACTTCCAGATCGGTATGCTCTCTGCTCTCACTGCGGCTCTGTCCGCCTGCACCAGCGACATCACCCCTTCGGGTGAGGACGTCGGCCAGGTGAGCCAGGCTGATATCATCGACAACGGGCTGCACGTGAACGGACTGCACGTCAACGGGCTGCACGTGAACGGGCTGCACGTCAACGGGCTGCACGTCAACGGTACGAGCCTGAACGGACTCCACGTCAACGGTACGAAGCTGGAGGGTACCGTCTTCTCCGGGACGGTCGATGGGAAACCGGTATCGGGCAATGCCTTCAGCGGCGCCATCATGACGGCCACGATCGAAGGACACCTGGGCACGCTCCAGGTGCGGATCGACGAGGTCTCTCCGTCGAGCGACCCGGATATCAACCTCTACGGTGTCTCTGTCCTGCCGCGGGGCTCCACGGGCTGGCAACCGCTCTGCACTGACCTGAACGGCGACGCCGTGAAGGCCATTCCGCTCCGTGGCTACTGGGATGAGTCACAGGGCACGCCGACCGGCGGTGATCACTTCGACTCGCCCAACGAGATCACCTTCGCGTGCACCGGCTACACGCTCGCGAAATGTGTGGAGATCGGTTACAAGCCCTGGAAGACGACGGTCGAGTGCTCCTCGCCCGGGGTCTGCCACTCCATCCCGCTCTCGTATCATCACCAGGCGTGTACACGCATGCTGCGCGCTGACTACTGCGGTGATGGGACGCCGACGACGCGCGACGGGACGCTCGTGGACATCGCCGACTCCGTGGGGCTGGAGTCGCCCGAGGCCCCGGCGAGCTGGGTGTTCGAGGCCGAGTGGGGCGCCGAGGGCGCCGCGTGCGTGAAGAACACGCGGTGGCAGAAGATGCCCGCCGGCACGGGCGACTATGTGAACCAGAACGTGCGCCAGTTCATCGGCGCGCATTGCCCGGCGCGGTGGGCCAACAAGCCCACCACCTGCGGGACCTCTCAATCGACGTTCAACCCTCTCCTGGGCTTCAACGTCCCGCTCAAGGCGCGCAGCCTGCTCACCTCTCGGGTCAACCCCCCGACGCTGTAGCGGCGAGCTTGTTGCGGGTGAACTCGATGGTATCCGTCAGGATGGCCTCGAGGTTGCGCTCGGGTTGATACCCAATGAGCTTGCCGATGCGGGAGAGGTCGGGCACCCGATTCCGGATGTCTTCGAAGCCCTTACCGTAGGCTTGCTCGTAGGGCAGGAGAGTGATGGGGGATTTGCTGCCCGTCATCTCCTTGATGCGGAGGGCGAGATCCATGATCGTTATCGGATCGGCCGATCCGATGTTGATCGTCTGTCCTTCAGCCTTGGGCTCCCGCATCAGCCCGCGCAACGCTCGCACCGCATCCTGGACGTGGGTAAAGGTCCGGATCTGCTTGCCGTCGCCGTAGACCTGGATCGGCTTGTCGGTGAGGGCCCACTCGACGAAGCGCGGGATCACCATCCCGTAGGCGCCGCTCTGACGCGGACCCACCGTGTTGAAGAAGCGGCCGACCACCACCGGCAGCCCCTTTTCCATGGAATAGGCGCGAGCCAGGTACTCGTCGAGCGCCTTCGAGCACGCGTAACACCAGCGCATCGACGGCCCGAGCGTGATGTCGTCGGTCTCGCTGAACTTGTCGCTGCCCCCCTTGGTCTCTTTCCCGTAAACCTCTGACGTCGAGGCGATGAACACCTTGCGACCGGCGCGCAGCGCGGAGTCGAGGATGTTCTCGCTCCCGCGCACGTTGCGCTCGATCGTCTCCATCGGGTGATCGAAGATCATCTTCACGCCGACGGCGGCGGCGAGGTGGATCACCTCGTGGCTCTCGGCCACGAGCTGGTCGCACACCGGTTTATCGAGCACCGAGCCGAGCTGGAACTTGAAGCCCGGCTTGTCGATCAGGTGTTGAATGTTGCGGAGGCTGCCAGTGCTGAGATCGTCGAGCACGACCACCCGGAATCCATCCGCGAGCAGGTTCTCCGCCAGGTGCGAACCGATGAACCCGGCGCCTCCGGTGATCAGGACCGATTTCGACTCATTCATCGCTCATTTCCTCTCATCGGGGGTCTCTTCGCCGAGCAGCCGCATGGCCATCAAGCTCTCGAAGACGACGCGCTCGTATGTGTAATGAAGCGCCGCGCGCCCGCCGAGGGGGCCGCCGACGCGGAGATAGGTGATCCCGCCGGCGATGAGCGGCATCAGCCCGGAGCGGCGGACTCGGTCCTTCCACGAGGGCGGCTCGTGGGCCATCCGGTCCTGCTCCTTCCTCGAATAGCCGAGCTGGGAGCTCGTCCAGCGATCGAGCGATTTGCGATCGTCGTGGAGGATTGGCGCCTTGAAGCGGTGAATCGGCCCCTCCACCGTGAACTTGTGGCCGTGTCCAATCTGCTGCACCCGGACCGAGCGGCGCCGGAAGAGGCGCAGCTGCGGCCGCAGGATCGAGCCGAGCAGCGGCCTCCCGAGCACCCAGTAGTCAAAAGGCACGAGCCCACCCGCGAAGTCGCCCGGGAGAAACCGCGCCTCGAGCTCGGCCACGAAGGGCGCGGGCACGGCCATGTCGGCGTCGAGCGCGAGCACGTACTCCGCGTCGATCCCCGTCTCTTCGATGGCGAAGCGCGACTGCCGCTCGAAGTCGTCGAAGCGCCGCTCGAACCACGCCACATTGGAGAAGCGCTCGGCGATGGCGCGCGTCGCGTCGGTTGATCCCGAGTCCACGACCACGACTCGAGGCGCCCAGCGGAGGGACTCGAGCGTCCTTCCGAGGTTCGGCTCCTCGTTGTACGTGAGGATGAATGGCGTCACCGAGCGCGGCACGCCCTGCCCTGTAGCACAGAGCCCCCCCGGCATTCAGGGAACCCTCTCAGAGCGTGTTTAACGGTGTGTTTACCAGGCCGAGCGTGGCCCAGCTTCACCGTGATCCCGATCAGCACCCCCGCCCGGGGTTGAAACCCCCGGCTCCACAGTACGAAGCCCGGGGTTGAAACCCCATCCTTGCCCACATCTCAAATTTCCCCGGTGATCTGCCTGGTTCCGACCTGCACCCCCGCCCGGGGGTACCGAGCAGCACCCCCGCCCGGGGGTACCGAGCAGCACCCCCGCCCGGGGGTACCGAGCAGCACCCCCGCCCGGGGGTACCGAGCAGCACCCCCGCCCGGGGGTA
>Ga0105048_10013458_pt1 | contig 12785 bp, 6 predicted proteins | sample MAT05_FD_78382 | JGI IMG/M metagenome (GOLD analysis project Ga0105048, IMG submission 78382) | Freshwater microbial communities from Lake Fryxell liftoff mats and glacier meltwater in Antarctica - MAT-05 | ecosystem: Environmental > Aquatic > Freshwater > Ice > Liftoff microbial mat | place... | reverse complement strand
TCGGTGAAGTGGATTTCGAGGGCGTGCGAGCGGGTGTTGGCGGCGGGACCGGACCGGACAAGGAACGGATGCCGGGTCTCCCCGGTCGGGTGGAATAGCTCGGCGAGGACGTAGCTCATCGGAAGCCGCGGGGGGATGACTCCCCCCACATCGGTGGTTCCGCCCGGAGGCAGGAAATCGATTCCCGGACGCGGCTCCGCCTTCGGATCGGTGCTGATCCAGGCGAGGGGAAGGGGGCCGACGGCCGGGTTGAAGAGGTAGGTCCCGCCAGCTCGCCAGAGGAAGGCCGCGCGCGTTAGGTAGGCCGTCGGAACCAGGGCGGAATCCGGACCGAACTTCGCCCCCGCCCGCCAGATTGCCGCGTAGGCACCGATCTCTTCGGCGGAGAGGGAATCATCGGCGGGCGTCGCGTCTGCCGGGTGACGGTGATGGCGAGGCGGTGCGATCACACCTGTCACGGCCAGGCGGAGCGGTTCCGAGAGAACCTTCTCGCCCTTCGTATTGATGGCCACCGCCGTCACCCCGTAACCGCCGGCCGGGACGTCCTTCCATTCCAGCGTGTGTTGGATCGGGGTTCCGGGATCCGGGGCGAGGAGGAAGTTGATCTCCGACGTGCCGATGGGCCGGCCATTGGCGAAGAACTCCACGCGCGCGATGTAGCCGGCCGGGTCGATCGCGGTGAGGACGAGCGTGATGTTGGCCGGGCTCGGGAATACCGATCCGGAGGCGGGGGCGTTGAACGTCAGCGTGGCGGCATCGGGGTCGTCGGTACTGAAAATCGTGACCTCCGCAAAGGCGTTATCGGCGAGGTGATAGGTTCGGTCCGGCCGGAGTCTCACGATCACGGTCTCGTCGGGTTCGGCCACATGATCTTCGATGGCCGCCACCAGGATTTCGCCGCTCACTTCGCCCGCACCCAGAGTCAGGTCGCCATCCAGGAATTGGTAATCGACCCCGTTGCGTGCGGTTCCACCGATTGAGTAGAAGACACGGAGAGGCTGTGCGGGATCGCCCTTCCGGCTCACCGTCAGCAGGGCCGGACGGATCCGGGTGAGCGGGCTGGGCTCGGCCGTGGTGGATTGGGTGGCGACAATCCCAATCATCGGCAGATCGGTGGGAATCTGGGACTCGCCTTCGCGCAACAGCCCGCGGGCCACGGCGGGAATGCCGGGGAAATAGGGGACGATGTCCGACGTGCCCGGAAACCAACGGTTGGGAGGAGCCACGGAGAGCAGGAATTCCTCGTCGTGCTCCGCCCGGTCGTCTGCGATCGGGACCAGGACCAGTCGTGCGGTGCTGGTTCCGGCCGGGATCACCCATTGCCGCAGGAAGGGAATGTCCTTGGAACCGTCGACGACCGGCGGAAGCCGCCAGGAGCCAGAACCGGTCGCGGGTGCATAGTCGATGTCTGGAGTGGCGGTTCCACTGGCGAGGAACAGGACCGTCATGGGTGCCGCGGTGTCGCCGGTCCGACGGAATTCATACACCAACGTGGCCTGCGGGTCGCTCTCGAGGGCCTCCGCATGGACGGTGTGGAGGGTTACGACGGGGAGATGCGGCGGTGGCGGCAGCGGATCGGATTCTTGAATCACGATCCGAATGGGGATCGAGCGGGCGACGACCTGCCCGTCGGCGATCGCGCGGGCCTGAAGGACGTGGATTCCGATCGGTGCCTTGGGCCAGGCCGCTTTGTGCGCCACGCGCAGGCCGATCACCCCCGGGAAGACCTCAAGGGAACGATTGGAAGTCGCCACGACCTGCTCGTCCGCAAGGAACTCCACGACCGTGAGGGGTGCGCCGTCGGGATCGTGCGTCACCGCTTCGAAATGGAGGTTGTCGGAGTGGAGCACTGCACCGCTGACCGGGTAGAGCAGCGCGATCCGGGCGGGTTGGTCCAGGGGGGGGACGATCTGCGACCGCAGGGACGGACTGAGCGCGAGCAGAAGCCCGAGCCAGAGGCTCCGGGCGGAAATCGAAGACCTGAAGAGAGGATTCATGACGGCGTACGGGCGCTGTGGGGTCCACCCGCAATTCAGTGGAGCAACGCGACGATCCCGTTCTGAACGTTTCCGCCGAAATGGCAAGGGCCTGGATGGCAGGGGGCACGGGCCGGTCGCTGCACACGGATCCTTCCTGGGACCGCGGGCGTCGTCGCCCGCCTCTTCCTCAACGCGTCCGAGCGGCACGGTCCCTACGCCTTCCCCGCGCCCAGCACCTTCCATCCGGTCGGACTACACCGGGCCAGGGCCCGGGCCGGGTCCCGCGTGGCGAGGTAGTTCGGGGGCAGCCAGGAAGGGAGCGACGAACGTTCGTCGGGTGGGGTCAGTTTCGGTCCCCAGAAGGAACGCCCGATGAAGAAGAGGGTGTATCCCGCCTCGCGCAGGATGCGGGTGGTCTCGGTGGGCGGCGTGCCGTGTTCTTCGAAGACGATGTCCCGGATCGTTCCGTCGGTGAGCCGGGTGCCCGCCCCGCGCAGCACTCCCGGTTCATGGCCTTCGGTATCGATCTTCACCACGCCAAAGCGTCGGCCCGACGGCAGGAGTTGATCGAGTCGCCGGGTGCGGATCCGATGGCTCCGGCCGCTGGCGGATGGGAGCAGGCTGGCAGAACCTGCGTTCCCGTCGAAATCCTCGGGTTCGAAGAGTTCCGCTTCCCCCGCCGAGTCGCTGGCGGCATCGGTGAAGAGTTGGATCTTCGCCAAGGGGAGGCCCAATTGGGACCACTGCGCGACGTGCCGGGCCAGTTCGGCATGGATCCCTGGGTGGGGTTCGAGCGAGAACACCTCGCCGGTGGGGCCCGCCCGACGAGCAAGCAATCCGGTGAAGACTCCGATGTTCGCGCCGACGTCCACCGCCGTTTCCCCCGGTTCCAGCAATCGCCAACCGACCTCGCAGGCCGCCAGATCCAGCACCCCCAGATGATACATCGCGTGGCCCACCGTCTCGGTCGGGCATACCCGCATGGGCAGGCCCCAGGGACTGACGACGTCGGCAACCGACGGCAGCGGTCCTCGGCGTGCCAATCGGCGAAGCACCTGCCTGGGCTGGAACCAGTACTCGGGCTTCATCAGGCTTTGGACGATTTTCATGGCTTGGCTCGGACGCATTGAGAATGCCCCGAAACCTGCATGGCCGTCGATAGGGTGCATCTTGGGATTGCGCTCTTGGGCCGCCGGCGATCAACGCTGACAGTCGTCGATGCACCCGCTTGAATGGACCGCATGAACTTGTCGGGTCGTTGGGTGGTGATCACCGGGGCTTCAAGCGGATTTGGCGCAGCCGCGGCAGTGGCCTTTGGCCGGGCCGGGTGTCATGTCGTGCTGGGGGCGCGTCGATTGGACCGGTTGGAAGCCACCGCAAAGGCGGCGCGGGAGGCCGGAGCCTTGTCGGCCCATCCATTCCCGCTGGATGTTGCCGTCACCACCAGCGTCGAGGGTTTCGCGGCGCTTCTGCGCACGGTGACCTCCCGCGTCGATGTCCTCATCAACAACGCCGGGGGTGCGCACGGTCTGGATCCGGTGGCCACCGGTCGCGACGAAGATTGGGAAGCCATGGTGCAGTCCAACTTCCTGGGGGTGCTGCGTGTGTCGCGCGCGCTGTTGCCGCTTCTGCCGCATCATGAGGGGGCGTGGATCCTGAACGTCGGTTCCGTCGCCGGCCATGCTGCCTACGAGGGCGGTGCCGCGTACTGCGGCGTGAAGGCCGGGGAACGTTCCATCACCCAGGCGCTGCGGTTGGAATTGAACGGCACCGGGATCCGGGTGGGCTCGATCGATCCGGGCATGGCGGAGACCGAGTTTTCCGACGTCCGGTTCAAGGGCGATGCCGCACGGGCCGCCAAGGTTTACGCCGGCGTGCACCCCTTGCACGGCGAAGATGTGGCGGAGGCAATGGTCTGGATGGCGTCGCGTCCGGCGCACGTGTGCATCGACGAAATGGTGATCAAACCGACCGACCAGGCCGCCATCCACAAGGTGTACCGACGGTGATCGCGGGCGTCCTCGCCCGCTTCCTTCTCCGTGCCTGCTGGAAGAATGCGCCTCGTTCCCTCGGCACCTGCAGGAGACTCGGTTTTCCATTCGAACGTGCCCCGGCCCACGCGCGTTCCCCAGCACCCAGACCAGAGTTCGATCGAACGGGAACCGTGTCATGATGCGCCTTCGCCGGGACGCCTCTGAACTTAGGGCTTGGCACTGCTCAGGCGGGTGCGAGGTTGCTCCGTCGAAGTGAATCACAGTCGAATTCTTGAAAGGAAATTCCATGCCGGCGATGCACGAAATTGAGTACGAGATCCACGGGGACGACATGCAGTTCGTTGAGGTGATTCTGGATCCGATGGAGGCGGTCGTGGCCGAGGCGGGCGGCATGATGTACATGGAGGATGGGATCGAGATGGAGACCATCTTTGGCGACGGATCCCAACAGGCCTCGGGAATCATGGGCATGCTGACGGGCGGCGTGAAACGCCTGCTGACCGGGGAAAGCCTGTTCATGACGCTCTTTCACAATCGATCGTCGCGACGGGTCAAGGCCGCCTTTGGTGCGCCCTATCCGGGAAAGATCATCCCGATCCATCTCGCGCAGTTGGGGGGGGAAGTAATCATGCAGAAGGACTCCTTCCTCTGCGCCGCGCGCGGGGTTGCCGTGGGAATTGCCTTCAACAAGAAGCTTGGGGTGGGCCTGTTCGGCGGTGAGGGTTTCATCATGCAACGGTTGCAGGGCGATGGCTGGGCCTTCATCCACGCCGGCGGCACGTTGCTCACTCGCGACCTCGCTCCCGGCGAGACGCTGCGGGTCGATACCGGTTGTGTGGTGGGATTCAGTCCCGGGGTCGAGTTCGACATCCAGTACGTCGGCAAGATCAAATCGGCGTTGTTCGGCGGCGAGGGTCTGTTCTTTGCCACCCTGCGCGGACCCGGCCGGGTCTGGCTCCAATCGCTGCCTTTCAGCCGACTGGCCGATCGTATTTACGCGGCGGCACCCCAGAATGGCGGACGTGGCCGCGGCGAAGGTTCGATCCTGGGCGGTCTGTTGGACGGGGATAACTGACGCGGCGTGTCCGGGCAGGCCGAAGTTGCGCCCGAGCGCGACTTGGTAGTGTCCCCGCACGGTCTGGAGTGCGCCTCGTTACCTCGGCACCTACCCGTGGGAGACATCGGGAGACTCTGACTTCCTGGAGGGCTCCACTAGACCGTGAACGTTGCCCGCCCGACGGATCGGCGGCAGCCTCAGGATGCGCTCGGCGCGCTGGGGGCAGCAACGCCCGGGACACTCTTGGGCTTCGACGGAGCGGGTTTCGGCCCACTGCGGAAGCTGGTCCACTTGGCCTGCGGGATGATCCAGCCGGCTAGCAGAAGCAGGATCTGGCTGGTGGCAAAGGCCAGCAGCCACCAGAAGGCAGCGCTCATGAAGCCGTAGGAGTGAAGGCCGATCCCCAGCATGTTGGTTCCGAACCAGGACCAACTGGTGACGATGTTGCCGACAATGGCCAGCAGGTGCAGGCCGCGTTCCTTCACCATGCCCCCCCAGCGCACGTGCAGGATGAGGGCGTTCCAGAGGACGATGATCAGGGCCCCGTTTTCCTTCGGATCCCAGCCCCAGAAACGTCCCCAGGACTGGTCGGCCCAGACGCCCCCGAGCACCGTTCCAACGAAGCTGGCCAGCGTGGCGAAACACAGGATGCCGTAAACCATCCGGGTCAGGCCCTTGGCCATGGCGGAGTCGAGGACACGGGTGAAGAGACCGAGCACCACATACAGGACCGCCAGGAACCCGGCGACGTAGGTGGCGGCATATCCCAGGGTCACGATCACCACGTGCGTCGCGAGCCAGAAGTTGGTGTCGAGAACCGCCTGCATCATCTCGAGTGTATCGCCGCCCAGCGCGAGGTTGTGGGCCACGATGAGCGTGGTGAACCCGATCACGCCGGCGACGGCGAGACCGATGGCATTGCGCCAGATCCGTTCCAGCAGCAGACCGAGACCGACCGCGCCCCAGCCGATGAAGATGGCCGAGCTGTAGAGGTTGGTGACGGGCGGACGACCCTCCAGTCCCATGCGGGTGAGGATGGCGGCGGTGTGGACGACGAAGGCGAGAACCACGAGCCAAAGGGCGGTCTGCCGGGTCCACTCCTGGAAGCTGAACCAGAAGGCGGCGGCGAAAAGGAAGGCGATGGCGTAGATCGTCATCGTCTTCATGAAGGGTTCAAAATCGTTGTAGGCCTGCTCCCGCGCCGTCTTGCGCATCTCAGTGGCGAAAGTGCCGGTCAGCTCCCGGGTTCGGGCGGCCACGAGTTGATTGAACTCCGCCACCTTCCCGCTTCGATACGCTTCGGTCATCGCGGCGAACCCGGCGACGGCCGGGTGCAGCTTGCCGGTGCCGGCTTGCGAGATCAGGTCGCGGTACTCCGCGTCCGAGAGGGATTCCTGTCCCATGAGCTGGCGGAGCAACCGGGGATTGATGCCCGGTTCGAACAGGGCGTCCCCGACCTTCATCCACTGGTCGCGGGCAAGCTCCGGATGATGCGGCGGAACGATCAGCGGTGCGCGCATCGAGGTGAGCGGCATGTAACGCTGGCAGTAGTCGAGGACGGCGATCAGGGCGTTGGTGTCGAAGGGGCGACCGGCGAGACGATCGCGAAGGGCGGCGGTGCCGGCGGGGATGGCCGCCTGGTAGGCGGTGAGTTCGGCGAGGAAGTTGGTGGTGTTGGGCGGTTGGAGCGCGGCCTGCATCATGGCGTACAGGCCCATGGAATCGCGAAGCTTCATAACCGCCCGATCGTAGGCCGAGTGTTTAGAAGCGTCCCTTGGAGCCTTCTCCGACTGCTCCTGCACCACCTGCCACGACTCGAAAATCTGGTTCCAGGAGTAGTGCTTGCCGTCCTCGCCCAGACGCTCGTCGGCATCCATCGCCAGCTTGAGTTGTCCCTTGAGATCGGGGTGATCAATCCGGAACGCCTTTCGCGTATTCGCCACGCCCGGGTTCATCATCACTTCGACCGCCCATTCGGTGGCGGACAGGGTGCGCTTCTCCTTCGCATCGCGCAGGGACTGCTTATTGCGGATCTGGAGGAGCGTGTTTCGCGCCAGGGAATCGACCGGTTGCAACCTTCCGTTGAACACCACCGGCAACCGGCCGAACTCGTGGTAGGCGTAGGTGGCGTCCTTGGGCGAACGCAGCGCGCTGAGCATCCAGACGGCGGCAATGGCGGCAACAATCCAAGGGAGACGTTTCATGGAAGCAGGGGTCAGAGGGGTCAGGCGAGGGCGGCGGTGGCACCCGGGGCGGAGCCGGCGGATTTGCGGGCGATGAACCCAACCAGATGGATGAGGAACTGGATCAACATGCCCGCCCCGACGATCGCGCAACCGAAGTACGGGGTGAGCCAGGAGGGATTCTTCACGACCTGCAGGACCGTGGCCCGGGCCTGGGGATCCACTTCATCGAAGCTCGCCTGAAAATAGGTCAGCCCGGCGTAGCGCAGCGGGTTGTTCATGTAGATGTCGATCTCCCGGGGGCCACCCGCGGCTCCATCGGTCAGCCGGACCCGACTCCGGAAATCCTTCGGTTTGTCCGTGCCGATGTACTTGTCGTGTTTGAAGGAGAGAAGGGACAGCGCGTACGGCGTGTAGTAACGCGTGGGCCGCAGGGCGATCTGGTAGCTTCGACCCTTGGCGGTGAAACTCTGGGGCTGGGCAAGCGTGGTGCCGAGAGAGGAGGCCAACTCGGGGCCGAGACTGCGGCCAAACTGACGTTCGATGGCGATGCGCAATGCTTCGTCGCTGGCGTAGGGACTGACGACCCAGGGTTGAGCCGTCGAGGCGTTGGGCTCGACCACCTCGACCAGCGCGAAGGGAATGTTCCGTCCGTCCATCGTCTTGGTGGGTGCCTCCGGCGTGAAGGTGAAGCGGGTGGCAATGCCGCTGGGCGCCTGCGGTTCCCCCCCGCTGCGCGGCCCCCGCGGTTGAAGATCCGAATTGGACGCGTACTGCTTGATCCGGATGAGGAAGGGAAGCTGGGGATGAGAAAGCTCACCGCCCCGGGCCACCAGTCCTTCTGGGAACGAGAAGACCCGGTCCTGCATCGGGTCGGTCGTGTCGATCACCACGAACTCGTTCTCGCGGTGGCTCTCGGAGAACTGCTTGGTCTCGCCTTCGGTCAACCGCAGGTAGCTCTCCACCGCGAACATGTCGGTGGCCAATTGTCCGACCAACAGGAGGATGACCCCGACGTGGGTCAGCATGATTCCCGACTTTCTCCAGGTGAACTTGAAGCGCTTCCAGTGGGCGGCCAGCAGGTTGATCAGAAGCGACGTCCCCAGCAGGTATCCGCCTGGCATCGGCAGGTGGAACCAGGACCCGGCCGAGGGTTGCCAGGTCGTGACCCAGCTCTTGAAATAACGCGTTTGAGCCTCGTACAGGCCGTCACTCACCTGTCCCAACGTCCCGAAGAACACCAGCGCGATACTCATCGCCAACAACACCACCGTGAGGCGGAGTGACGAGAGGAATGAAAAGGCCCGACGCAGCATGTGCGCCATCATAGACGTTGTTCCCGCGCTGCGCATTCCCGGAATTTTTCGACTTGGAGGGGCGAGCCCTTGGAGGGACGAGTTCCACGAGTCCTAAACCTCCGCAGGAACCGGCCACTCGCCATTCACACCCGGGACCGACACCGCTCCGACCCACGGACGGAGTCCCATCCCATCGGTGAATGAATGAACTGCTGTTTTTGGGTTCGCTCCCTTCGGGACCGCGGCGGGGGCGATCTCCGCGAGCCGGCGAACCCCGGCACCCGGAGGCCACGGACTCGCAGAGCTCGTCCCTCCAAGAAGCTCGGCCTGGCGATCATTTCAGGGTCGAGAGGAATTCGAGCAGGTCGCGCAGGGAGCGGGGGCCGAGGATTTCCGCCAGCCCGGTGGGCATGGCGGAACGGCCGCGTTCGCGGGACCGGATCCGGGCCTTGTCCAGGTCCTGACGGGTGCCGTCGGGAAGGCGGAGGCTCAGTTGTTGGGCGGTTTCGCCGATGGCGATTCCCGCCACCGTCTCGGCATCGTCGAGGGTGACCAGAACGGTCTCGTATCCGGGCGCCAGTTGGAGATCCGGGGTGACGATGGACGCGAGCAGGGCCATTCGATCGAGGCGAGTGGCAACGGTGGAGAGTTCGGGGCCCACTTCTCCACCCCGGCCGTAAAGCTTGTGACAGCGGATACACTCGACCTCGGGACGGTTGAACACCGCCCGGCCAGCGGCGGCGGATCCGCCTTCCAAGGCAACCCGGTAGGGAGCGAGATCATTGGTCCCGACGGCGGCCCGGTAGGCCGCCGTCTTCTGAGCCAATGCCGCGGAGGGTTGAGTGGCCGCCGCCTCCAGGACATCGAGGTGCAACGGCAGGGGCACCGCGCCCGCCAGAAGTCGATCCATCCATTCCCCTCGCAACGCGATGGAGTCCGGGACCTCCAATCGCGCCAGGGCGGCCAAGGCGGCCTGTTGATCGGAGATCGTTCCCTTCTCCAGGACCCGACGCAGGCGCGGGAGGGCATCGGGACCACTGGCGCGGGAGGCGAGTCGGAGGGCTACCGCGCGGACGGCGGGGTCGGCGTCGTCGGGAAGCCGATCGAGAAGCGCGCCCAGCGTGGGTGCGCCGAGTTGGGCCAGTGATTCCAGAGCGGCGATGCGTGATCGGGCGGAGAACTGGGTGCCGCCGGCCAAGGCCGCGAGCGCCGTGTCCGCGTTCCGGATCTGTAACACGCCGGCGGTGACGGCGGCTTCGGCAAGGATCGATTCGGGGCCGTCGTTCAGCAGTTTGCCGAGGCTGGGTTCGAGCGCCGTGGCGGGAATCTCTCGGTCGCGGGGCAGGGGCAGGGGACGCCAGAGGCCGGTGATCCGGTCGCGTCCGGCATTGCCAGGCCAGGCGGCCAGCGCGGCGAGGGCATCGACCCGGATCGCCTCGGCGAGTTGTGGCGCGGTGGCGATGGCGACGAGGCGTTGGGCGGATCCGGCGGAGCCAACGCGAAGGCAGGCGTTCACGACGCGGCGGGCGAAGGCGTTCTCGGTCAACCGTTCCATCGGGACCTGCGCCAGATCAGGAAGGGCGGACGCGATGGGAACATCGTGAATGGCCCGGGCTGCCTCGGCGCGGACCCGCGGTTCGGGATCGGTCAGGAAGCGGGAGACCTCGGTCCGTTCGAGTCGGCGCAGGGCAACCACCACCGCGAGTCGCACCGCGGGACTGGGGTCGGAACCGAGCCGCGCGAGGGTGATGGCATCGGCGCTGCCGAGGAGTCCCATGACTGCGGCGTGGCGGAGGAAGGGATCTTGGTCGGCATTCGAGCGGAGCACGGTGACGAGCGCGGGCACGGCCGCGGCATTGCCGATCTGACCGAGGGCCTGGGCGGCTTCGCGGCGGACGCCGGCATCGGGGTCGGCCGTGGCGGTGATCAGGGGTTGAACGGCGGCCATCGGACGGAGCTCGCCGAGGACCGTGGCCGCCGTGGCCCGGATCCCCGGATGGACATCGCCCAGCAGGGGAATCACCGGTGCGATGGCCCGGGCGGGGTCGATTCCTCCCTGGCGTTGCGCATGGCGGGCGATCTGACCGAGGGCCCACGCCGCGTGACGGCGGGTGGAGACGGGGTTGGTGCTGGAAACCGCGGAGGAAAGAACGGCGAACGAGGCGCTGCCCCGGTCGGCGAGTTCGAACTGCGCTCCCTGACGGACCCTGCGGTCGGCATGTGCCAGCAGGGTGACCAGTTCGTCCAGGGTCCGGTTGCGGAAGCCGGCCTTCAGCAGGGCGGTCGGGGCGGGAGAATTCGGGCGGACCTCCGAAGCCGGTGGGAGCAGACGATGGATCCGGCCACGGGCCGCCGGTTCCCAGCCATCGGTCCAGTCCAGCACCCACACCGCGCCGTCGGGTCCGAAGGCGATGTCGGTGGCGTTGATGCCCCCGAGCCATTGGGTTCGATCGACCACCTTGAATCCGGCACCCTCGGGTTGAACGCGGAAGCGCCAGACCAGACTGTCGTTGGAGGAACCCCGGAAGTCGGTGAGGAGGAAGTTGCCGTCCCAGGACGGGTCGAGACCGGTGCCGGGGTAGAAGGCATTTCCGCACGGGCCGGCGGAGAAGTTGGCGATGGGCGGGACGATATAGGCGGGTTGTCCTGCATGCGCGGGCTTCCAGAAGCCTTCCGTGACCCACGGGGCATTCGCGCCGGGGCCCTCGGCACCGCCGCGCCAGTTTCCGTCGTTGATGCCGGTCCGGTTCTCGGCCCACTGCCAGCCGATGCGCCAACCGCTGTCGCCCCCGCGTTGGATGCAGACCCAGCGGGCTTCATCCCCGGAGTTGGCGCTGTTGTCGCCGCTGAACAGATTGCCCCAGTCGTCGAAGACCAACTCCTGCGGATTGCGCAGTCCCTGCGCGAACATCTCGAAGCCCGATCCATCGGGCTCGAACCGGAAGACGGCACCGCATTCCGGGTGACCGATCCATTGTCCGTTGTGAAGGACCATGGAGCCGCGATCGCCCACCGAGACGTAGATGCGTCCGTCCGGTCCCCAAACGAGGCCGTGCAAATCGTGACCCAGCATCGAGATCCGGACGCCATGCCCGTGACTCAGGCTCCGGCGCTCCTCTGCGACCCCGTCGCCGTCGGCATCCCGCAGGTGCCAGATATCGGGAATGTTGGCGAACCAGACGTCGTTGCCGCGGGCGAGGACCGAAGACCCGACGCCGTCGAGCGGCGTGTTGAATCCCTCGGCGAAGACGGTTGAACGATCGGCCCGACCGTCGCCATCGAGGTCGATCAGACGACGGACCCGCTCGGACTGCTTCGAGTAGAGCCGGAGGCCTTCGTCGCCCCACAGGCGTCGCATGAAGGCGAGACGATCGTCCACGCTCCGGGACGCAATGTCTTCGTCGAGCCACTGCATGAGGTTTCGGATGTCCGGGACGCCCCGCCAGGCCCGAAGGCTCTCGGCGACGAACACCCGGCCGTCATCGGTGATATCGAAGCCGACCGGATGAATGACCTCGGGTTCGGCGGCCCAGACCGAAGCGGTCCAGCCTTGCGGGAGACGCGCCCGCCGGATCTGGCGATCGGCCTCGGCGCGACCGTCCGGGGCGGCGGGGATCTCGAACGAGGCCGCCTCAAGGGGTGGGGCCGCGTGCTGGGCCCGCACGGGGGACTGTGCGCAGACCAGGGCGGCGGCGAGCGGCCAGGCAAGGGGCGGACGAACGGGCATGGCAGGAGGATAGGCCGGGGGGTGGGTGTAGACGGAAGACATTACGCTGAATCAAGCGCTGGCATTGTGCGGCCAGCGAATTGCCGGCGGGCGCGGGCCGTGAGAGTGTGAACCCCAGAGAATGGATCATGACGGCACTCAAAAGGACCGCGGGCGGTTGAGGACCTCGCCGCTCCCCGGGATCGAATTGACCAGGCAGGAAGTCCCGTCAGGCATCTCCCTCGATCCCACCGCGGCATCGCGTCTCTGCGCGGCCTGCGGGATGTGCTGCAATGGGGTCCTGTTTCATACGGTGCAGATGCAACCGACCGATTCGCCCCGATCGTTGTCGGCATTGGGTTTGAAGTTGAAGCGCAAGCGGGGCCAGACCTGCCTCCAACAGCCCTGCCCGGCATTCGGTGATTCCGGTTGCTCGATCTACGAGGCGCGTCCAGTGCGGTGCCGGCTTTTCGAGTGCCACCAGTTGAAGCGCCTGACGGCCGCCGAAATCACCGAGGAATCCGCGCTGAGCACGATTCAAGGCGCCCGACAGCAGGTGACCGGGATC
>Ga0105048_10013457_pt1 | contig 12786 bp, 12 predicted proteins | sample MAT05_FD_78382 | JGI IMG/M metagenome (GOLD analysis project Ga0105048, IMG submission 78382) | Freshwater microbial communities from Lake Fryxell liftoff mats and glacier meltwater in Antarctica - MAT-05 | ecosystem: Environmental > Aquatic > Freshwater > Ice > Liftoff microbial mat | place... | reverse complement strand
TGGCCGGCGAGGCCACGCGCCACAAGCCCGCGATGATCGCCAAGATCGAGCGCAGCGAGGCCATCCCGCACCTGGAAGCCATTTTGAAGGCCAGCGACGGCATCATGGTGGCGCGCGGCGACCTGGCGGTGGAGGTGGGCAACGCGGCGGTGCCGGCGCTGCAAAAACGCATGATCCGCATGGCGCGCCAGTTCGACAAGGTCGTCATCACCGCCACGCAGATGATGGAAAGCATGATCCTCGCGCCGGTGCCCACCCGCGCCGAGGTCAGCGACGTGGCCAACGCCGTGCTCGACGGCACCGACGCGGTGATGCTGAGCGCGGAAACCGCTGCTGGCCGCTACCCGGTGGAAACGGTGGAGCAGATGGCCGCCATCGCGCTGGAAGCCGAACGCGCCGAAGAAGTCAATTTCAAGGACGACTTCATGCAGCGCCACTTCGGGCGCATCGACCAGAGCATCGCCATGGGCGCGCTGTTCACGGCGCACCACCTGGGCTGCAAGGCCATCATCGCGCTGACCGAAAGCGGCAGCACGGCGCTGTGGATGAGCCGGCACAACATCCACGTACCGATCTTCGGCATGACGCACAAGCACAACGCCGAACGCCGCATGGCGCTGTACCGCAATGTGCAACCCATCCTGATGCCGATCCACAACGACCGCGACCAGGCCCTGGCCGAGGCCGAGCAGCTGCTCGTGGCGCGTGGTGTGTTGAAGCCCGGCGACACCTACGCCATCACCTGCGGCGAACCCATGGGCCACCCGGGCGGCACCAACATGCTGAAGGTCTGCCAGGTGAAGTGAGTGGGGGGTTTCGGGATAACCCGGGGGCGTGAAGAAGCTGCCGGTCGATGCCCCCCCTGGGTTGCGGGGGAGATGGGCGTGATGCAGGTCACGGGGCCCGCGATCCACTTGTGTCGATGCGACCTTCTCGTTAGTGTCAGGTTTCGCGCGGGGGAGCGGGCCGTTACAGGCCTCGCGAGGGCCGCGCTGAACACGACATGTCCCACCACCAGCCAGGAGAGAACTTTGAAGAAGCATCTCATTGCATTGGGTCTAGCGGCTGCCTTCGGGCAGGCGCAGGCCGTTGACCTGTTCAGCAACGGGGCCGCGGTAGCGGGCACGCCGCCGATTTCCGTCATCCGTACCGGGGGCACGCTGTTCGGCGCTGGCGCCCAGGGCAACCTTTCCAATTTCGTGGCCGACGACTTTGCGGTCACCGGCCCGGGCTGGAACGTCGCCAGCCTGAGCTTCTTCTCCTACCAGTCGTTCGCGGCCAGCGCGTTTACCTTCACCGGTGTGAACTGGAGCATCGTCTCCGGTGACGTCACCTCCGGCACGGTGGTGGCTTCGGGCACCACGGCAGCCGTGAATGGCGGCCTGGCCGGCTACCGCGTCACCGCCACGACGCTGACCAACACCGACCGCGCCATCTTCCGCATCAACCTCGATGTGCCCGACTTCACGCTCGGCGCCGGCAACTACTGGATGCGCTGGGGCCTGACGGGCACGGCGACATCGGGCCCGTGGCAGCCGCCCACCGCCAACGGTGCCTTCGGCAACGGCTCGCAGAGCATTTCCAACGGCGCCTTCGCCAGCGTGGTGGATGCAGGTGACGGCCTGGGCGTCGAGTTCCCGTTCATCATCGCGGGCAGTGTGGTGCCCGAGCCCGGCACCTGGGCACTGATGATCGCCGGTGGTCTGGCCGTAGTGGGCGCAGCGCGCCGCCGCCAACAGAAGAACTGAGGCAGCGCCGGGTTCGCCCGGCTCCGCTGAACGGCCCGCCGGCTTTGCGCCTGGCGGGCCGTTTCTTTTTCAGTCGTAGCGCAGCGAGAGCCCGGTCACCAGCGTCAGGTCGGTGCCGCGCTGGCCCGGCGCCGGGCGCGTGGTGTGGCGCACGCTCAAGCCGGTGCTGAGGCTCATGCGCTCGCTCACCGCCACCGAGACCTGACCGTCGAATTCGGTGCGCACGAGGCCACTTTCGCGCAGGCTGGGCAGCAGCACCAATTTCTGCCGCAGCGTGGTGCTGGGGCTCAGGCGCAGGTTGGCCTCTTGCGCCACGATCAGCCCGGTGTCTGCGAAGCGGCTGCGCAGCACGCCGTCGAAGTCGACCGGGCGCTCATAACGCTCATTGGCCACCGCCACGCCGGCCCAGACATCCCAGAACTCGCCCGGTGTGCGCAACAGGTGACGGCCGATGCCGGTGCTGAAGGTGATCCGGTCGCGCGTGTTGGCCGGGCGGTCGGTCAGCCCGGCGGCCTGCACGAAGGCAAAGCTGGTGCGCCAGGGCTCGATGTCGCCGTTGTACTGCGAGCTGACCAGCGCGCGTTCGCCGGTTCTCTGGCCTGCGCTGTCGGTGTAGAGCAGCTGGCCGAGTGCTGACCACTTGCTGCTCTCGGTGGCGCGCACGCCATCCAGGCTCAGGTTGAAGGCGGTGCTGCGGGTGTTGCCGCTGTTCACAGTGAGGCCAGCGGTGGTGAGAGAACGCCATTGGCCGTCGGGTTTGACGGTGACCTGGCTGTGGGCCGGGCTCATGAATGCGAGAAACGGCGCCAGCAAAAGTGCTGGCAACAGCGATGGAGACAGCGCTGACAAGGTTCGAACAAGGGCGGGTTGGGGTGTGCGGTAGTTATTGATCGTCATGCCATCAGGTTTGCGTCGGCGGCCATGGTCGGGCCGACACTGGCCACCATGGCCTGCACACCCCGGTTCATGCCCACCGGCACCAGCAACAAGCCGGGATTGTCGCGCTGAAAGACGCGAAACAGCTCGTCGGCGAAGCCGTGGCCGATGTCGTCCACGCCCTCGAAGCTGAGCTCGGCACGCCGAAACCCGGCCAGGCGCGCCGCGACACGGCGTGCATCGGCCCGGCTCGCGAGGTAGCGGGCTTCACCGCCCAGCAGGTGCAGCGGCACCTCGGTGCGGTCGAAGTCGTAGCCGCCCTGCAGGCTGTGTGCGCGCAGCACGACGTCCAGCGTGCGCGGAGTGTCGAGTTGAATCGCCAGGTAGATGCTGGTGCCCTGCCGCGCCGCCGGGCGGCCCGCCCGCCACGAACGCTGTTCCCAGCTGCGGCACTGGAACGCTGCTTCATTGGCGTGGATGTCGAACACATCCGCCAGGCGCGAGCTGAAAAAGAGCCCGTGGCCGCTGTGGCGTTCAGGCGCACTGGTGAGCTTGCCCTTGCTCAGTTCCAGCATCGCCAACTGCGGCTCGGCGATGGCAAAACTTTGTGCGATGCGTTCGAAGAGGCCGCAACCGTCGTCGCTGACCAGCAGCTGCACCTGCAGCGGCGTCTGCCGCATCGACACCGTGACCTGCTGGCCGCCGCTGTGGTCGATGGCGTTGTTCAGCAGTTCCGTGAAGGCGTGCTGCGCCATGCGTTGCACCTCGGGTCTCAGCGTGAAGAAGGGGGCGAAGTCATGCCGCCAGGGCTCGTCTTCCTGCAGACCGGCGAGCCCGTAGCGCTGCACCACCTGGCGCAGGGCGCCGGGGCCGTAGCGCGGGCGGCGGGCCGTGCCACTGGCCTGCAACCACTGCATCGCCACCAGCTTGCGCATCAGGCCGTGCGCGCGGCGGCGGCTGATGTCCAGGCGCGCCGCCAGCGCTGCGGGCAGGTCATCGGCGTGCTGCATCGCAGCGGCGGTGATCCATTGCGTGAGCGGTGCGAGTGCGATGCGAGCCATGGTGCGGGTTCCGAAGCGCCAGCGTGCGGCCGGCCAGGACCCCAGTGTCAGCGCCGCAGGCGGCAGCTTGAAGGCAAGAAGCGGGTGCATAGCCGGCCTTTCCTGCCGGGAATGCATGCGTGAAGCGTCACGGCCTGCGCGGGCCCGGTGGCTCACTCGCGCCGGGGCACAGGCCTAGAATCGCGGAGTTACAGCGTGGTTACAGCGCGTGGCTTCTTCCTGCAATTTCCATCCGCGCCACGACGGCCATCCACGCTGCGCGCAGTGACCCTTTCCATCACTTCCGGAGACCTCCATGCCTCTCGTTTCGATGCGCCAGTTGCTCGACCATGCCGCTGAAAACGGCTACGGCATCCCGGCCTTCAACGTCAACAACCTCGAACAGGTGCAGGCGGTGATGACGGCCGCCCACGAGGTGGGTGCGCCGGTCATCCTGCAGGCCAGCGCCGGCGCGCGCAAGTACGCGGGCGAAGCTTTCATCAAGCACCTGATCCAGGCTGCGGTAGAGGCCTACCCGCACATTCCGCTGGTGATGCACCAGGACCACGGCCAGACGCCCGCCATCTGCCAGGGCGCCATCGACCTGGGTTTCGGCTCGGTGATGATGGACGGCTCGTTGCAGGCCGATGGCAAGACTCCGGCCAGCTTCGACTACAACGTCGAAGTCACGCGCAAGGTGGTCGACATGGCCCACGCCGTGGGCGTGACGGTCGAAGGTGAACTCGGCTGCCTAGGCAACCTGGAAACGGGCGAAGCCGGTGAAGAAGACGGCATCGGCGCCGAAGGCAAGCTCGACCACAGCCAGATGCTGACCGACCCCGAAGAGGCCGCCGTGTTCGTGAAGGCGACGCAGCTCGACGCGCTGGCCATTGCCATCGGCACCAGTCACGGCGCCTACAAGTTCAGCCGCAAGCCGACAGGCGACATCCTGGCCATCGGCCGCGTGAAAGAGATCCACAAGCGCATCCCCAACACCCACCTCGTGATGCACGGCTCTTCCAGCGTGCCGCAAGAGCTGCTGGCCATCATCAACCAGTACGGCGGCAAGATGAAAGAGACCTTCGGCGTGCCGGTGGAAGAAGTTCAGGAAGCCATCAAGCACGGTGTGCGCAAGATCAACATCGACACCGACATCCGCCTGGCCATGACCGGCGCGGTGCGCAAGTTCCTGGCCGAGAACCCCGACAAGTTCGACGCGCGCGAGTGGCTCAAGCCCGCGCGCGAAGCGGCCTACAAGGTGTGCAAGCAGCGCTACATGGAGTTCGGCTGCGAAGGCCAGGCCGGCAAGATCAAGCCGATGGCGATGAGCGAGGTGGCGCGGCGCTACGCCAGCGGAGAGCTGGCGCAGATGGTGCAGTGAGGCACTGCCGCCCCGCGGCCGACCCCGACCCAGGACCTTGCGCGGAACCAGCTCCGCCATGCCGCTGCAAGAGCCCCCCTCGGGGGTAGCCGCCCGGCGGCCGTCGCCGATCAAGGCCTTGCGCGGAACCGGCTTCGCCGGGCCGCTGCAGGAGCCCCCTCGGGGGGTAGCGAACGTAGTGAGCTTGGGGGCCCCGTCTACACACTCCCGATGAGCATCGGGTCGATGGCATGGTTCTGCGGCCCGCGCTCGGCGATCTTCAGCGCGCCCAGGCGGTTGCCCAGCGCAGCGCAGCGCTCGAGCGCCCAGCCGCGTTCCAGCCCGTAGAGCAGCGCGGCGCGGAAGGCGTCGCCGCAGCCTGTAGGGTCGACCACGCGGCGGGCTTCCACCGGCGGCACGTGAACGCGCTCGCCCTTGAGCCACAGCTCGCAGCCCTTTTCGCCCAGTGTCACCACCACGCCCTGGATGTTGGGCCGTTGGCTGATGGCGGCGGCGTCTTCGCCGGTGCGCTCTTGCAGCATGCGGGCCTCGTAGTCGTTCACCGCCAGCCAGCGCGCCAGGCCGAGCATTTCGCGGTGCTCGTCGCCGTTGAACTGCGGCAGCTGCTGGCCGGGGTCGAAGATGAAGGGGATGCCGATTTCGGCCATCTGGTGGGCATGCTGCCACATCGCGTCACGCCCGTCGGGCGCGATGATGCCGATGGCGAGGTCGCTGCGCGCGGTCTTCTGCGGCACGGCCATCTCGTGGGCACGGCTCATCGCACCGGGGTGGAAGGCGGCGATCTGGTTGTTGTCGCGGTCGGTGGTGATGTGGCACTGCGCGGTGTGCAGGTGTGTGTCGCGGTGAATTAACGAGACGTCGGCGCCCCAGTCCTTCACGCGCGCCAGGTATTCACCGCCGTCCACGCCCAGGGCCCCGAGGATGACCGGCTGCCCGCCCAGCGCCTGCAGGGTGTAGCCGATGTTGCCGGCGCAGCCGCCGAATTCGCGCCGCAGCGTGGGCACCAGGAAGCTGACGTTCAGGATGTGCACCTGGTCGGCCATGATCTGGTCGGCAAAGCGGCCCGGGAACGTGGTGATGGTGTCGAAAGCGAGGGAACCGCAGATCAGGGCGGGCATGGGAACTCCAGCAGTAAGAAGAAAACGAGGGGCGGGCGGGTCAGGCCCGTCAGGGATAAAAGAGTTCGATCGTGTAGCCGGCCACTGGCGCCGTGGCGGCCTGGAGTGTGGCCTGCAGTTGCAGTTCACGCCCGGCGCCCAGCGTGGCCTGGTTCACGCCGAATTCGCTGGCGCTGAGCACACGCCGCGCCACCAGCTTGCCCTGGCCGTCGGTCAGCGAAAGCTCCAGGGCCGGCAGCGCCACCTCCAGCGCGGCACGGTTGCGCAGCGCCACGCTCAGGCGGTAGACGCTGGACTTTTCCACTCGCACCAGGCCGCTGCTTTCGACCACCAGGCTCTCGATGACGTGGGCCGGGCCGACGCTGCAATTCAAGGGCTGGCAGGCTGCCTGCAGTACCGGGCGCAGCGCCGGGAAGCGCGCGGCCACGAGGTCGCGGTATTCCAGGCCCAACTGCGCTGTCAGGCCGGCCACGCCCACCACCACCGTGGCAGCGAGTGCTGCCCGCACGCGCGGCCGGCGCCAGCGCGCTGCGCGTTCGGCCTGGCGCAGGAAGCTGGGCGTGGCGCTGGCGGCAGCGCGGGTCTTTCGGGGTTCGGCGCGAATGTCGTCGGCCGTCGGCGCGGGCGCGGCGGCTGGGTCGACGGCATCCGTTGCGTAGGCCGCCTCCACCGCCTCGGCCGCGTCCTCTGAAAAGCGCGACACCGCCTCGTCCATGGTCGGCATCGGCGCTGAATCGAGGTTGCCTTGGTCCCGCGACAGCTCGGGCTCGCGGCGCCGCGGCGGCTTGAGCCCGAAGTCGGCAAGCGCTGGTGGCGGCGGTGGCGGCGGTGGGGGAGGAGACGGGGAAAAGGACGGTGACGCAGACGCAAACGGCAACGGCGCCGCTGCTGCCGGCGGGGTGTCGCTCGCGCGCGCCGCTCCGAACTTCACCATCGAGCGTTGTGCGTCGGCCGCAGTGCCGCGCGGCGAGCCGGTGTCCAGGTCGAGAAGGGCCTCGGCTGCGTTGAAGACTTCCGAACAGCGACCGCAGCGCACCCGGCCTTCGGACACGCGCAGTTGGTCCGGCACGACGCGGAAGACGGTGCCGCAAGCGGTGCAGCGGGTGGCCATGCCGGAAGCCATGGGCGGTGGGGCTCCGTGTCTCAGGCGCCGGGCGCTGCGTTGGTTGGGCGGCGGGCGCACATCAGCACCCAGCCTTCTTCTTCATCGGCCACGTGAACCTGCAGCCAAGGCTCGTAGGCCGCGGTGACGTCATCTGCCTGGCGCGCCAGGATGCCGGCCATCACCAGCCAGCCGCCCGGGGCCACGTGGCCTGCCAGCAGCGGCGCCAGCAGCTTCAGCGGCGTGGCCAGGATGTTGGCCAGCACCACGCCGTAGGTGCCGCTGGCTTGCGCGGGCAGGCCCGGCGCCAGCGTCGCTGCCCCGATGCCGTTGCGCACTGCGTTTTCGCGCGTGCTCTGCACGGCGGCGGGGTCGATGTCCACGGCGTCGATGAAGCCTGCGCCCATCAGTGCAGCGCCAATGGCCAGGATGCCGCTGCCGCAGCCGTAGTCCAGCACGCGCGAGAGGTCGGCCGTTGCGGGCTTGCGTGCCAGCCAGCGCAGGCACATGCGGGTGGTGGGGTGCGTGCCGGTGCCGAAGGCGAGGCCCGGGTCCAGCCGCATGACCTGCTTCGCGCGGGCCGGCACCTCGTGCCAGGTCGGCACGACCCAGAATTCAGGCGTGATCTCCACCGGCGAGAACTGGCTCTGCGTCAGCCGCACCCAGTCTTGATCTTCCACTTGATGCAAGCCCTGCACGTGGGCGCCGGCTTCGCCCTGCTTCGCGCCGAACCGCGCCAGCGCCATCGCCGCGGCCCGGTCGGCGGCCGCTTCGGTGTCGAACAAGGCCTTCAAGGTGCTGCGGTCCCAGCCCGGCGCCGGCGCCGGCATGCCGGGCTCGCCGAACAGCGCACGTTCGGCATCGGTGTCGGCATCGGCGTCTTCGACGCTGACCGACAAGGCGTCCAGCTCGTCCATCAGCAGGTCCGACAGCGGCTCGACGACAGTGGCCGGCGCACGCAGCACCAACTCAAACATGGGGTCCACCCACATGACCAAGGCCATGCGCGGGACCGGCTCCGCCGCCGCCCGCATGACCAAGGCCATGCGCGGGACCGGCTCCGCCGGCCCGCAGCATGAGCCGGCGGCGAGGACGCCGCCGGCGCTCGCAGGCGAGGAACAGTCCGCAGGGACTGTTCCTCGTCCAACTCGTCCCCCCCGGGGGGCAGCGAACGAAGTGAGCGTGGGGGCCAACGTTCACCGCGTCCGCTGGCCCAGCCAGCCTTCCAGGTAGTGGATGCTGGTGCCGCCTTCGACGAACTTGGCGTCGGCCATCAGTTCACGGTGCAGCGGGATGTTGGTGCTGATGCCTTCGACTACGGTTTCCGACAGCGCCGTGCGCATGCGCGCCAGCGCCTGGTCGCGTGTGTCGCCGTGGCAGATGATCTTGCCCACCATGCTGTCGTAGTTCGGCGGCACGAAGTAGTTCGTGTAGATGTGCGAATCGACCCGCACTCCCGGGCCACCGGGCGGATGCCACAGGGTGATGCGCCCCGGCGACGGCGTGAACTTGTAGGGGTCTTCGGCGTTGATGCGGCACTCGATGGCATGGCCGCGCATCTCGATGCTGCGCTGTGTGAAGGGCAGCTTTTCGCCCGCTGCCACGCGGATCTGCATCTGCACGATGTCGATGCCGGTCACCATCTCTGTGACCGGGTGCTCGACCTGCACACGCGTGTTCATCTCGATGAAATAGAACTCGCCGTCCTCGAACAGGAACTCGAAGGTGCCGGCGCCGCGGTACCCGATCTTCTTGCAGGCTGCGGCGCAGCGGTCGCCGATGCGCTCGATGACACGGCGCGGAATGCCCGGCGCCGGCGCTTCTTCGATGATCTTCTGGTGGCGCCGCTGCATGCTGCAGTCGCGTTCGCCCAGCCAGACCGCGTTCTTGTGCTGGTCGGCCATGACCTGAATCTCGATGTGGCGCGGCCGCTCGAGGAACTTCTCCATGTAGACCTGCGGGTTGCCGAAGGCGGCACCGGCTTCGGCACGGGTGGTCAGCACAGCGTGGATCAGCGCCGCTTCGGTGTGCACCACACGCATGCCCCGCCCGCCGCCGCCGCCAGCGGCCTTGATGATGACGGGGTAGCCCACCGCGCGAGCGATCTTGATGACCTCTTTCGGGTCGTCGGGCAGTACGCCTTCGCTGCCTGGCACGCAGGGCACGCCGCTCTTGATCATGGCCTGCTTGGCCGAGACCTTGTCGCCCATCAGCCGGATGCTCTCGGGCGAGGGGCCGATGAAGGTGAAGCCGCTCTTTTCCACCCGTTCGGCAAAGTTGGCGTTTTCGCTGAGGAAACCGTAGCCGGGGTGGATGGCCTCGGCGTCGGTGACCTCGGCCGTCGCGATGATGGCCGGCATGTTCAGGTAGCTCAGCGTCGACGACGCCGGGCCGATGCACACCGACTCGTCGGCCAGTTTCACGTACTTGGCTTCGCGGTCGGCCTCTGAATAGACGACCACCGCCTTGATGCCCATTTCCTTGCAGGCACGCTGGATGCGCAGGGCGATCTCACCCCGGTTTGCGATCAGTATCTTCTTGAACACAGGTCAGGCCCGCTTCACTCGACGATGAACAGCGGCTGGCCGAATTCGACCGCCTGCCCGTTCTCGCACAGGATGCGCAGCACCTTGCCGTCCACGTCGGACTCGATCTCGTTCATGATCTTCATGGCCTCGATGATGCAGACCGGCAGCCCCACCTTGACCTGGTCGCCGAGCTCGGCAAAGGCCTTGGCCCCTGGGCTGGCGGCGCGGTAGAAGGTGCCGACCATCGGCGACTTGATGACCTTGCCGGGCGGCGCAGCCTCGGCTGCCGGCGCGACGGGCGCTGCCGGTGTTGCCGCTGCGACGGCGGCGGGAGGACCCGGCGCATAGACCGGTGCTGCCACGGCCACCGCACCTGCTTTCACGATGCGTACCTTGCCTTCGGCTTCGGTGATCTCCAGCTCGGAGATGTTCGATTCACTGACGAGGTCGATCAGTGTCTTGAGTTTTCTCAGGTCCATGGGAGCGCGGTCCTCGTTGCTTTTTGTGGGGTTCAGGCGCCGGCTCTGTGGCCGGCTGCGGCGAATTTCAGGCAGATTCAGGCAGAACACGCCCCGGGCTCGAACGCAGGCGCAACGACTCCGCCGGGCGCTGGCAGCAGGACGAGCGCGTGCTGCAGCGCCAGGCGGTAGCCGTTGACGCCCAGGCCGCAGATCACGCCCAGCGCGATGGGCGACAGGTAGGAATGGTGGCGGAAGGTCTCGCGGGCATGCACGTTGCTGATGTGCACCTCGATGAACGGCAGCGCCACGCCCGCCAGCGCATCACGCAGCGCCACGCTGGTGTGCGTGAGGCCGCCTGGGTTGATGACGATGCAGTGCGTGCCGTCGGTGCGCGCAGCGTGAATGCGATCGATCAGCGCGCCTTCGTGGTTGCTCTGGAAGCACTGCAGCGCAACGCCGGCATTTGCAGCGATCTGGGCCAGTTCTGTCTCGATCATCGGCAGCGTCGTCTGGCCATAGACCGCCGGCTCGCGTGTGCCGAGCAGGTTCAGATTGGGGCCGTTGAGGACGAGGATGCTCATGAATTAGGGGGGCGCCGAGTTGCGCTCGGCCGCGACTTTACGCCTTTTGCCAGCCGATAGGCGCAAATCGGCGCAACTCAGGCGCCAGCCGGGGCTACAGCGTCTTCACCCAGCCGTTCAGCTCGTCGAAGGTCGTTTCACCGAGTTTGCGCTGCGCCACGCGCCCGCTGCGGTCGAAGACGGCTGTGAAGGGCAGGGCACCGATGCTGTTGCCCAGCTGCCGGCTGAGGTCGGTGCCTTCAAAGCCGGCCAGGGCGATGGCATAGCCCACAGGCGTCTTGGCCAGGAACTGCCGCACCGCCGTGGGGTTGTCGACCGCCAGGCCCACCACCCGCCCGCCGCGCGCCGCGAAGGCCTTGGCAAAGCGGTCGAGTTCGGGCATTTCCTTCACGCACGGGGGGCACCACGTGGCCCAGAAATTCAGCACCAGCGGCTGCCCGCGCAGCGAGGCCATCGACAGCACGGCGCCGTCGATTTGCGAGAAGCTGGCCTGCCAGAAGGCCTGGGTGGGAGCGTCGAGCACTGCCAGGCCGGCCCCGGCAGGCGCGGGTGCCGTAGCGCGCCACAGGTTCCAGCCGACACCGGCACCTGCTGCCACCGCACCGACCGTGCCCAGCACGAGATGGCGGCGCTTCACCCGGCCGCCTCCTGGGCTTCAGCCAGCATCAGTTTTTGCAGCGCGCCCATGTCGCCACGCCAGCTGCGCCCGCGCGCATCAGGCTTCAGTGCGCCACGCTGGTCATCGTAGTCGTGCAGCAGCAGGTGCACCGTGAGGGGCTCGCCCAGCGCGCGGCTGAGCGAGCTGACGCTCAGCACATGCAGCGGTTCGCCGCTGCGGCCGCCGGGGCGGGTGATGCTGCCGCTGTCGTAGTTCTCGCCAGCGTTGATGAGCGCGATTTCGACCGCCTTGGCGTCGTCGCAATACAGGTCGAGGAGCACGGTGGACAGCCTGGTCGCCGTGCCCCGCCACACCGCGCCCGAAAGGTGCGGGCGGAATTCGGCCAGACGCTGCATCCACAGCAGCGCGGCTTCGCGCAGCGCCTGCAGCTCGGCCGGTTGCGTGTCGGCGCAGAAGATCTCGATGTGCTCGCGCACCGCGTCTTCCACCTCTTCGTTGCTGGGCAACTCGGCGCGCGCACCCAGGTCGCGCGCCGCCTTGCGCTTGGCGGCGGCGTACTCCATGCCTTCGTCCACCACCAGGCGGGCGGCAAAGGCGGCGATTTCTTCGGTGGCGCTCATCAGCGGTGTGCAGTCAGGGCAGGGTGACATCACCCATGCGGGCTGCGATGGTGGCAGAACGCCCCAGCACGTAGGGCGAGCCCGGGTTCTTTTCGAAACGTTTGGGCGCCGGCAGCATCACCGCCAGCCGCGCCGCCTGCCAGGCCGACAGCTGCGCGGCGTCGACCCGGAAGTAGTGGCGTGCCGCGGCCTGCGCGCCGAAGAGCCCTTCGCCCCACTCCACGTTGTTCAGATAGATCTCCAGCAGCCGGTCTTTGGGCAGCAGCGCGTCCAGCGCCAGCGCCAGCACCAGTTCCTGCCCCTTGCGCAGCACGGTGCGCACGCCGCTGAGAAAGAGGTTCTTCGCCAGCTGCTGGGTGATGGTCGAGCCGCCGACGACCTTGGCCGTGACGGCGCGTGCCGGCTGGCGCGCCTTGATGCGTTCGACGCGCTCCTCGGCCTTCTGGTTTTTCTGCCAGGCCTTCTCGATGGCTTCCCAGTCGATGCCGGCGTGCTCTGCGAAACCAGCGTCTTCGCTGGCGATGACGGCGCGCTTGAGGTTGGATGAGATGCGCTCGGCCGGAACCCAGGTCTGGCTCCAGGCGATCTGGCGCTTTTCAATGAGCAAGCGCCAGGCCTCGCTGCGCTGGAAGGGTGTGGACTGCGGGTCGACGACATTCATCAGCGCGATGCGGCCCAAAAAAACGAGCTGCAACGACAGCGTGGTCAGCAG
>Ga0105048_10013456_pt1 | contig 12786 bp, 10 predicted proteins | sample MAT05_FD_78382 | JGI IMG/M metagenome (GOLD analysis project Ga0105048, IMG submission 78382) | Freshwater microbial communities from Lake Fryxell liftoff mats and glacier meltwater in Antarctica - MAT-05 | ecosystem: Environmental > Aquatic > Freshwater > Ice > Liftoff microbial mat | place... | reverse complement strand
GGTCTTCGAAGATTTGAGAAACGTTTTGATGGTGAATAAGACAACCAACAAATATAATAACAATATTTTGTGGTTGAACCATCAAATGAGAGCTTCAGATTTTAATCTTATGAGAACAGTCATCAAAAGGTCCTGGAAAGATTTTTCTCTACTGCTGATTCGATATCTCGATTTAGCTAAGGGAAATTATGATACAGCCATGAAGTTGGCAGCACAAGGAGGTCATCGAGATTTAGTAGACTTCTTCATATTCAAAGGTGCCGACAATTGGGATCGGGGTATGAAAGGTGCAGCAAGAGGAGGTCATCGCGATTTAGTAGACTTCTTCATCTCCAAAGGTGCCCACTATTGGGATTGGGCTATGCAAGGTGCAGCAAAAGGAGGTCATCGCGATTTAGTAGACTTCTTCATCTCCAAAGGTGCCAACCGTTGGAATGGAGGTATGAAAGGTGCAGCAAAAGGAGGTCATCGCGATTTAGTAGACTTCTTCATCTCCAAAGGTGCCAATGATTGGAATTTGGGTATGTATGGTGCAGCAAGAGGAGGTCATCGCGATTTAGTAGACTTCTTCATCTCCAAAGGTGCCCACTATTGGGATTGGGCTATGCGTGGTGCAGCAGAAGGAGGTCATCAAGATTTAGTAGACTTCTTCATCTCCAAAGGTGCCAACAAATGGAATATGGGTATGGAAGGTGCAGCAGAAGGAGGACATAGAGACTTAGTAAACTTCTTCACCACCAAAGGTGCGGATAAATGGGAAGCTTCTTTAAACAGAGCAAAAAGTGGAGGACACCCCGATTTAGTAGAATTCTTTTCAGAAAAGATTAGAAAAATAGACGTTTTTAACAAAACTGAATGATAAATTAGATTATGTTAAGGATAACATATGTGTTACAAAACTGGTAAACGTGATTATTCGTTTGACATCGATAAAAATGAATTTAGCTATTTTAAAAGATTGTTAGCAGAAGAAGAAGAAACTGTCAACATGTCTCGCTCTTATAGCAGTGTTTTAGTAGGTGAAGTCGAACCAGTTATAAAAATTGAAACTAAGGATGTAGAAACATGGTCGAAAAACAGTATCGATTGGAGAAAAGTTAACTGGGGAGATTCTCGTCCTTGTTTTCCTTTGTCTCCATTTTATTTTTGTAGTGAACCAGAACCGATAACTCCTAAACCCTTAACTAAAACAGAAACAAAAACTAACCCTGACAAGAAAGAAAAGTTGAAAAAATACTTATACATGCCTCCTGTAGGTGTTAAAAGAAGAGTTAAGAGCGATTTAGAAAAAGTTGTCCAATCTGGATTGTTGAAAAATATTAAAATGTCTTGTGATTCCCCTTTGAGAAGCGGGGCAATTATCACAACACGTTATCGTGGAAAAACTTATTTTTGTTTGGGTATTGATGCGGTCCATCATGAGTTAACAGATTTCAGCGGAGGAGTGAAGAAAGGTGAAACGGTTATTGAAGGAGGTTTAAGAGAATTGGAAGAAGAAAGTTTAGGTATCTTTGGAAAGATTCGAGAAGCCGATGTCCAAAACTCTACAGGTTTTTACACAAATAATATGTTGATAATGCTTATTCATTTAAACGTCGATATTCAACTGGTAAGACAAGATTTTCATTCTCGTCTAGCAGCTTACAAAAGGGGAGAACATGAAGAAAATAAAATTGAAGTCTCGGATTTGATTTGGTTAAACACACAAGAGTTGGTTGGAAGTATTCGAGGTAACTCGCGCTCTCGAAAAATGTATTCACGAGTAAAGAAAATGCTGTTTAAAATGATAAACTATTTGGAAGTTATGTGAAATGGGCCTAAATCATCCGGATGACTCCAAAAAGAGTCATTTAAAACAAATGAGAAATAATTTAAGTACAGATAGGTCGAAACACTTAATGGTGAAAACGGATCATATCTTCTCGTGAAAGAAATATGAGCAATGAAGTCGACATTTTCTTGACATAAAGTCAAGAAAAGAAAGAAAAATGGATAGCATTTGAGATACTATAATCATCGGAGGAGGCTGCGCTGGAATGTCTGCAGCTATTTACTGTTCTCGAGCCAATCTTAAAACTCTTGTTTTTGCAGGAGATTTCGATGAAAAAGGAGGTCTATTAAGCAAGACAACCTATGTCGAGAATTATCCTGGTTATTTAGAAGTTCAAGGCTTCGATTTGGTCTCCAATATGGAACAACAAGCCAAGAAATATGGAACAAGTGTTATTGATAGAAAGGTTTCAAAAGTAGAAAAAAGTGAAACAGGGTTTATCTGCATGGATTCGAAAGAACAAAAATATGTCACTAAAACAATTATTATTGCTACGGGAGCTAAACCAAATCGTCTTTATTTACCGAATGAAGATAAATACTGGGGTCAAGGTATCGGTGGGATCAGCAGTTGCGTTGTGTGCGACGGTGCACTTTTTAAACTTAGGAAAGGCGACACGAAAGACAAGTCTGTAATAGTAGTTGGAGGCGGAGATTCAGCTTGCGAAGGAGCACTATTTTTAACTAAATTTACTTCCAAGGTAACCATGTTGGTTCGTGGAAGTTCTATGAGAGCAAGCGCTATTATGCAAAAACGTGTTATTGAGAACTCTAAGATTATGATTCTCTATAACACAGAAATAATTGCTTTGTGTGGAGAAAAGAAGTTAGAACAAGTAACAATAAAAATTCTTGAAGGCATAGGACAACTTGACGTAGACGGTTTGTTTTACTGTCTCGGGCAAAAACCAAACTCGGAACTCTTTAAAAATTTGGTCAACGTAGATGACGAAGGTTATGTTCTACAAAATAAGAATATGTCTACAAGCATTCCTTCAATGTTTTCCTGTGGTGATGTTTCAGACCGAAAATATCGACAAGCTGTGGTTGCTGCTGGTGAAGGTGTCAAGGCTGCTTTGGAAGTTCAAGCTTATTTAACCATTTAAACTTATTCTCATTTAACAACTTCAAGAATATCTTTTCTAGGTAAATGAAAACTTAAATATATAATCTTAAGACAACAAACTAGAAATGCGGCCGCACAATCTCATCTAATAATTGCAAATGTTTTGTACTACACCCTACTCAAATATCGCAATAGTCTTTTCCTTATCCTGCAGGATCTTCAATCTGACAGACAACCAGGCCGACTTTCCAGTCAATGTCTCAATATATGTCTTGTTTTCATTGTAAGACGCAAGCCATCCTTTCAATCTTACGCTCAACTTTTTCCATCCAGCGTCGGAACTAATGTATTTTCTTATCACATCACACTTCTTTTCTTTGAGAGCATTTTTAAAGTTAGTATCCGAACCTATTCCTTCTTCGTCCACAGAGTAGATAGTATCGTCTTTCATCAACATGAAATTGCGATCTGCTTCGTCAGGGATTCCAAGAGCATATCTAAAGAGCATGTTAAGAACGTAATTGTCCAAAGCAAGACCTTTCAATTTTAAAGGAGCGGGAACTGATGGTTCCTTAATTTTTGACCAATCTACAACCTCTACATCTCCCCAAACCTTTGTATTATGCATTTTTCGCGGAATAGGATCAACAGTAAGAATGTTATCCGAAATCAAAAACCAATGTCCTATATCGCGGTCGACGTGACGTCTAAATCCCCATGGTAAATCCGGAAAAAGATCCGGTTTCATCATGCACAAATCCAATTTGATGGAAGGAAGTATTGGATCCAATACCTTCTTCAATTCATAGACAGTAACTGGAATCATTGCTGCAGCTTCGTTTTTGTAAGGCCCTTTCACAAAAACACGTCTTCCAGTGCTGCGTTCAATCCCAAAATACGTGTCACAACGAGAGTCGGCTACAGTTGCCTGAACTCTGATGTCAAACTCGATAATTTCGCTTTCCAAAGGAACATCGTCTTTCTTAGCCTTTTCCTTTGGGATAGCTTTCGGCTTTACCTCTTTTACGGCCTTGTTGGTGTTTCCAGGTTTTACTGTTTTTGACCTAAGATATAGCTCTCTAAAATCGGGGTTTGCAAGAGTATCGTCTTCATTTTCAACAAGTGCCCCTTCGTTTGCAAAATCTACAGCAGTCTTCCCAGCTCTAAGCCCAGCAGTAGTATGCTTATCAAGAGCATACTCTGGAACCTTCATAGTCTTTACTTCGGACAGAAAGTTTTTCACTTCGACAGTTTCTTTCATGAAATCTAACCCTGATTCAACCATGTCATCTCTCTTCAAAATCACGAGCATAGCATAGTAAAGAGGGAGGTTGTAATCAATTTTTGAGTTGATTATCCCTCCTTTTAGCCACTTTTCAAGAACTTCAATCTCTGGTGAAAAAGTAACTTCGAGCTCCTCTGCCAGAGCAGAAATAACCTCCAGTATGTAATATGCAGGCTTTTGAGAACGCATTGTTTTGAAAGGAAGAGTCTCAAGATTCAGAATAGCAGCCATAAAATAAAAGGCACAGTCATTCTTTGCAGTAAGCATCTCAACCATTTTCTTACCAAGAATCTTCGCTTCTTTGTTTTTGGCAACAAAAGAAATAGCTTCTGTGTGATCTTTGTAAATGTCAGGAAAGAGAGCCATAAGCTGAGGGCGTATTTCTGGAGTCATGAAAACAGCTTTGTAATCGCTACAAAGTCTCAAATGTTTAGATTTCGCAAGATAGGCAGCCAAACTGGCAATTTTCAATACGCCCTCAGCTTTCACAGGAAGGTTTGGCTTCCCCTTTGCAGTTTCCAAACTGGAGAGAATATCTTCAACACACTTTACAGAATTGGGGTTCGCAATACCAATATCTTCCATCGCAATAATGCGTAATCTATTGAACAGATTTGTCACGACGCTTTGTTTTGGTAGAGTGTAAAGTTCTACCGCGGCCCATACGGCTTGGTCAGAATGACTTCTACGAATGGCTTTTTGCAACCAACTCTTCAGCTCTCCTGCGTTGTATCCGTTATAACTTGTTTCCTGACGAAAAGAAGTGTTCGTCTTTTCCGTAAATACCTCGTCAGATGGGATGGTAAAAGCCGTAAACTTCTCGGGAGAAGAAAGAAAAATTTCCACTTTATCTCCTTCCTTAACTCGAGTTTTGACATCTACTCTTTCATCATTTACTGCAACTTCTGCGATTTCTGTTTTGTCTTTTGAAATATTTTCTACGGCGCATCTCAACAAAGTACTCACTTTTGTTCCAGGGTCATATGTAATATTCGCCACAGGTTTACCATTTCGAAAAACACGGAGCATTTCTTGACTATTTTTGTTTTTGGATTTTCATTTTTATATTTTGAACGGATATGTTAGTTACCTTTTTTAAAATAGTTTTGAATCATTTTCTTCTTATCAACTAGATTAGCCGCCACTCCTGGTTTGGTAGTATGGATAGACTTGGGTAGTTCTTTCTTTTTACCTTTCTCTTCAAAACTATCTTCGAAGCTGTTGGCAGCTGTACCATTTTCGACACTACAATTCGTACAAACTTGGTTCCCGGTATCATACATTTGCCAGGCATTGTCCCAGCTGACAAAAGGTTTGCCGATTCTCACATTGACAGCATTGTGAAATTCCCAAAACCATTTAAACATTCCTACATCTTCCCCTTTCTCATTTTTTAAATTCATATATTTATCAAAGGGATGAGATTTTAAATATTCTTGAATATGATTTCTACAGTTTCCGCAAGGAAATTCTACAGATAGAAGATGGATATCATCGATGCAACTATTTTTGGCTTCCAGAGTACTGGCATTCTTAGCCTTTAAATGGAGTAGAATCCACATACTACCATAATAAAGTGGATTTGTAGGAATTTTAGCCGACATTTTTCTATTTCGATTATTTCTCTTAAACTTTTTTATCCTAAAATAAAAATATGTCGCTAGACGCATTGTTTAAAGCTATAGAAAAAGGAGATTTGGAGTCTGTAAAAAAACTATCTTCAACATTAGATATAAATCAGCAAAGCCCAGCTGGTGTAACACCTTTAACTGTAGCGGTAAGTCAAGCAATACTTAACCCTGAAGGTATGTATATATTAATGTATTTATTGGAAAAAGGTGCCGATCCTAATATTCGTGACATTGAAGGATATACACCTTTGTTTATGGCCGCCGAATATGGCTATCGCACAGTATTTCAAACTCTACTAGAATACAGAGGCAATCCAAATTATCTTCTTACAGATTCGGGAGCTGTAATTCCTTCTATTCCTTTGAAAATGGTCAATATAGTTTTAAAAGCGGTGGATTCCTATAAGACAAATTCTGGTGTTCTTGGCGCTCTTGCGGGGGGCGACACGGTCATCTTAGAAGTATTGTTTAAAGCGATAGAGAAAGGAAACTTTGCAGAGGTCAAGACCATAGTTCCTACTATAGATATTAATCGACAAGATCCAAAAAACGGTTGGACAGCTTTAGCGGCGGCTGCTAAACATTCGGCAAATCCTGAAGGAATGAAGATTCTAAAATATCTTCTTGAAAATGGAGCCAATCCCAATATCCCAGGTAAAAATGGATTTACACCTTTATATGTAGCTATTGCTTATTTATACGAAGGAATGTCTTCTGCTATTAATTATGTTCTAAAACAATCATCTCCCGAGGCGATTCCTTACTTGTTGGACCACGGGGCTACTGTGGATCTTTCATCAGCCGCACTAATATTTTCAGAGAAGCAAGACAGGAAAGGTTTATATTTTCAAGCGTTGAAAGATTTAGTAGAGAATGGTGCTAAGATAGACTCTGAAGTTTTATCCATAGTCTATAGAAGCAAAGATAGAGGGTTTGCTCAAAAAAGTGCTAAATATTTGATAGAAAAAGGGGTACAACCTATAGAATCTTTCCTCAATGCGATACTAGTATATAAGGATGATGATTTGCTAGATTATGATTTGATAGATTATTTCTTAGATAAAGGGGCTTTTCAAGATAAAAATATATTTCAATTTGTTACCTATTTAGATATATCTTATATCGAAAAATTTTTAGTTTCTCACCCTAATTCTATTAACATTGAACTTTTTGGTAAAACCCCTTTAGCAATTGCTGCAAAATTCCGAACAAAAAAATTCATTCAATTTCTCCTAGATCATGGTGCAGATCCGACCAAAGGTCATCTTCTTGATGAAGCCAGTCATGAAAATAAACCACTTATTGTCCAGGCTATTAAAGAATATCATAAGAAAACGATAAAAGATGCAGAACAAGTCTCTTCATATCTTCATCTTTACGATGTTTTAGGGAAGGATGAGAAATCAGTAACTCGCCAAGATAATTTCAACCCAAAGGTATTACAAATAGTAAGCGACGATCTTGGAAAATTGGGCATTCAAGTGCTTTACGATAGCAACTCTCCAGAAGTAAATTATCCTTCCAACCTTGAAGAAATTTTAGGCCAAGGACCTACAGCTAGTGTTTTATCAAAAAGCACTCTGACTCGAGTTCAAGAAGAAGAGTTATATCGTTTTTGGAGAAAGATTAGTATGTATGTTTTTAACTCTGGAATTGATGTTCTCTTACATCCCCGAGATTTGGTTTGGTTAGAAACCAACACATGGGCTTTAGCCAGATGTCGCATCGTCTTGTATCAACCACAATTTATTGAAACTCTGGGTCTGAAAAATGCAGAGGTTTTCTTAAAATTAGAAAAAGGAGAAAATATCAATAGCACATATGGAGTGCGTTATTTAAATAACGAGTTGGAAATTGCTTTTGCTTCGGGTCGATTTTCTTCACCGATCGAATATTATGTAAACTACCCCGAAGCTGTTTTATCTGTGCAGAAAAGATGCGACGAGTCTATTAAATCCGCTCTGCGACAGCCCGGTGCGAAAACAATTATGAAAACTCTGTTCTTTCTCAAATTGGTTCCTTTTACAACCAAAATGATCGAAGTTATTTCGGGCAGTGTAGCTCTAAGTAAAGCTATTTGTGACACCTTTGATTTTTGTATCTTAGATGCTCAGAGAGACAAAGAAAGGAAAAGACTTGAAAAAGGTAATAAGAAAGGTTCTCCAACCACTGATAAACCAAACATTATTGAGAATACTAGAGTTATAACAGCTCTTAGAGATGAGACTGAACAATACCATTTGAAATTATTCCCAGAATATCAAAAAGCTCTTGATAAATATACAAGAACTGCTTACCGGGCAATGAACGAGTGCTTAAGAGAAAGCAACACTTCTCTAAACTCCAAAAATTGTGAAGATGAAACCAAGAAACTAATCATTCAACTAGACAAAGTCCTCGCAAATCCAGATGCGCCAAAATTGAAAGAAACTCTAACAGTTTATCGAGGTATCAATGCAGATAATTTACAATCTCGTGAAGTTGCCAAAGCGCTACAAGCTCTGGTTCCGGGAAGTTACTGGGAAGATCGCGGATTTGTGTCTACCAGTGTTCAACATCCTCCTTCTGGTTTTGTCGGAAGAACTTGTTGTATTATGGAAATTCGTCTTCCTGCAGGGACTCATGCATATTATATTGGTAAAAATTCTTCTGTTTCCCATGAGGAGGAAGTCATTCTTCTCCCGGGTATTCTACTAAAATATGTAGGTAGAAGAGAAAAAGGAATCCGTTATCAGGGAGATCGAATTATTACTACCTATCTATTTGAATGTGCTGGTTGTACTCCTAAAACTCGTTTTGCGATTTCCCAGGCTCCTGAAGAAATGGAAATAACTACTAAAAGGTTACCTTTCCAACCTCAAGATTTAACTGTTGGAACAGATCGCCTCTCACTCTTTAATCTTCTCGGTTATAACAAGTTTTTACCTGAAATTTGGAAAGAAAATAAAAGAGAACAGCTTGCTCTACGAGTTTGCACATTTAATGTCCACGAATTTCGAGACAAATCAAATACCATTACGCGAGATGCGATGGAAACGATGATTCTCGAAATATCTCCCGATGTTTTAGGAATTCAAGAAGCTACTGGAAAAAAGGTATTGAGTCCCACATACAACACGGTTTCATGTGAAGCTGATATGGGGTCGCACGGGGAAGTGCTGCGTAACGATATTGTAGTAAAAAACGGCATCGAAATCTTTTTTAAAGAAACAGTTGATCTGATGTATGAAAGGTGCATGACTGTAGTTGGTATAAGTGTTCGAGGATTTCCTATTTTAATTGCTAACCTACATCTTGATGTTTCCTCTTCAGACAAACGGTTACAAAATATTAATCATGCTACTCAAGCCATGGGCGATTTCGCTAAAAGGTACAAAACAAATAATGTTATAATGATGGGAGATTTCAATTCCTATTCAAGAACCGATTACGATGACAATAATTTTTCAATCCTGAAAGAAATAAGAAAAGGAAGGAGTATGGATATCTTTGAAGCCATAGAGCATATGGAACAACAAGGTTATCGAGACACTTTCAGTCTTAAAAAGGTGTTAAAATCGGATGGTTCTTTTGGATCCATTTTTCCTCCGAAGAATACCAACTATTATGGAGGTAGAATTGATTTCATCTTTGTCTCAAAAGATTTTGATTATAAACTTATCGGCGCCTATGCTTATTATACAGGGTTGTCTGATCATATTGCTATTATTGCAGATTTTCGATTAGTTTGAAACTCTATTGAAAACTTTTTTCTTTATTTTTAGAAAAAAGCTACATCAAAATGCCATCTTACGCAATTCTTTTGTTGGAACCAGATACTGCTCCAGCATATTTTGAACTAAGACGTCGAGATATCCTTCGGGAAAAAGCTCGAAGAAATGAATTGAATCGTATGAGATCTAGGAAATTACAGTCTCGAAAGACGGTTTCGAAAAAGACGGTTCTTCCTCCTCTGTCTCCTCGCAACTCTAGATCTCCTAAATCTCCTAGAACTACAAGATCACTTGCTCCTCGCTCTCCTCGTGCTTCTGGTTCGTCTCTTCCTCCTCTGTCTCCGAAAGTCCAGGCTACTCTTTCTCGTTCAAGATCACCTTCTAGATCGCCTTCTCCTAGTTCTCGAACTTCTTTAGGGTCTTCTTTGCCTCCTCTGTCTCCGAAAGCCCAGGCTACTCTTTCTCGATCACGTCTGAGTTCTCCACTTGCTTCTTCAAAACTTTCTCCACTTGCTTCTTCAAAACTTTCTCCACTTGCTTCTTCTCCTTCTTTGAAATCAAGATTGCCTCCTCTGTCTTCTTCAAAACTTTCCCCTACATCTTCGCCTAAGTTGTCACCACTTTCAAGATCTTCTCCTAAGCTTGTTCCGAAATCTCCTCTTCCTCCGCTGTCTCCAAAAGCGAGAGCATCTCTATCTTCTCTTACTGCTTCAAGATCAGAATCACCTACTCTTCGGAATAGTCCTTCACTCGATGCCAGTCAGGCAACCAGTGTAAGTGTTGTTCCTCTTCCAGTTTTTGGAGGAGTTCCTCTGGAAAGAGGTCTGACCAAATCTCCTAAGAATATTGTTCGTTCACCTCGACCGAAACAAACACTTCCTGCTCTTGAGAGAAAGGTATCGGGAGGTTCTGGATCAGGAGTTGGAGGTTCTGGATCAGGAGTTGGAGGTTCTGGATCAGGAGTTGGAGGTTCTGGAATGGGATCTGGTATGACTCAAGGGCCTGCTGGACTTCGCAGATTATCACCTCTTCCTCCTCTTAGAAAATGATTACTTAATATAAAAAGATATTAAGAAATGGAAAAAGTTGAAGGGACACCCGATTCGTATGTCATTCGAGACTTTTTCAGTAAAGAGTTTGCCGACAGCCTAGGAGAACGGTTAGAGAATGAACTTAACTTTGAACTGGTGAAGCGACCTTCGAAGGGTAAACCCAAGGCGATTTTTCAATCAGAAGTAATCGATGGCAAATTATCTTATTTGAGATGTCCTTCTATTGATCCAAAGCTTCTAACAGGTTTTACTCCTACGATCTCCGAAGTAGTACGACTCTTCAATGCAAATGTTGGAACACAATGTAATATTGCCAAGATTTTAAAGTATGAAGGTAGTAACAAATTGAAGAATCATGCTGACAAGATTATCGATTTGAAGGAAAATTCTAATATCCACACTTTGAGATTTGGAGCAGAAAGACCTCTTCTTCTTATTTCCAAACTTACAGGAAAAGAAATTCGACTCATGTTACCTCATAACTCTCTTTTCATTCTCGGGTGGTACACGAATCGAGAATGGACTCATGGTATTCCTTCTCATTCTACAGGAACAACTTATTCCATTGTTTTAAGGACATCCATTTCTTTGTTAAATTCCGAAGAACTTTCTGTTTCTAGTGAGAGAAGTTGTTCTTCTCATTTTCTTCTTGATAAAGAAAAGGAAGCAGTTTTACACCATCTCTGGGCAACTGAAAATAAGAAACCTGTTGATATTTCTCACTATGCTTCGTTGTGTTAATTACTAATTTTTACTTAAAAATTAGTCACTGGGAACTTACGTCAAGAACTCAAAAGAAACGGAATAATACTCCTCCTCGGGTTCATTGTAACAGATTACTTTGCCAAAAGATACACTTGGAAAGAGTCTTGATAAAGGAGAAATCCAAACTGGAGAATTGATATTTACTGTTCCATGACAGACATAGTTTTCTTTCTTGCCTCGAAACTCCTTCAAATATTGACATCTAATAAGAGTACTTTGGATTTTCTCTGCAGATTTCACAAATTCGTCACTCATTTATTATTTTCAAAAAATAATAATTTATTCATTTCTCATTACATGGAACTGAATTCCTTTTGATACTACAACTAGCGATTAAGGACATTTTTCTCAAAGAAAACTTTTGGAAGTTTTCTAATTTTATTTTCATATTTTGTTTATGAAAACATTTCAGCTTTTATTAACATCTGTGATACTTTGGATTGCCTGGTTCCCGACCACATTTCGGACAGTAGATACTATCATTGGAATCAGTCTTTTCCCCATACTTTAGTTCAGATATTTCATCTTTCACCTTATCCTTCCAAATTTGAAGACAAGAAGCAAGAGATTCCTTAGAACCTTCGGTTACAGGAACCTTTACCTTCAAAGAACCACTGTCGCCGCTTCCAAAATGGGACATGGAAAAGGTGTAATATTCCGGAGACCAAGAAAAAGTGAAATCTCCGTTATGCACATCTCCTCCAATTTCTCCCTCTTTCGAGTTCGGATTCGCAGTGAAAGATGTTGTCTCGAAGAACATCTTGATCAGTGTTCCGCCTTCGTATTTCAGATGGGCTGCGATAACCTCCTCCTTGCCGTCATAATCGTCGTATTCAAACATAATAGAAAACATTTTTCCGGTTTCTTATCTTAAAAACTAATTATAAAATCATTTCTTAGAAGTCAAATAAATGTTTGGCGATGTCATTACTTTCATAAGGAATTGCAGTAATTAAAAAGATGCTACTAAGGCAAAAAGTATGTTTCTAGGGGTTGTATCAGAACTATTTTTCAACTTTCTATCGGATCTCAAGTTTGACCTCTCCTATACTATTTCAAATTAAAATAGTATAGGAGAGGTCAAACTTGAAATGAGATGAAAACTTGAAATGAGATGACAAAGTTGATAAATCAGTTTGGTGGAGATATTATTGTAACCAGTAATTACAATGAAGAAAAAGATGCCACTAAGACGATAAATGTGTTTCTAAGGGTTGTATCAGAACAATTTCCAAACTTGTTTCTGATCAACTTTTCTATCTTTCTTGTCTCCTCCTATATTATTTTCGAGTTTTTAATTGAAAATAATATAGGAGGAGACAAGAAAGATAGAAAGATAGAAAGATAGAAAGATAGAAAGATAGAAAGATAGAAAGATAGAAAGATAGAAAGATAGAAAGATAGAAAGATAGAAAGATAGAAAGATAGAAAGATAGAAAGATAG
>Ga0105048_10013455_pt1 | contig 12787 bp, 12 predicted proteins | sample MAT05_FD_78382 | JGI IMG/M metagenome (GOLD analysis project Ga0105048, IMG submission 78382) | Freshwater microbial communities from Lake Fryxell liftoff mats and glacier meltwater in Antarctica - MAT-05 | ecosystem: Environmental > Aquatic > Freshwater > Ice > Liftoff microbial mat | place... | reverse complement strand
TCGCCCAAAATTGCGATGCCTAAAAAAGATGCTGCTGAAAAATTATTCAAATCCACCTTGGTTCACCAATGCAGCCATTGCCTGTCTGTGTATGATGAAAAAACGGGGGAGCCTGCAAATGGAATTTTAGCCGGTACTTTGTTTGAAAATCTACCAGCTTATTATTGTTGCGAACTGTGTGAAGCACCAAAGGAAGATTTTGTGCCAATTGATAGTAGTAAGCTATTGTTACAAACCGTTTAGTTCAGCATGCGCATTAAAGTTGCGAAAAAATTTCTTCTGATCATCATTTAAGGAAATAGTGAAAGTTTGTATATGTTCCAGCATAAATTTCATACTATGCCTAGGCAGTTCATTTGCCTTTAATAAATCTAAAATAAAGGAAAGCCCTTTTGCAGTGTAGATTGCACAAAGTGGTTCCGGTTGTCCCTCTTTTAAAAAAACATAAGCTCCGTTTAAAGGGTACTCCCGGTATGTCATCAATAGTTTATTCAATATAATGGTTTCCATTAATGGCATATCACAGGCCAACACAAATAAATCTTCTTTCGGGTATTGCAAATGCACGCTTAATACCCCTGCAAGCGGACCTCTCACCAGTAAATCATCATTATCCTTAATTAATTGGAACTCCGTAAATACAGATAAATAATCGTTGAATTGGATGGCGTTTACAGATAAAACTACTTTCAATTGAAGCAACAACATTTTATCTACAGCGGTTTGCGCCCAGGTGTTGGCATGCAATTTTATAAGGCCCTTATCGGTTCCCATCCTTGTACTCTGTCCGCCACATAAAATTATACCGAGCATAAAATTTATTTTATAAGATCAGGTAAATACTTACAAATTGCAGGTATTTAAGTTGTTGTATTATTTTTATCAAAAACGAATACCATAAAATTTATAGAGCCGGCCAATTTATTTTCATGTTATAATTGTTCTGTCTTTATAGATTGACCCCCTATTAATTTAAAAACTATAAAGAAAATAGCATCAAAAGATTCTTTCTTTCATTTTTGTTTAATATTTATTAGCGTTTTAATAATAAAATTAGTTCATTATTTTTTTGGAGATAATGTTAAAATTATCCTATAACCCAATAACAGCAAGGATATAGATTTTAAATTTCACTTTATCCATAATAAAGGAAAGTAAAAGTTGAAAAAATGGCAATAATAAAGTGCGTAATTTTGATTTATCAAAGAAAAAGATACGAGCTATATTATCTTTTACAGCGAAATTGATAGAGATTATACATGAAATAACAAAGATTATTAAGAATTTTCATATGGCAAGCAATCGTTAAAGTCCCTCCGTTTCTACGGAGGGACTTATTTTTTGGAGAAGACGTAGTTTGTAAATCATATTATTTAAAAAAATTGTGATAGTTAATTTGCAACAATAAAATCAGGCTTTTTTATAAAAACACTACTGTACTTAAACCGAATATTAGTACCCACTTCCACTCGCCATTTAGCCATATCACCTACTGTTTTAGGAAAATAAAAGCCTTTTAATTCTATAGTGCCAAAAATTAAATTTTCATTTCTTGTTCTTACTCCTGCACCAACAGCACTATATAATTCACTGTGAGCAAATGATTTATTGGTAGGCGTAACCAAACAAGCGTCTGCAAATAAAAATGGGGCAAACCTAAATCCCCAAAATTTAGTGAGGTTATAAAACACTGATTCTGTTTTAGCTGTTGCCCTGGTATCTGCATTAATAAAACCATTGCTAAAATAAGGTAAACCAAAAGTACTTTGCAAATACAATGGTTGATTTAGTACGGGGGTAATCTGCCTTGTAAATCCAAGGCTATAAAAATGTCTGTTGTACCAGTTTAAGCCTATTTTATTTAATCTGGTAAAGTGATCTACGTTTATTAAAATATCTACATCTTCCCACTTACGGTTAAAATAGAAACCTCCCATTTTAAAAGTATACATACTAAAAAAACCTTTTTTATTAAACTTACTGCGTAATGCTTCTACTGAGAAATAAGGCCGAACACGACTATTTACACTAATGCTATCTTTTTTGTTGGTGATACCTGTAATAAGAGATGCAGAAAATCCTTGCGGAACATCTTCATATCTACCAAAACCATAAATAAAATTAGTTCTGTAAAAATTTTGCTCAAAAACATTTATTGAACCTAATACTCCGGAAATGTTTGTATATCGGTAATCAAAAATACGTCTTACACGATCGGGCAAATTTGTAAAACGCTGGTAAAGCGCTCTGGCAGCAATAAATTTTCTTACTCTTGACTGTTTGTTATCGCTCAATAATTTTTTTGCGCCAAAATTATAGCCAAACCAACCGTCAAAATTTTTGTAGGTGTATTGAAAATCGCTTCTATAAAGCGAATCGGATGAATAAGCATTATTGGTTGTATTATAAGCAAGATCTAACGTACCAATCCAGGGGATATATGGACTTACCAACGGTTTTTCTATTCTGGAAAAAAAGGTGAGTTCTTCGTTTTTCCCTGTATTAAATGCACTTTTAAATGTTTTAAAACCTGCCGTCCAGTTAATAAATGAACCACTAATATTTCGATTCAAATATTCTGCACCATAACCGAATTTTGGGTTTCTACTTACATCGTAAAAGGTGCTTAATAAAAGCCTTGATCCAGTCCCAGCAAGGTTTTCTTCCTTTACTTCTACCTTATAGCGTGTTGTACTCGACATATCCACTCCAATACCCAATGAAAATACCTCTTTAGTTAGTATCAAAACATCTACTGAATCATTTTGAGCATCTGCATGCTCAATCTTTATCAATGCATCTTGCAAAAATGGCTGCTCTCTTAAATGGCGTTCGTTATCAGATAACAAAAAAGGGTTTATATGGTCTCCCACTTCAAAAAAAAGGTTATTAGCTATAACTCTTTCTTTAGTTTTTTTGTGAAAGCCGTTTGCAATAATTACACCAAAACTTCTGTTGATGCGATTGGTATCTCTAAAATCTCTTTCAAACCCTAATCTTCGTATTTTAATAGAACGTATAACTTTACCCTTATAAATATTGAATGGATTAATAAATTTAACAGGCTCCGGATCGTCCCCAAATTTTGAAATACTCATACCAATTTTACCTAAAAAGCCTTTCTTTTTTACCAAAAAAAAAGTATCAGATTTACTCCCTTGCTGCTGAGCATGGGCTACCAACGAAAGAAAAAAAGCAAATACCACAAAGAAAGTTATTGGCAAGCCTGTTTTTAACATGGTACAAATTTAAATAACCGCAGGTTAAAATATTAAAATGAAAATCGTTTAGTAAAAACGTAACCATTTTTGGTAGAGTGAGCAACGATTATTTGTGAATTAGGTTTAAGTTTTCGGGTAATTTTCAGCCTTGATAAATTTCCTTTTTTAAGTTGTTTTATTAAACCTGCTTTTTAGTTAAATAAGTTGTGCGTTTTTTTTCACAAGCATTTAAAAAAACAGCAATGTGGTTTCAGTATGTTTTTGAATAGCGCTTACAATTTAAATTAAATATTTTTTAAAATGATTAGCTGTTAACTGTTGTTAGCTGTTAACTGTTGTTAGCTGTTGACTATTTTTAGCAAGCTTTTTCGATTGAAAACATAATAAGATTTTCAACAGCAAAATCCGGATTCAACTGCAAAATCGGTTGTAAAGTTTCTAAAAAACCATCCTGTAATTTTTTATTGAAATATATTTTGAAAAAAACAGTTAAAAATGGTTACTAATTTGATCTTTGCACCAGTAAACTTTAAACAAAAATCAACAAAATCTCCCGCATTTTGTACTAGCAATAAATTAAACAACTAATGGTTCAAGCTTATAACTTTTTAGCATCCTGGCAACTATTTCCTGAAAAAGGTATGTATGAAAGTATTAACAGGCCAAAATCTGGTATCTACAAAATTGAATCTGTAGAAAAAAAGGAATTATGCATTAGTCAAAACTGGGTAACCTTAGAAAACCAGGCATTTACATTTGATTACCAGTTAATTGCAGATGGAATTGAGCATAATTTTGAGAACAACGAATTTGCAACAACAGCAATTGGCACTTTTTCTGATGCACTTAATCTTGAAATTATTTTTAAAAATAATAAGGAAGAAGTACTTAGCATACGCCACGAGTTAATGCCCAATGGCTATTTAAAAGTAACTCAAACTGGTATAAAACCAGATGGCACCATATTTAATAATACAGAAATTTATCATAAACAATTAAGTGTAATACCGTACGCAACTTCTGTAACCGGAGCTGTAATTAAAGCTACTGAAGAAGGTGTAATAAGGCATAAGGCACTAACTGCCATGGAAGAGCAAACCAATATGCAATTGGAGCAAATTCGCAAGCAGATTGAATTACTCGCCATACAGGCTCAGGAAATTCAAATGAGAAAAGAATTGAGCATGATTATTTACAGTGCCAAACTCAGCTTTGTACCGGTTATTGGGCATACTTACTTTTTATACGAAAAAAAGGATTCTTCTCATACCTTATCATTAATTAGCCCAAAAGAATATGGAAGTAAGGCTGGCCCATACAAAGGCTTTTTAGCCCCGGTTAAGTTATTGGCAGATCATACCTGGATTGAAGTGTAGCAATGTCAACTACTTAAAATTGTATTATCCATGAATATTTTAATTAAAAGGATTTATAAAATTGTTGAAGAAATATTACGATCTACAAAACAAAATTTTTTTCTTAAAAAAAAGATACCATTAAAGTTTTGTGAATATTTTAGACACTAAGTTTCTTAACATTTGTTAATAACTATTTATCCAATTCATCAATAGCAAAATCATATATTTGGTAAACCGATTTTAACATAAGATGCACAATCAATTTTATTAAATTAATTTAAACTATCAGCACATTGACAGAAACCATCATTAATCTTGAAACCGTTAACCCAATTGATTTTTTTGGCGTTAACAATGGCAAACTCGACATTTTAAAAAAGAAGTTTCCATTATTAAAAATTTTAAGCAGAGGAACACAGGTAAAGCTAAGTGGAGCACCCGAGCAAATAGTAGATGCCAAAGAAAAGATAAACCTTATAGTGCAGTACATTGAAAGAAACGGGCACATGAGTGAAAATTATTTTGAACAAATATTGGGAGGGGATGATCAGCAAGTTGTAGATAATTTTGTAGAACGTAACCCCAACGATGTATTAGTTTTTGGCCCCAATGGTAAAACGGTAAGAGCCCGTACTGCCAATCAAAAAAAGATGGTGACTGCAGTTGATAAAAATGATATTGTATTTGCAATTGGGCCGGCTGGTACAGGTAAAACTTATACAGCAGTTGCTTTAGCTGTTAGGGCCTTAAAAAATAAATCAGTAAAAAAAATAATTTTAACAAGGCCGGCTGTGGAAGCAGGTGAAAACCTTGGTTTTTTACCAGGAGATTTAAAAGAAAAAATTGACCCGTATCTACGTCCCCTGTATGATGCACTTGATGATATGATACCTGCAGATAAACTTGGGTATTATATGACTACAAGAACAATAGAAATAGCACCATTAGCCTATATGAGAGGCCGCACACTAGATAATGCTTTTATTATTTTAGATGAGGCTCAAAATACCAATGACGGTCAATTAAAGATGTTTTTAACCAGAATTGGAGCCAATGCAAAAGCAATTATTACCGGAGATCCTACTCAAATAGATTTACCTAAAAATATGCGAAGTGGTATTGATAAAGCTTTGAGAATTTTAAAAAATGTAGATGGTATAGCCCATGTAGAACTAGATGAAGAGGATGTAGTAAGACATAAGTTGGTAAAAGCCATCATTAAAGCCTACGAAAAGGATAAGGATAACGACCCTATCCATGAAAGGAGAAGTTGAAATTGTTTGTAGAATAATGTTTGTAAATTAATTTATGCCCATTTTTTTTTAGAAAAGGAATTTGTTTTACTAAATAAATAAAAAACTATATAATGAAAAATAGATTCACAAATATCCTTTTTGCATGTTTTGTCTTTTTTATTACCAGTTGCAATAATACCAGCAACGACCCAAAAGTAACCTTAAATGCTTTTTTAGATGCGATGTATAAAAAAGATATGGTTGCTATAAACAAACTAACTACAGCAGACAGCAAGGGGATGATTGAGATGATGGAAAAGGGAATGCAAATGGCATCAGACAATAATGAAACTGAAAAATATGATAGGCAACGAATGGAGATTGGTGAATCTATTATAGAAGGTGACAAGGCAACTATCCCAATAAAAGACAAAAATTCTGGCGAAAGTTCAAAATTTATTTTAAAAAAAGAAGGTGGTATTTGGAAAGTTGCGTTTGATATGGCATCTATTATGGAAATGGCAAACGAGAAAATGAAAGAAAAAGGATTTAATGCAGATAGTCTTTCTACAATGATGGATGAAATGAAAACGATGAATTTAGATAGCCTGGCAAAAAGCTTTAAAAATAATCCTGCTTTTATAGACTCATTACAGGAGGCATTAGAAAAAATAAAAAAATAAAAAGTGTTTACAGTTGAAAAGGCATCCCTTATAGGATGCTTTTTTAATATTGATGTAGCAAAGATGTTTATCTTTAATTATGAAAAAAATTTATAGTTTGTGTTTGTTAAGCATCATTTTAGTAAGTAGTTGCAATACCAAAAGAGAGATACCCAATACAGATATTGAAGTAACAAGGGCTTTTATTAAAGATATTTTAGAAAATAATTTTAAAGAAGCTACTGATTTTGTGCTTCCTGAAGATACCAATGACCAATATTTAAGTTTATTTAAAAAATATTTTGAATCAAAATCAAAAGAAGAACTAGAACAATACAAAAACGCTGATATCGTTATAAACGAAATTAACAATATTAATGACAGTGTTACAATTGTAAATTACTCTAATACTTATAAAAAAAACGAAAAAAATAAGGTAAAAGTTGTAAGAAAAAACGGGCAGTGGCTGGTAGATTTAAAGTACACTTTTCCTGGAAACCAGTAGAGCTTTTTCAATTAAACCTTCTATTGATATACAGTTTTACTTGAAGCCAATAGGCGAATTATTTAATTGCTGTATAAAATTTGACTAATTCGAGAAGCTACAGCAAATTCCCCTCATGACTAATTGATTAAAAAAATCACTTTCATTATCAATAAAAACAAAAAATTATGTATGTACTTCATCCCTGGCATGGTGCTCATTATGGCGATGCCTCACCTGCAATTGTAAACGCACTGATAGAAATTTCTCAAGGTTCCAGGGCTAAATATGAAATTGATAAAAAGACAGGCTTGCTTCAATTAGACAGGGTTATTTACTCATCATTTCACTATCCTGTAAATTATGGATTTATTCCACAAACATTGGGCGAAGATGGAGATCCTTTGGATATACTGGTAATATGCAGTGAAAGTATTCAACCACTTTGCCTTGTTGAAGCTACCGTAATTGGCAATATGGAGATGATAGATAATGGAGAGAAAGATGATAAGATTATTGCAGTTGCTACTAATGACCCAACTGTAAATCATTTTACTAATGTAAATGAATTGCCCAAACATTTTATAGCTGTACTAAGGAATTACTTTGAAAATTATAAAGTGCTTGAAGATAAAAAAGTTGAAATTGATGAATTTCAAAATAAAAAAGCTGCTTTCAGTATTATAAATAGAGCTATTGCCCATTATAAAGAAAAATTCCCCTTGGTTGAAACTATTTAAAATGTAATTATGGATATTGAAACCACCATCATTTTGATTTTAATAGGAATAATTGCAGGCATTTTAGGTGGAATGGTTGGCGTTGGTGGCGGAATAGTAATTGTACCCGCTTTGGTCTATTTTTTAGGATTTAATCAACATACAGCGCAGGGTACTTCTTTAGGACTTATTTTACTTCCGGTTGGCATTCTGGGCTTTTTACAATACTATTATAGCTGTCAAAAAACTGGACAACCTATTGATTTTAAGGTAATTGGACTTTTAGCTATTGGTTTTGTGATAGGAAGTTATTTTGGAAGCAAAATTTCATTAGGAGTAGAAATAGGTACCGTAAAAAAAATATTTGCCATTTTACTGGTAATTATTGCAATAAAAATGTTCTTTTTTGATAAAGCACCTAATAAAAAAGTAACTACCAATTTTAATGAGGTAAATGCAGCTACCAATTCTTAAGCAGTTAACACAATTAATACCTATTATCAAACCATTATTTGGTAACAATATTTAATAAGCCTTGCATCGATATTATTTTATAAAGAAATATCGATACAAGGTTTTTTAGTGTAAAAAGGTTTTAGTAATATTTTGCAGTTAAAATTGTAACGAGGTTTTCAACTGCAAAAGCTGGATTGAATCAAACTCATGCATCGTAATAAACTAAAATATTTTTTTTAGATTCCTTTGTGCTATCTTTTACTGTCAATCTGGCGTAGATATAGCCTAAATACCTAATTTTGCAGCCAACTTTTTCTATGGAGCTATTACATACTAATAATACGAAAATACATAACGAGAGCAGGCAGGGCGAAGCGTTTGCTACAGATAATTTGAATACAATTATTTTTAAAAAACACTTTTACATAGAAAGCTATGGCTGTGCTATGAATTTTGCAGATAGTGAAGTGGTAGCGTCTATTTTACAAAAAAATGGTTTTGGAGCTACCAAAAATGTAGAGGAAGCTGATCTTATTTTTGTAAACACCTGTTCTATCAGAGAAAAAGCAGAAATAACCGTACGCAAGCGACTAACAGAATTTAGATCGTTAAAAAAACAAAAGCCGGGCATGCTGGTAGGCGTGTTAGGGTGTATGGCCGAACGGTTAAAAGAAAAATTTTTACAAGAAGAGAAACTGGTAGATTTAGTAGTTGGGCCTGATGCTTACCGAACTTTACCAGCCTTAATAACCGAAGCTGAAACCGGCCAAAAAGCTATAAACGTACTACTTAGCAGAGACGAAACGTATGCAGATATAGCCCCCATCAGGCTTAACAGCAATGGTGTTAATGCTTTTGTAAGTATAATGAGAGGCTGTAATAATATGTGTTCTTTTTGTGTAGTTCCTTTTACCCGTGGCCGTGAAAGAAGCAGGGATGCCAACAGCATTGTAAACGAATGCCTTGATTTATTTACAAATGGTTACAGAGAAGTTACTTTATTAGGGCAAAATGTAGATAGCTATTATTGGATTGATGAAGAAAATAAATCAACTGTAACCTTTGCCATGTTACTGGAGAAAGTAGCTTTAATAAATCCTTTAATGAGGGTTCGATTTTCTACCTCACATCCAAAAGATATTACAGACGAAGTACTATTTACCATTGCCAAACACGAAAATATTTGCAATTATATTCATTTGCCCGTACAAAGTGGCAGTAGTAGAATTTTGCAAATGATGAACCGTACTTATACCAGGGAATGGTATATCGCCAAAGTAAACAGAATAAGAGAGTTAATACCAGATTGTGGATTATCTACCGATATGATTACCGGTTTTTGTACAGAAACCGAAGAGGATCACCAGCAATCACTTAGCTTGATGGAATACTGCCAGTATGACCTTGCTTATATGTATTTTTACAGTGAGCGGCCCGGAACGCTTGCTGCCAGGAGATTTGAAGACGATATTCCTGAGCTGGTAAAAAAAAGAAGACTACAGGAAATGATTGACCTCTACCGTGGGCACTCACTGTCGAGTATGCAGAAAGAAGTTGGAAAAACTTTTAAAGTACTGATAGAAGGCACCTCAAAAAAAAATGAAAATGAATTGCATGGCAGAACAGATCAGAATAAAGTAGTAGTTTTTCCTATAGGAAACTATAAAAAGGGCGAGTATGTTTTTGTGAAAATACATGCCTGCACTGCCGGAACGTTGCTAGGTAAAGTGAACCCATAAAGTACACAAGCATAACATTTTTGTAGTAAAAGAAATACTACTAAACAAACTACCCTTACAAATTAAATTAATTACTTACTGGCGATATACCATAAGTAAAGTTTGAAATTATTTATTTAGTAGAAAATTAATATGGATTTACAAAGTATAAAAAACAGATTTGGCATTATTGGCAACTCCCCTGCGCTAAACCATGCGTTAAATGTGGCTACACAAGTAGCAGCTACAGATTTGAGTGTACTCATAAACGGGGAAAGCGGTGTGGGTAAAGAGGTATTTTCACAAATAATTCATGCACTTAGCGCCAGAAAACACAATCCATTTATTGCTGTAAACTGCGGTGCTATACCAGAAGGAACTATTGACTCTGAATTATTTGGCCACGAAAAAGGATCTTTTACTGGTGCTATAGATAGCCGCAAGGGATATTTTGAAACGGTAAGCGGTGGAACTATTTTTTTAGATGAAATTGGCGAATTACCACTTGGAACACAAGCAAGATTACTTCGTGTGTTGGAAACAGGTGAATATATAAGGGTTGGTAGCAGCAAAGTACAAAAAACAGATGTACGGGTAATTGCAGCATCTAACAGAGAATTGCTTGAGTTTGCACAAACAGGCAGGTTTAGAGAAGATCTTTACTACCGCCTAAATACGGTACCAATAAGGGTTCCGGCATTGAGAGATAGAAAAGATGATGTACCACTTTTATTTAGAAAATTTGCTGCTGATTTTGCAGACAGGTACAAAACTTCTCCTGTACAATTAAATGATGATGCTAAAAACTTAATAATGGCCTACACATGGCCCGGCAACGTAAGGGAGCTTAAAAACATTGCAGAACAAATTTCTGTTTTATCAAAAGAGAAGCAGATTAATGCTATTGAATTACAGCATTTTTTACCAGAAAATAATTTTAATCGATTACCAGTGTTGGTAGGTGGAAAAAACGCAGTAAGCCAGCAGGAGTTTGCCAATGAAAGAGAAATATTGTACAAACTTTTTTTCGATATGAAAAAGGATGTAAATGAACTGAAAAAAATGTTCTTTGATATTTTGCAAAACCCATCTATGGGGCAACGTATGCCCAAATTTAATAGTAACGACGGTATAATCCCCTCCGATATTAAACCATCTATGGTAAGTAATAATTTTGGGCAAAACAATCAGCCTGTTTTTATTAACCAAAGTGGAGATGATATTCACCATTTAGAAGCTATAGAGGAATCACTCAGCATAATGGACAAAGAAAAAGAACTGATAATTAAAGCCTTAAAAAAACATCGTGGCAAACGAAAAGATGCAGCAGCAGATTTGGGTATTAGTGAAAGAACACTTTACAGAAAACTGAAAGAATATGACATTGAGGAATAAATGTAACCTCATAAATCAACATAGCAATTTACATTAAAATTAAAGTAAGTAAAAAAGTATATGATATCAAATGAAAGCTATTTTCCTAAACCAATAATAAGATCAGTAGTGCTTGTATTGGTACTATTTATTTTTGGATTTTCTACCTGCAAATACTCCTTAAAAGACACTTCGCCCATACCACCCGAAGTAAAAACTTTTAGAGTTAACTACCTTGTTAACAAAGCCAGGTATATTAATCCGCAATTGAGTCCGCAGTTAACGCAAAAATTAATGCAAAAAATTATTGGTAATACCAGGCTAAGGCAAACCAATGATGACAATGCACATTACGATATTAGTGGCTATGTGTCAGATTATAGTGTTACCACAACCGGCATTTCGGGCAATACAGCAAGCAATAACAGGTTAATGGTTTCTTTTCATCTTGTTTTTAAAAATAATTTAGATGAGAAAAAAAATATTGAAACTGATGTATCTAGCACATTCGATTTTAGCGCACAAAAAAGCCTTTCAGAAGCAGAAAATGCTTTAAATGAAGATATTGTTAGAAATTTAGTAGATGCAATTTTTAATAAAATATTTTCCAACTGGTAATATTACCCAGTAATAACAAGTAAAAAATGAAGTTTATTTTTAAAATTTAGATTTGAAGAATGGAAAAATATAACCAAATTTTTAATAGTATTTTCAAGCAATCTTTATTTGAGGAAAGTAATAAGGCTTTGGTTGAAAAAGCAACCTATGAATACCCGTATTTTTCTCCCGCTAATTTATTTTTATTACACTTTACAGATAAAAATTCAATTGCTTATGCCGAGCAGGCAAAAAAAACAAGTTTACTATTTAATAACAACTATTGGCTAAATTTTCAATTACTTGAGTTAAGCAGTTTGCCGAAATACATCACTCCTAATGAAACACAGCCCAAACAATTTACAGAATTACCAAAAGAAGATACCAGTTTATTAGCATCTGAAATAAATGAACCAACAATAGCTGCCAACGCACTTTCAAAGGATACAGGAAATGAAGAGTCAATTATTTTTACCAGCATTTTTGAAGCAAACGCAATAGAAGAACAGATTAATGTTACAGAATTAGCAACGCTGGAAGACATTACTACTGTTGAAGATGCAGGTAGAAATATATCAGAATTCACAGAAGCAACACCAGAAGCAACAACAGAAGCAACGCCAGAAGCTTTAACAGAAGCCTTAATAGAAACTTTAACAGACTATACTAATAACGAAGCCAAAAGTAATATCCATCAAATTGAAGCTATTACACCAATTGAATTAAATGAACCAACAAACAATACTATAGAAATCCAAACAAACATCCAACAACAGCAAGTAGAAATTAAGAATGATGACACTGAATTAAATGTAGCTGAGGAAGAGTTACCTATTATTGAGGATAAATTACTTGTAAAGGAAGAAGAGTTGCCCGTTGATGAGGATAAGTTACCTGTAAACGAAGATAAATTACCTGTAAATGAAGATAAATTACCTGTAAATGAAGATAAATTACCTGTTG
>Ga0105048_10013451_pt1 | contig 12789 bp, 11 predicted proteins | sample MAT05_FD_78382 | JGI IMG/M metagenome (GOLD analysis project Ga0105048, IMG submission 78382) | Freshwater microbial communities from Lake Fryxell liftoff mats and glacier meltwater in Antarctica - MAT-05 | ecosystem: Environmental > Aquatic > Freshwater > Ice > Liftoff microbial mat | place... | reverse complement strand
GGTGATGTCATTGGAAAATGAAGAACACCTGCGGCTGGCAATCGATCAATTCTACCCAGCCTGCATCGGCCTGTTTCTGGCCTATCAAGACGGCAGCTTGGAAATTGAAACGCTGCGGGAAAAACTCAATCGCCAGACCGGCATGTATCGCTTTGCCCGCTCCATCAGTGATGCGGGCGCCCAGGAGCTGGTGCAAAAAGTCTGCGGCCCCGCCCACCAGTGCGCGAAGAAGATCCTTTGGAAAATCGATGCGGAAACACCTCTCGATGACAGCGAAGCCAGCCGCTTCAATGGCATCCCCGGCGATCTTGACGAATCAAAGGCCATTCCCCTGCTCTGCCGTGAAGCCTGCAATCACTTCGTCGCAGAATGCCGAAAAGCGGCCAAAGCGGAGTTCGAGGCAAAAGCCGCTGCAGCCGAATAGGAGGCTGCTGGGATAGCAGAGCAAATCAAGGCAACGTCCCGGCATTGCCCACCGGATTCAAGTTGTGATACAACCAACGATCCCGCTCGAGAAAAGCATCTACCGTCGCGTTTCTAAGCGAAGTTTTTGCAGCGAGGAATGCACCTGCCAGAGTTTGGCAACTGTTGCTACATTGAGGATAAATGGCGATGGATGAGGTTGTCCAAGTCCTTCCGCAAGTTCATTTATGAGCAAGCTGAGCCGGATCCACCGATTCAAATCATCCAAAAATGCGGTATTGCCGGAAACGTCTTTAGAAGCGGGCAACGCGGCGGCACTGAAACGAGCTGTGGCAAGGCGCAACTCGTTCGGCTCCAATCCGAAGTGCCTTGCGAGACTCAAGCCTTCCTCTAGGTGAAGATAATAGCCGAATGTCTCGGCCCAATCTTCCCATGGATGGCTCGAGGCATAGGCAGAAATATAATTCTGCGACCAGCTCGCGGGAGCCCCAGTCTCACGGTGATTGCGAAGGGCGGTGTCGTAGTTTTGCCGCTCATCTCCAAAACAATTGCGAAAGTTTTCCAACCAAACACCGTCGCGACTCAACAGATTCCAGTAATAATGGCCAAGTTCATGCCGTATGTGGCCAGCCAAGGAGCGATACCTCTCACCCATTCTCTCGCGCATGGCCTCCCGTTCGGAATCATCCGCCTCGCTGATATTGAGGGTGATGACCCCATCCTCATAACCTGTTAAAACAAATTCCCCTGGCACGGAAGCCATGAACTTGAACCCGAGTCCCATCGGATCGGACTCCATGCTTGCCAGCGGCAGGCCGAGCCGGAGCAGTTGGGTTAGTATTCGGCGTTTTGCACCTTCGGCCTTATGCCAGAGCTTTTCATTTCCAGAGATGTCCAGTTGGGGAATCATCAGGGTAAGTTGGCAGGAGACACACTTATCTCCAGGCAAGCCAGCTTCGAGCACCCAGTTACAATTGCATGCCGTAGCGCGTTGGGAACACGGGCGGAAGGCTTTCCCGGAAACTTCCGCAAGAGTTGTATACCAATAACCAGTCGCAGCATCCATGATAAATGAAGCGACTCTCTGTGACGAGGGGTCAAATCCGACATCGGCACCGCAGGCCACGCACCGGGTGTTCGCCGAATAAAGCGGATTCCCACAGTCACAGGCATCGTGATGATCCCCAGTGGCTGAAGATGAGAGAATGCCGTGCATTGGAACCTAGTTCCGCCTGGTACGCATTCCGCTTACAATGACGATCACACCCGCTGCTGTGACGAACCATCCGATGATCGGAGGAACCGGAAACTCACGCGTTCTTTCGGCGTTCACCTTGAGCGGCCCGATGTCCACCACTCTTTCTTCTGTAGTGAAACGGAAGCCTTGATATACGAGCAGACAAACACCAGTGAGGGTGAGAATGATTCCTAAGATAAGGGATTTGTTCATGGAAGATAGATGATCAGTGAGACGGGAGGTTTCTGATTGAAGGTATTGTTTCATCCTGCAATTTTCACCCAAGGACCTCAGGCTATTTTGCACGTAGATTCTCCGCAATGGGGTAAAACCCCACCTTTTCCAAGGAAATGTCGGAAGAAAACCCGGTGCGGGCCACCGCATCGGGGCAGGAAGGCTTGTTCTCTGCCAAACGACCTCTCTGTCGTGAATCTGCGGGCGCACCTCTGAATTTTCGAATAAAGAAGCTTGGGCGCGCCAAGCGACTCCACTGGTATAACCCAAAAAGAGAAAGCTGGTATCCCGCTCAGTCACGCTTAAACTCTCGTCCAAGTTCAAAGCCATGATGGAACAAGAATCCCACCAATCCCACTGGCTGCGCATTGCCCGGCGAGTGTCCCGTCGTATCAATTTTGGGTGGTGGATCGAGAGGATGAGCGCGCCTTTGATCGTGGCATCGCTTGTTCTTGGCTGCGCTTCTCTGATCGCCCGCCGCGAGTTTCCCCATATTCCGCCATGGCAGATGCTTGCCGCCAGCGTGGCGGTGCTGGTGATACTCGGCGGGATCTGCTGGGCCATCGCTGCGAGGAAATTTGAAACTCCTGAGAAGGCGCTCGTCCGCATCGAGGCAGAAATGGAGCTGAAAAACGCGCTTTCCGCGGCGTTGGCGGGCATCGCGCCGTGGCCTGCTCCCACCGTAAACCCTCGCAGCGGCCTCCAGTGGCAATGGCCACGGCTGCTGGTTCCACCTTTGGGGGCGCTCACTGTTTTGGCCGCGAGCCTGCTGATCCCCGTGACTGCCGCCTCCAGCAGAATTTCCAGCCTGCCCGAGCAACCCCAGGCATGGAAAAAACTCGAAACCGAGCTGGATCAACTGACCAAGGAAGAAGTCGTCGATGAAAAATATTTGGAGGAAATCCGCAAACGCCTCGATGAACTCAAATCACAGGAAGAGGAACAATGGTTCAGCCACTCTTCGCTCGAGGCCACCGATTCGCTGAAAAAATCCCACAGCGCCGAGGCCCAGCGCATGGAGCGCGATCTCGACCGCGCGGAAAAGGCTCTCAATCAATTGGAAAAATCCGCAGGCACCGCCAGCGAGGCGGAAAAGAACCGGATGATGGAGGAATTCGAACAAGCGCTCCAAGGACTTCAAAACGGCGCGATGAAGCCCAACCCCAAACTCCTTGAGCAGATGCAAGGCCTCGATCCACAGAACCTCTCGAAGCTCAGTCCCGAACAAATCCAACAACTCAAGGAAAACCTGAAAAAACATCAGCAAGCCATGAAAGAAGGCGGCGCGGGCGAAGGCGAGGATTGGTCCGATGAATTGCTGGCCGACCAGAACGGTGAAGGCGAGTGCCAGGAAGGCGATTGTAAAGACGGCAAAGGAATGGGCCAAGGCGGCATCCAAAGAGGCCCCGGCCACAACCCGGGAGTGCTCGGAAAGGAAAAAGATGCAATTGATCTCGGCGATCTCACCGGCCTCCAGGCCAAGGATCTTTCCAAATCCACCCCTGGGGATCTGCTCGAACTCCAGACCGGGGAACATGACGTGGATCGTTCAGCATCAGCCATTTCCGCAGGTGGCCAAACGGATTCCACCGGCAGGGGCGGTGATCGGGTATGGCGGGATTCGCTCGATCCCGCGGAACAAAAAACCCTCAAACGCTTTTTCGAATAGGTCTTGGCGATGGTTACGCGTTTTTTTTCGTGCCATCCCGCTTCACCCTGATTCACTTCCCCTGCCTTCATAATGCCGGAAAATTCACCAGAAGATACCTTGCTGCTCGTCGATCCCGATTTGGATTTCCTCGAATGGGCGACCAAACACCTAGCCGCCAACAATCTTCGCGTGCTTCGTTGTGACAACGCGGCCAACGCCATCAAGGTCATCGAAAAAACCGTGGTCAGCGTGGTCGTTGCGGCGATGGACATGGAGCCCTTCGATGGGATGGAGTTGCTCGGGCGCATCATGCAGCAAAGCCCGCAAACCTTGGTTGTTCTCACCGCCGGATTTCCCACCACCGGTCAAATCATCGAGGCCACCCAACGCGGTGCCCACGATGTTTTACGCAAAGAATCCCTGGCCTTCGAACTGCGCCCCGTGGTGGAGTCCGCCCTGCAAACCCAGGAGGACCGCCGCAGCAGCTTCAATCAACCCACCGCAGAGATTCCGAAGAGCGATGGCCGGGTGAAAATGATCGGAATTTCACGCGCCTTGCAGGAGGTTTTCAAACTCGTAGGCCGCGTGGCCCGCTCGGATGCACCGGTTTTAATCGCCGGGGAAAGCGGGACCGGTAAAGAACTCGTTGCCAAGGCCGTGCATGAATACAGCCCGCGGCGGCAGAAGGAAATGATCACCATCAATTGTGGCGCCATCCCTGAAAATCTGCTGGAAAGCGAACTTTTCGGCCACGAAAAAGGCTCCTTCACCGGGGCCATCGCCCGGCGTGCGGGCCGCTTCGAACAAGCGGATGGCGGCACGCTTTTCCTCGATGAAATCGGCGATATGCCACTGGGGATCCAGGTGAAGCTTTTGCGCGTGCTGCAGGATGGCTCGTTCTCGCGGGTCGGCGCGAATGAAACGCTGACAACCGATGTCCGCATCGTGGCCGCCACTCACAAGAATCTCACCGAGGAAGTCGCCGCAGGGCGCTTCCGCGAGGATCTTTATTACCGCCTCAATGTGGTGGAAATCCAAATCCCGGCCTTGCGAGATCGCTTGGAGGATATTCCGCTGCTGGCCGAGTATTTCCTCCAGCGCATCACTCGCAAAAACGGCATGGCCCGCATCCGCATTTCAGAAGAGGCCACCGCCATCCTCCAGAATCATCACTGGCCTGGCAACGTGCGGGAGCTGGAAAACACCATCGCCCGGGCCTGCGCACTGGCCACCTCCAACATCCTCCTGCCAGGGGATATCCCGCTGGCTTCCACGCCGCGCAAACTGCCTGATGGACTCAATGCGGCGCTCGACCAGGTCATCCAGTCCGCGCCGCCGGATATAGATCTGTTAGAGTGGGTCAATCGCGAGGTTTCCAAGCGGGTGCTGGATAATCACGCCGGCGATCTCAAGGAAGCGGCAAAAATTCTCCAGGTCCCGCTTGCCAATCTCCGCAAGCTCATCGCCCAAAAAGACTGACATGTTCCAAGCCGTCAATCACCCGCTCATCGCAGAAGAACTGACCAAGCTGCGGGATCCCGCCTGCCCCTCGCCGGAATTCCGCCAACGCGTCCGCCGCATCGCCTCCCTGATGGTGCCGGCGGTGACGGCGGATTTGAGCACCGTGACGGTGGAATGCCAAACCCCGTTGGAAATCACCTCCGGCACCCGGCTCACCAAAGGCATCATCCTGGTGCCCGTCTTGCGCGCGGGCTTGGGATTTCTCGATGGCTTTCTCGATCTCATTCCCCAGGCTTCCGTCGCCCACATCGGTCTCGCACGGAATGAAAAAACGCTGGTGCCGGAGCCATACTACCTGAAGCACCCGCCCGCGCTCGGCGAGCATGAGATCATCATTCTGGATCCGATGCTCGCCACCGGCGGCTCGGCCATCGAGGCCGTCAGGAGCCTGCGCGAGGCCGGCGCGAAATCCGTGCGATTTGCCTGCCTCGTGGCCGCCCCCGAGGGTGTCTCCGCGCTCTCCGAAGCCTTTCCCGACGTCGCGATCTACGCCGCCACCCTGGATCGATGCCTCAATTCCCGCGGCTACATCCTTCCCGGCCTGGGCGATGCGGGGGACCGCCTCTTCGGCACCTTCGGGTAAGCATGGTTTTACTGGCAATAGCGCCAATCTGCTCCTAGCGTCTGGCCATTCCGATGCGGATTTGGACCTTTCCAGTTTTGTTTTTGCTTACCTTGCAAGTTCTGCTGCTGGGGCAAACCGCACCCTCCCCTCAGGAAAAAGGCCGTGATGCGCTCGCCAGCGGCCTGTGGGAACTCGCAGAAATGCATTTCCGCACCTGTTTGTTAGAGCCTGGACTTACCGATTTCGCGAAAGCTGAAGTCTCATTTCAACTTGTCGAGGCCCTCATCCGCGGCGGCAAATCCACGGACGCTCTTGAGCTTTTGAATCTCTCTCACCTTGCTTCCCATCCCGCACAAGATTTCTGGCGGGCGCAAGCACTCGCAAGCGAAGGCAAGCTGACCGAAGCGATCGAGGGGTTTTCAAAATTGTTGAACACACCCCAGGCACCCTATCGCACTGAAACGGTATTTTCACTCGCGAATCTCCTGCTCGCCACCCAGCAACCAGAGCGCACACTCGAAGCCCTTCGCCTGCTCAATGAAGACGCTTCATCTCAAACGGACTCCTTGAGCAAACTCATGCAAACCGAGATTCTAGCCGATCTCGGGCGCACTGCCGATGCACGGGCCACCCTGCCCGCCAAAGAATCCACAAGCGAGTCAAATGAAGCTTATCGAACTTTGTTGGAGGCACAACTTTTACTCCAAGAAGGTTCCCCGGAAAAATCTGCCGACCTCTTCAAGGAACTCATCGCCCAACCCATGGGCCAGTCCCTTCCTCGCTACGAATCCGCCGCACTCGGCCTCGCAGATTCACTCGCCGCACGCCTGGAACTCGCCGCCGCCTCCCAATCCCTTCTCGCCTACATCCAGGACCATCCGCAATCCCGCCAACTCGCCGCGATGTTCGAGCGTCTCCGCCGCTGGCTACCCGAGCAGCCTGCGGTGAGCGATCCGGTGCTTGAAACTCTCGCCCAATGGATCAGCCCTCCCGAGCTCCCCGCGCTGGGAGCCATCGCCGCAAGCGCGCCTGATTTTCCATCTGCCAGCACCTCGGCATTTCCCAGTCCGTTCAGTACCGATGAGCGCCTCGCCCATGCACTTTACACCCGGGCCACCGGGCTCCACCGCCTTGGCACGGCCGATGCCAAAGCGGAGGCCCGCCGCCTGATGACCCGCTTGCGCCTCGAAAATCCGGACCATCCTCTGGTGAACCCCTCCCTCTATCAGCTCGCCGCTTGGTATCTGGCAGAGGGAAAAAAGGAGGCTGCTTTTTCCCTGTTAGAGATGCTGCGGGATGCCAGCCATTCTCCGGCATCCATCAAGGGCGAAGCGGCATTTCTTGAGGCCGGAACCGCCTATAATAGCAATGATCTCAAGCAAGCCTCTCAATTATTCGAGGAGGCAGCATCCTCACTCACCAAAGAGGCAGCCACCGCCGCACGATTCAATGCCTCCATCTCGAAACTCCGCCAGAGCGATCTAAAAGGCTACCAACTCATTTTCGATCAGGCCCTCGCCACAGATCCCGAGCTGGCCACCAATCTCGAACTGGAGCAAGCGCTCTCCACCCCCGATCCCACCGCACAAAAAGCCGCCATCGAAAAATTTCTAGCGATCCACCCGGACCACCCCCGGGCAGCAGAGGCACGGCTTGCCCTTGTCGAAGCCGCCCTCGGCATCCCCACCCCGGACCTACCCTTCGCCCGCACCCAGCTTGAAGAATGGGCCGCAAACCCTGAACTCTTCAAAACCCTCCCTCCCGTCAAACTGGATCTCATCCGCCTCCGCATTGCCGATCTTTCAAAAGACTCCGCCGCCACCCTCCAGCTCGCCACCAAGATCCTCACAGACTACCCCACGGACCCCAGCCTTCCCGGTGTGACGCTCACACTCGGCCGCACTTTGTTCGAGGCAAAAGATTACAACCAAGCCCGGCTCACCTTGGAGAAACTCGCCAACGCCGATACCGATCCACAGCGTGCCCAAGCCGCCTGGCTGCTTGCCGCGCGCTCTGCGGCCCTCGTTGGCACCGCATCCTCCAAGGAAGAGGCCATTGTCCTCTTTGATCGCGCCATCGGCATGGAAGGCCCGCTCGTTTCAATCGCCAGTCTGGAAAAGGCGGATCACCTCATCGCCAATCTGGGCCGCACCCAAGAAGCATCTACCTTCCTTGAAAAATGGTTCGATTCCCTGCCGACAGACGACAACCTGCGGCTCCCCGCCGGCCTCCTGTTAGGCCAAGCTCTCTATGCCCAGGGTGCCGATGACCAAAACTCTCTTGAAAAGGCCCTTGAGGTATATGATGCGCTGCTTCCATTTGCGGATTCCTATCCCGCACTCATCCACCGCTTGCAGTATCTCCGGGGTCTCGTGTTGGAAAGATTGCCCGACCCCAAAGACCCCGGCAAAAAACGGGAAAACCAAGCGTTCATCGCCTACTACTCCGTCCTGGAAACCAAGCAAGCGCCACCGGAATGGGAATACTTCGAGCTCTGCGGCTTCAAGGCCCTCAGCTTGTTGGAAAAATCCGCACGCTGGGCCGCCGCGATTGCCACCGCCGAGAAAATCGCTTCATTCAAAGGTCCGCGCTCGCAAGAAGCCGCCACCCGTGCCAATCAGATCCAGCTTACCCACCACATCTGGGAGGACATCCCAAACACTCCTGAAAACTGAATCACCTTATGCTCCATCTCCTCGTCACTGGTAAATCCGGCCGCATGGGCCAAGCCGTCATTGAAGCCGCCGCCGCCCAATCCCACGTCCAAGTCACCGCCACCCACGATGCAGGCGAAGACCTTGCAGCCGCCATTTCCAAGGCATCCTGCGTCATTGATTTCACCATCCATTCCTTCACCCTGCCACTTCTCGAAGCGGCCTTGAAACACGGCACCCGCCTCGTCATCGGCACCACGGGCCACACCGATGAAGAACGCGCGGCCATCCACCACGCCGCCAAGTCCCTCCCCATCGTGTGCGCGTCCAACTACTCGGTGGGCGTAAACACCCTTTTCTGGCTCACCCGCCAAGCCGCCCGAGTCCTCAAGCAGGATCGCTTCGATATCGAGGTCGTTGAAATGCATCACAAGCACAAGATCGATGCCCCTTCCGGCACCGCCCGCACGCTCTTGGAAATCCTCAACGAAGAAACCGGAACCTCCTACAAGGAAGATGTCGCCCACGGGCGCTTCGGCAATATCGGCCCGCGCAAAGCCCGAGAAATCGGCATGCACACCCTCCGCGGTGGCGATGTGGTAGGCGATCACACCGTCATCTTCGCCGCCGATGGCGAGCGCTTCGAGCTCACCCATAAGGCATCTTCCCGTGCCACTTTCGCTTCCGGTGCCGTCCGCGCCGCGCTCTGGTTACAGGATCAACCCATCGGCCTCTACGACATGCAGGATGTGTTAGGTCTCAAGTAAAGCTTCCTTACCTCCTCCATCCTCTTCACCTTCTCCCACAAGTTTCCCATCATGCGCCCGCTAATCGTTCTCTCCGTCTCACTTGCCCTCATAGCTTGTAATCCTCCTAAAAATGAAAGTGTGAAGCCTGCGGAAGCGCCCAAAGCGGATGCGCCCCCTGCGGCAATCGTCGAAGCCACACCCAAGACAGACGCCACCCACTCAGTCGTCAGGATCAACTCCACCAAACAACCATGGAACGTAGACCAGCCATGGGAAAAAAACGAACCCCAGAAACGCCGCGCCCTGGGTGCCATCGTCGGCCCCAAGCAGGTTCTCACCACGGCGGAAATGGTCGCGGATGCCACTTACCTCGAATTTGAATCCACCAATGGATACCAATTCGCCCAAGCCAAGGTCATCGCCGTGGACTACGAGGCAAACCTCGCCCTGCTCGGCCCGCTCAACGAAAAGGAAGGTGAGAAGCTCTTTAAAGACAGCAAACCCCTCACCCTCACCACTCCGCCCAAGATTGGTCAGACCTTGGAGATTCTCCAGGTGGAGGACAACAACCTGCCGCTCCTCACACCAGGCACCTTGCAGAGCGTGACCATTGCCTCCACCTTCCTGCCGAGTTATAGTTTTCTTACCTATCTGGTCAAAGCCTCCATGCAAAGCGCGGCAAGCAGTTTCTCACTGCCCGTGCTACAAGATGGCAAACTCGCAGGAATCCTCACCAGCTATAATTCCAAGGATCAAATCTGTGATGTCGCCTCCACCGATATCATTGCCCGCTTCCTCAAAGAAGCCTCCACCGGAACCTATAAGGGATTTCCCAGCCTCGGTGTCTCCATCGCCCGCACGGAAGACCCATCATTCCGCCAGTGGCTCAAGCTGACCGAAGACCAGGGTGGAATCTATATCAGTAAAGTCCGCCAGCGCGAGGCTGCCGAAACTGCGGGCATCAAAGTGGGCGATGTCCTTCTGGCCCTTGACGGGCAAAAAATCGACCGTCGCGGTTACTATGAACATCCCAACTACGGCAGCCTCTTCTGGGCCCACATGATTCGCGGGGAAAAATTCACCGGTGATGTCGTCACCCTTTCCCTCCTGCGGGACGGGCAGCCGCTGGAAATCAAAGCCACCCTCACCCGCGAGGATGAAAAAAGCCAGATCGTCCCGATCTATCAATTTGATCGGGCACCCAATTATCTCATCAAGGGCGGCCTGGTCTTCCAAGAGCTTTCCCGCCCGTTGTTGGAGGCTTATGGTGAAGAATGGACCAGCCGTGCACCCCTGAGTTTTCTCGATGCTTTGGAAAACCCGGATCAATTCGTCGGCAAAGTGGAGCGCATTGTTTTCCTCAGTGGTGCCATCCCCACGCCGGCCACAATCGGCTATGAAGGACTGCGTAATCTTACCATCAGCAAAGTCAACGACAAGCCCGTAAAAGACATGAAGAGTCTGATCTCCGCCTTCGAGAGCCACTTGGGTGAAATCCATTCCATCGAGTTCGCGGAAGAGGAATATGCCATCCATCTGGACGAAGCGATCTCCAGCGAAGTGGACTCCGGCCTGCTCAAACGTGGTATTCCCCGTCTCTATCGCTCGAACTGAAGCCTGTCCCAATGGCTGGGTTCTTTGAACCGCAGCCCATCACCGGGGAATCGTTCAAACGGCCTGCTTGAAGAGCATTTCCTGAAACCATCAAATCGCCCACCAACTACCCGTTCGGGTAGGGGCACAAATGATGACTTGAGATTTAACGGTCTGTTATGTTTATCAAGGTGGTCTTGAACGAATCTATTCTGAAAACCCAGAATAAACCCTTCTTGTTTGAAGAATCAGATGAATTCTCAGCCATAAACCCAACCCTGATCCTGGTCCTTCATGAAAAAAATCCCAGCAGCTTTCTCCCCCTTTGGTTTGACCTTAGGGACCATGCCCGCACCCCGGCTAGGCAGCACGCCGGCGCATCTGATTTTTTTCCAAGGGCAGGCCGGCTTGGACGCTATATCCGCCGCCAGCGGCGGCGATGAAACAATCCCTGTGATTTCTGAAGGAAACCGCAAGGAGTCATCAACTAGCTCAGCACCGGATTATTCCCGATGAATAACGCGAAACCCATCGCATCATTGCATTTGCAGCCCGCCCGCCGTGGATGGCTGGAACTGCTGATTTTCCTGCTGTCCGGCTTCGCACCGTTGTCGGCACAGTTCACCAATACGGCGGAATCCGCCGGGCTGAACCTGCTCCATCCCACGGGATTTCCCACGTGGCCCAGCGTCCCGAATGAATCGAGCCCGAACCTCCTCTACAGTGGTCAGGCCAGTTGCGCGGTGGACCTCAATGGCGATGGTTGGACGGACCTGATCCTCACCCGCTATCTCGCCCCCTGCCTGGTCTTGATCAATCAACAGGACGGCACCTTTTCGGGTGACCGGGCGGCTGCCTATGGTCTCGCTGGCGTAAGCGACATCGGCAGCGTCGTGGCCGGGGATTTCAGCAACAGCGGTCGCCAGGATCTCTTCATGGTGCCGGTATGGGGGAGCCGCTATTTTCTGTTTGTGAACGATGGCAACGGCCAGTTCACCGAGCGAGCCGTGGGACGCGGCGCGGATCTCACCTCGACGCTGTGGAGGCACCGCGGCCAGGGCGTGGCATTGGTGGATACGGATCTGGACGGCTTTTTGGACATCCACGTCACCGAGTGGGGCGTGGCATCGAGTAACAATAACGCAAGGCATGCGGTGCTGCTGAGAAACCGAGGGGCGGCGGCTCCGGGATTTTTTGAAAACCGAACCAGCGCCTCCGGCCTGACCCAGCCGCACAGCGGGAACACTCTCTTTGGCTTTGCGTCACTGTGGGCGGACTTCGACGAGGATTCCTACCCGGACCTGATGCTGGCCGGGAATTTCAGCACAGTCAGTTATGGTGGAACAACGGCACGGGTTCGTTTTCCAATGGCACCGCAACGGGAGGCATCATGACCAATTCGGCAGATATGGGGGCCGCTGTGGCGGATTACGACGGCGACGGTCGCCTCGATGTGTTTTACGGCTCCATACTCGATGGCGGTGGTTTTAATCTCCGGAACCGGCTATACAAAAACCTTGGCAACCGTAAATTCCAGGATGTCGCAATTACCGCTGGCGTCAAGGATTCCGGCTGGTTATGGGGCGCGGCTTTCTTGGATGCCAACAACGCCGGCCGACCGGATCTAATGGTCATTTATGATCGATGTCTCACCCGGCGCGATGCTCAACAACTCGCTCGGGACCAACGATGGCAACGGGCACCCGTTCAACCCTGTTGCCGGTCTGCCTTATGCCGCAAATGTGGTGCCACGCGGCGACTATACGCGCATTCTTTCGGAATATTGGGCGGATGGTCCCAGCTCGGAAACGCCGCCCGGTCATTGGAACGTGATTTTCAACGCGGTCAACGGCCACCCGTTCTCGCACCGCCGCTAGGAAGGCAGCGGCCCCGAATTGTCCGATCTCGAATGGGAAATCCGAGGCTACTATGCCTTGAACGGTGCAGTGCACGATGCCGGGTGCGCCGCCTGGCTCATCAAGCGGAAATACGACGGCCCGCGCCCGATCTCCATGATCCGCAGCATGGCGACCCTCGGCCAATCTTCGTTGCCCAACCACCCGACCTACCATGTCAACGGCCTGCACTTGCTCTCTGGCTTGATCGAAATCATCACCGCGGAAAACCCGGCCCCGGGTGGACGCCACGCCCACCTCGCCACT
>Ga0105048_10013449_pt1 | contig 12789 bp, 3 predicted proteins | sample MAT05_FD_78382 | JGI IMG/M metagenome (GOLD analysis project Ga0105048, IMG submission 78382) | Freshwater microbial communities from Lake Fryxell liftoff mats and glacier meltwater in Antarctica - MAT-05 | ecosystem: Environmental > Aquatic > Freshwater > Ice > Liftoff microbial mat | place... | reverse complement strand
CGTGGGCGCGGTCTCGCCGCCACGGCCCTTGCTCGCCGTGGGCGCGGTCTCGCCGCCACGGCCCTTGCTCGCCGTGGGCGCGGTCTCGCCGCCACGGCCCTTGCTCGCCGTGGGCGCGGTCTCCCCGCCACGGCCCTTGCTCGCCGCGGGCGCGGTCTCGCCGCCGCGGCCCTTGCTTGCCGTGGGGGCGGTCTCGCCGCCACGGCCCTTGCTCGACGTGGGGGCGGTCTCGCCGCCACGGCCCTTGCTCGACGTGGGGGCGGTCTCGCCGCCACGGCCCTTGCTCGACGTGGGCGCGATCTCGCCTTCGCGGCCCTTGCTCGACGGCGGTGCGATCTCGTCTGCGTTTTCCATTGCCATGCGCGTATCCTCGGGGAGAGTGATCGTGACCAGTCAACGGCCTACGTCGGACGGCGAAGTGCCGAGAGACGGGCTCGGTACTGCGATTCGAGTGCAGCCTTGCCGAGCGCCTTCGCGGCACGCGCGCGGAGTTCGAGGCTTTGGCGAAGATATATCCAGTGCGCGAGCTTCGGGGCATCGAAGACGGTCGCCATGTCGAGCGCGTCCTCGTACTTGCCGCGCGCCATCAGCAGCTGCGCGAGGATCAGTCGCTCCCCGCCACGTGGCTCGGCTTCGTCCCACGGGAGGATGTTGGCAATGACGGGACCGGTCACCACGCTCGCGAACGCGCGCTCCGCGGCGGCGGAATCACCGCGTGCGAGCAGGACGAACGCGTCCATGGACAGTGCCAGCCCATGCTCGTAGCGCGTGGCGGGCGTGCTGTCGCGACGATGCAGGTCGGCGGCGATCGCGGCGGCTACGTCCACCCGCCCCTGACGCGCCTCGAGCACGCCCAGTTCCCACAGCCGGCGCGGGTAGGGCAGCGCGGCGTAGTTGGCACCATACATCGCCTCGTCACGGCGTGCGACATCACGCGCGCGCTCCAGCAGCGCCGGATGGAAGGGTGCCGCGAGCAGGTAGAACGACTCGCCGAAGCCCCACCGCCTGAAGAAGGTGTCGACCGTTGCGGTGCTCCCCGCCACGTCGCCCTGCGCCAGCCTCAGGCCGAACAACCCGAAGAATGCCGCCGAGCGTCGGCCATCGGCCACCTCGTCGGCGGTCGTGTCCACTGCCAGAATGGCCTCGAACGCTTTCTGCGCGCACGGATACGCCGCGGCGGCGCCGCTCATCGCGCTGGCGGCGAGAATCAGCGGGGCCGGAGTGGTCGTCGCCAGTGTGCGCCAGTCCACCGACGCAGGATCGCGCACGCACTTTTCGCCGATCACACGCGGTGCGAGCAGCTCCGCGTCGGGCGCGGCGGCGCGAAACTGCTGCAGCAGCAGTGCCGCACGAACGGCATCGCCGCGGCGCAGACGAATCTCGATCGGATGCAGCAGCACGTTGACGGCAGTCGAGTCGAGCCGACGTGCCTTCGCGAAGGCGCGCTCTGCCAGCGAGTCGGTGTTGCCGGCGAAGGGCAGCAGATGGGCGTACGTCTCGCCCAGCTGCATCCACGCCACGACCGACTCCGAGTCGGCTGCGATCGCGTCGTTGAGGTGCGCAACGGCCGAATCGGCGCGCCCGGCGAGATACGACGAAAAGCCGAGTGCGAAGTGGTGATAGCGCGGTGCCAGCGGTCGTGAGAGCGCGACCCGCAGCATGGCGCCCGCCTCGCTGTCGCGGTGGTTCCAGGTGGCCGCCTGTGCACCACGCAGCGCCGCAATGGCGAACGTCGAGTCGAGACCGATCGCCTTCCGATAGCTGTCGAGCGCCTCGCGCAGGTGCACGCGACGGAAGGCCGCTTCACCAAGCAGGAAGTTCGCGACCGCGCCCGGATCGCGATCCTTCCATTCTGCCGAGACGTCGCGCGTACTGCCCGGAATCAGCTGTGGCAGGATGCCACTGACCGCGCTCAGGCCCTGCTTCCACGGATTCGATGCCGACCCGGTGGCATGGCCTTCGGCGAGCACCGAGTCGCCGCGCACGTCGTGGAGGGTGAGCGTCACTCGCACCGAGTCGCCGGCGCCAACCAGTCGGCCCGTCACGAACGTCGCGCACCGCTTGCCGCGCGCGAGTCGGCGTGCATCGTCGTGCGTGAGGGTCCGGATGTTCTTGCGCGCCGCCTCGTCGAGCAGCGACCAGCCGTCGATCCACCGCAGTGGTTCGGCAGAGTCGAGTGCGGTGCCGATGATCGTCGCGACATCTTCGCCCGCACTGCGTGGCCCGGTGAATCCGCCCGAGAGCACGAACGGATAGACCATCACCCGCTTCGGATCCAGCGGCCCCTCGCGCGGCGGCCCGAACTGCCAGATGGCAGCCGTCGCCGCAGCGATCGCGCCGGCGGCGGCGAGGGCCTGCCACCGGCGCGAGACGCGCCGGGTCGCCGTCTGACGGGTTGCCACGCTGAGCGCTGGATCACGCAGTGCTTCACGGAAGGCCTCGGCGCCGGCGTACCGATCCACCGGCGCCTTTGCCATCGCCGTCACGATCACCGTTTCCAGCTGCGCCGGCACGGTGCTGCGCACGGTCCGCAGGCCCGGCACCGGGTCCATGAAGTGGCGCGCCATCACCGAGCGCGCGGTTGGCCCACTGAACGGCGGTGTGCCAGCGAGCATCTCGTAGAGCACGCAGGCGAGGCTGTAGACATCGCTGCGACCATCGAGCTGCGCATCGCCCGAGGCCTGCTCGGGACTCATGTAGTCGGCGGTACCGAGCGCAAACCCCGATTCGGTGAGGCGACTGACGGCGGTACTCTCCACCGCGCGCGCAATACCGAAATCCGCCAGCAGGGCATGCCCCCCCGCGAGCAGCACGTTGGCGGGCTTGACGTCGCGATGGATGAAGCCGAGGCGGTGCGCGTACGCCAGGCCCTCCGCGATCTCGCCGGTGTAGTTGATCGCGACGTCGATCGGCAGCGGGCCATCGCGGCGCAGCTTCTGCTCCAGCGTCTCGCCGTCCACGAAGGGCATCACGTAGAACGGCACCGCGTCTTCGGAGCCCGAATCGAGCACCGGCACGATGTTCGGATGCTGCAACTGCGTGGTGATGCCGATCTCGCGCACGAAACGTTCGGCGCCGAGCTGGACGACCAGCTCGGGATGCGGGGCCTTGATCGCGACGCGCACGTCCCGGCGCAGGTCGTGCGCGAGATACACCGTCGCCATGCCACCGCGGCCGATCACGCGCTCGATGCGATAGCGGTCGCCGAGCACGCCGGAAAGGATTCCAGTGCGCTCCGGGCGCGAATCACCTGGGGCGCGGGGAATGGTCACGGGAGAAAGGATATCTCAGGGACGCAACGCGAGCCAGCGACGCGCGCCTCACCGTGGCGGAGCCGGGAGGGCAGTCGCGCGTGCACGGTGACACGCGGCGTGGCGCGCGGCGGCGTCCGGCTCCCTCTCGCTCAGGTATCGCATCCGCTCGGCGACCGACAGGCAGAGGCGCAGCCCGCGCAACGGTCGCAGGGCGTACTCGACATCGATCGGATACAGCTGCGCCGTCTGCGCCATGGTCCCCGTCATCACCCATCGGCCGTCGGGACTTGGATAGGCCGCGCTGACGACGGCGCGATTCCCCGGCAGTGGGATCGGGTTCCCCGATCCATCGGCGTTCCAGAGTCGTGCGTCGAGCTCACCGTAGCCAAGGGTCAGGAGCCGACGGCCATCGGCCGTGAATCGCGCGTCCTCCAGACTCTGGCCGCGAATGCGCAGCGCATTGGCGGTGGTGCCAGTGGGCAGGGTGCGGATGCGGATCGTGTTGTCGCTGCGTGACACCGTCAGCATCCGCCGGTCGCCGGCGGCGAAGCCGATCTGCGTGACGGGCTTCTGGTGGCCGCCGAACAGCTGTCCCGTGTCGGTGGCGGCGACGGTGAAGATCCGGGTGCTGCCATTGCGATACCCGACGGCGAGCCGCGCTCCGTCGTGCGTGAACTGGAGGGCGGTGGGCGACTGGCGCGGCGTGACGATGACCCGCGACGGCGTCGCGGCACCGACGCGGAAGACGCGCACCGTATCGCCCCGCACCACCGCAGCGGCGAGGGCGCCATCGTCGGCGAGCGCGGAACAGCGGTTGGCCACGGTGCTGTCGGCCGACAGCGCCTGACAGGCTGCGGATTCGTCGCGCCCCGCCCGCAGCCGCCACGGTGCAGCCGGCGACCAAGCATCCCAGACATGGACCTCACGGAGTTCGTTCATGGTCAGGATGTGTCGCGCATCGGCGCTGAACTCGGCGGCGGTCAGGATCGGCCCATTCGCCGGCAGGTCGACCACCCGGGTTGCGGTCCGCACGCGCCAGGCCCGACGCATGCCGTCCACCGCCAGCCCGAGCAGCTGGTTGCCGTCAGCGCTGAACGCGATTGCGCGCAGCCCGCTCATGAGCGAGTCCAGGACCACTGGAGGTGCGCTTTCATCGAGAGTGTATAGCGCCACCGTACCACCAGTGGTCGCGATTGCCGAATGTTTTCCATCCGGACTGAAGGCCACAGCGCCGACGTTGTTCCACTCCGGAGGTTCGTCGTCGCGCGTCGCCGGGTTGCGGTAGAACACCGGTGGTGGGAGCGCCCAGACCCGAACGCTCCCGTCCTGCGACGCCGTCAGTACGTGGCGCGAGTCGGGCAGGAAGACGCTCCTGACGAGCGCGGTGTTCTGGCCCGACAGCGTGATCGGCGCGCTCGCGTTGCCCGGCTCGACCACCAGCGGCTGAAAAACATTGGGCGAGGTCAGGACCACCCGCGTGCCATCCGGGCTGAAGTCCGCCGACTGCATCGACTCAGCCACCGACTGACTCGACAGGCGCACGCCCCGCGTCGCATCCCAGAACGTGACCAGACTGTCATCCGCCGTCGACACCAGTCGGCGGCCATCGGGACTCCACTTCACGTCGACGATGCCGACGCGGGGATACGGCAGCGTGACGGTGGCCTGTGCCGCCGCACCGAGTGTGACCACGGAGATGAAGCCGCCGGCGCGAGGTGCCGTGGCACCCAGTGCCACGCGATGACCATCCGGGCTCACGGCACCCACGGTGAACGCGCTGCCTGCGACACGGGGGATGGTGCGAAGCGGTGTGGCGCGACGAAGCGTGGTGCCCTCGCCGCTGGACCAGAGCTCGGCCGTACCATCGTCCAGCACGGCGACGATCCGGGTGTCGCCCTCGCCCCAGATCGCCTGCACCACGGTGCTGCCGGGACGACCGATGGTGACCGGCGGCCCCGTCCCATCGGTGGACCAGATCTGCGCCGGTCCCTCCGCACGGGCCACCAGCATCCGGTGACCGTCGCGGCTGAACTCCAGCCTGAATACCGGGACAGCGTCCCTGATGATCGTGCGCACCGTGCCCGAGCCATCCGTGTTCCAGACGAGGATCGTGCCGTCGTCCAGACCGGCGGCCACGCGATCCCCCGCGGGCGACAGGCGCACCGTGAGGATCTCGCTGGTGGCACCGCGCAGCAGCACGGGTGCCTGCCGGCCATCGCTGCGCCACACGCGGACGATGCTGTCGGCGGCGGCGGTCACGATCTGCGACCCGTCGGCGCTGACGTCGGCGTCGCTCACGTCGCGATCGGCGTCGAAGGTGGCAACGACATGCGGCCCCGCGCGCAGTTCGAGCGCGGCGCCGAGCATGGCCATGCGCGTTGCTTCGTCCGCCGTGCGCACCTGGGCACTGTCGATGCCACCAAGCAGGAGGCTGGCCACCAGCGGATCTTCCTGCACCATCGTCGTGGCGGTCCGGATCACCGCACCGATCCGCACCTGTTCGGCGCGCAGGCTGGCTCGCCTGGCGCCAACGACGGCGACGGTGGCGGCCGCCACGATGGTCAGGCCTGCGGCGATGGCGGTGCCGAGCGCCAGGCGCCGACCACGAATGCTCCGTGTGGCAAACGCCATCTCCCGGCGATTGAGCCACGCTGCCCGGCTGCGCACCAGTGGTGCCAGCTGCGCGCTGCGCGATGCATCGCTCCACAGCAGCCCCGATCGCTCACCGGCGTCGGCACGATCCCATTCCTGCGCCGCGCGCGCCAGACGCTGCTGCTGCGCGAGGGGATAGCGCGCCTCGTTTTCCTCGCGCACCCACTGCAGCAGTCGTCCCCACCCCCGCACGAGGGCGTCATGAGACGGCTCGACGAAAGCTTCACCGTCGGGCTCCTTGCCTTGCACCAGCAGGCGCGCCCCGGTGAGCTGGCGCACGACCACCTCGGCACGCGTGCGCTCGGCCTCGCTGTCGTAGGCCAGTTCGGCATCCGTGACGCGACGACGCGCCATGGTGCCACCATCGATGCTCACGAGGCGCAGCATCACACGCCGCATCGTGGCCCGATGTGACGCGTCACAGGCCGCGTACTCCGCCTCGGCTCGCGACCGCAGTGCCCCGACGACGCCGCCAATGGCGTCGTAGTCGGCTCGCGTGATCGCGCGGTCGGCGCTGCGGCGTGTGACGTAGCTCCGGTACATCTCGCTGAGCGCAAACGAGAGCAGCGGCAGGGCACCCGGTGTCGCCACCACTTCGTCGAGCAGCGTCTCGACCAGCGCCGATGGCTCGAAATAGAGCACGCGTGTCTCGGCGGGCTTCTCGATCACGGCACGCAGGTCGTCGCGCGACATCGGCGGCACCACGAAGCGCCCGGCGAGCCAGCGATCGCCGAAGGCCGACCGGTCGAAGTTCGGCTCGAAGTCGGTGCGAATCGTGAGCACGATGCGCAGCGCGTCGGGGTGGTCGGTGAGCAGCGATGCCAGCAGCGAGAGGGTCTGTTCACGATCCTCGCTGCGCCGCGTGAGGGTGATCAGCTCCTCGAACTGGTCGATCACGAGCAGCAGCCTCCGCCCTGGCTGGGCATCCAGCAGCGCCTTCACGCGCGCGACGATGGCGTGCGACGTGGCGTCCACTGGCGGCTGGCCGCTGGCGGTCAGTGCCTGCGCCATCGCCTCCAGCGGTGACGACCCGGGGCGGATCACGGCCATCGCCTGATGACCGAGGGCGAGCAGCTTCGGGATCGCCCCCGCTTTCACCAGTGAGGATTTGCCGGTGCCTGACGCCCCCAGCACGACCGTGAGCGCGGCGGCGTCGATGCGGGTGCAGAGCGCGTCGATCTCGGCGTCGCGCCCGAAGTACAGCGCTGCGTCGGCCGCGTCGTACGACGCCAGGCCGCGCCACGGGTTGTTGTCGAACGTGAGCGGTGGCGCCGGCGGCAGGTTCAGCGCGCGCCCGGGCACGAAGAACAGGTACTCGCCCTTGTCGTGCTTCTTCAGCGGCCAGAGTCCGGGCGTCTGTTCCTTGCCAGCCACCAGTACGGCGGACTGCAGGGTCTCCTGCAGATACAGGAACAGTTCGGTGGCGGTCACCAACCCATCGCCCGTGCCGCGCGGAATGACGTCGCCCTCGCCGGCGATGGCGTCGAAGAGGGCCAGCGCGAACGGCGAATGAGCGCCCTCGCCGTCGCGGGTGCCAAGCACGCCGGATGAGAGCTGGTCGAGCGCCTTCTGGTCCTGCGCGGCGGATGTGATCACCTGCCACGCCGGATCCTTCACGAATCGATCGAACTTCTCCTTGTGCACCACGCCCTTCTTTTCGACCACGGCGCGGGTGCCCGACCAGCGAAACGCCCCCGAGAAGCAGGAGTCGAGCACCACCAGCATGTGGCGGCAGGTGAGGGCGAGGAGCGCCGCGTGCACCCGCGGCATGTCGAGGTAGGTCGACTCGTCACCCCGCTTCGCGTCGGCGGGCAGCAGGTAGCCGGTCGGACCTTCGTCGCCGTCGCGCGCCACGCCGTGGCCGGCGAAGTAGAACAGCACGCGATCGTCCGGGCCGACGATGGCCGGGAGTTCGCTCGTGAGGAGATGGGTGATCCGCTCCTGTGACGCGTCGGCGTCGAGCAGCGCGATCACCGAGTAGCCGTGCTCCCCGCCAAGGATGGTGCTGAGGCGACGGGCGTCATTGACGGCCGAACGAAGCTGGGGAATGCCGACCGAGTAGCGATCGATGCCGATGATGACGGCGATGGATTTCGCGAATGGGGACGGCGTCGTCATTGGTTCGCTGATGCCGGCAGTGCGGTGTGACTTACAAGTGTCGTGAGAAGGTGCGGCACGGATCGTGGCGGCGAAAGCCCCACCTCTGCCGCCGGACGGCATGCCGTGACCGCACCGGGCGGTGACCTGCCGTTCCGACACCGTGCGTCCTCGCGCGGCAGTGGACAGTGCCGCAGGCTCGATCGACACCGGTGCTTTTTCCAGTGCATCCCGCGAAGACTCTGCCCACGATCCCTCATCCGGCCGGACTCCGTCCATCGTCCGGCAAGTCCTATCATGGCCGCTTCGTTCCGGCTGCGACCAGCAACGCCTCCCCAACCGGTCAGAAGATGATCGCGTTCTGCACGTTCCGGCTGCGCAACTGCTGCGTGTACGCCGACAGTTCTGCCGTCATCACCGCATCGAACTGCACTCGCGCCTTCTGCAGCGCCTCACGCAGCACCACCTGCACCTGCCGGTGTGCGTCCGTCGGCCCGTAATCCGACGACCCGATGCTCTGGCCGAGGTACAGCAGCTGCTCGCCGATGCGATAGGGCTGGCGGAGCAGGTCCTGCCCACGGCCGGTGGTGCGCAGCTGCATCAACTGCTCCTGCACGGCCTGCAGGTGCTGCGACAGGGAATCGGTCTGCGCACGCAGGTCCGCCACCGATGCACCGACGCCGAGCGTCGCCTTCACCGTCGCGAGCTGCGCACGCACCGACTCCAGCGCGTTCACCATGTCCACCGTGGCGTTCAGGTCCGCCGCGATATCGGCGGCCATCACGCTCTGCGCCACGATCTCCGCGTCGGTGGCACCCGACGAGGGATCGCGCCGCACGACGAGCGGTTGCGACATCGTCTGGCCTGCTGCGGCGAGCGTCACCGTGTACGTGCCCGGTGCCACCAACGCGCCGTACCGGCCCAGTCCCGGCGCCGCCTTCCCCTCGGCGGGATAGCGCACGTCGGGCGAGTACGGGTTCACCGTGCGCAGCAGTGCCTCACGCGTCCTGTCGGTGGCAAGATCCCACCAGACACGATTCATCCCTGCCTTCCCCACAGCGCGCTGTGTGCGCACGACCGTGCCCGATGCGTTGGCGATGGTCAACGTCACGCTGTCCTTCGCATCGCCGCGCAGCCAGAAGTGCATCGACGCACCGTAGGGCGGGTTCGTGCCCGTGTTCGGGTCTTCGGTATCGGCGAACGGCGCCTCGGCGGTGCGAAACCGGTAGGCAGCGCGCGGCGCGAAGAAGTGCGCCGGCTTGGCCGTGACCTCTGGCGTCACGGCACGCAGCGCCGAGATGTCGTCCAGCACCCAGAAGCCGCGGCCATACGTCGCGATCACCAGATCGCTGAAGTGCTCCTGCACCGTGATCCAGTACACCGGTGCATGCGGCAGATTGTTGGCCAGCGGCTGCCACCGTTCGCCATCGGTGAACGACACGTACACGCCGTTCTCGGTGCCGGCATAGAGCAGCCCGCGTTTTACCGGATCCTCGCGCACGACGTGCACGTACGAGAGCGGCGACTTCGTGATGCCACCGACCAGCAGGCGGAAGGTGCGGCCGTAGTCGGTCGTCTTGTAGATGAACGGGTCGCGGTTGTTGGCCTGGTGCGCATCGACCGACAGATACGCCGTGCCTTCGTCGAAACGGCTTGGCTCGATGTTCGAGATCGTGCCCCAGAACGGCATGCCGGGCAGGTTGTTCGACAGGTCGGTCCAGGTCGCGCCGGCGTCACGGGTGATGTGCAGCTTGCCATCGTTCGTGCCGGCCCAGATCAGCCCCGCCTTCGTCGGCGACTCGGCGATGGCGAACACCACGCCGGAGTACTCCACGCCGATGTTGTCCGGCGTGAGGCCGCCGGAGCGGACCAGCCGCGAGCGGTCGTTGCGCGACAGGTCCGGCGAGATCACGGTCCAGCTGCGGCCACCATTCGTCGTCACGTGCACATGCTGCGAGCCGACGTAGACCTTGTCGTGGTCGTGCGGCGAGAGATGCAGCGGGAAGGTCCAGACGAAACGGTACTTCACCTCGTCTGCGGCGTGGCCGATGGTCGCCTGCGGCCACACTTCCACCTGTGTGGCAAGACCGGTGCGCCGGTCGAAGCGCGTCACGATGCCGCCGACCGAGCCGTACCCCGAGGCGCTGGACCAGACGAGGTTCGTGTCCACGGGATCAGGCTGTGCCCACCCCGACTCGCCGCCACCCACCGACGACCAGGCGCCGCGCGGAATGCCCAGCTCGCCCAGCTTGTTGTTCGACGGCCCAGACGTGGAGGGGCCATCCTGCCGGTTGCCGTAGATGTTGTAGGGCACGCGATTGTCCGTCGCGACATGGTAGATCTGCGCCAGCGGCAGCTGCGTGCGCTTCCACGTCCGACCGCGATTCTCGGTGATCGAGATGCCGCCGTCGTGACTGACGATCATGCGGTTGCCGTTCGTCGGGTCGATCCAGATGTCGTGATGGTCGCCACCGGGAATGTGCTTCGCGGGCGGATCGAGGATCGTGCGACCGCCATCCAGCGTCTGCGCCCAGTTGGCCGTGAGGAAGTAGGCCTCGTCGGGGTTGTCGGGCATCGCGGCCATGCGGTTGTAGTAGTGTGTGCGGCCGGCGACCTGCTGGTCGTAGCTCACCACCTGCCACTTCGTGCCACCGTCATCCGATCGCCACAGCCGGCCGCGCGTGGTTTCCCCGATGTGCAGCGCCGGCACGCCGTCGCCCGCCTCGATCAATGCGTACACGCGGTTCGAGTTCGCCTTCGACATTGCGAGCCCGATCTTGCCGATCTGCGTCGTGGGCAGCCCCTCGCCCACGAGCCGCTTCCAGGTGGTGCCACCATCACGCGAGGTCCAGATGCCGCTGCCCGCACCGCCCGAGACGCGTCCCCACGTGTTGATCTGGATCTGCCACATGCCGGCGAACAGGATGCGCGGATTGTTCGGGTCCATGATGAGGTCCGACGCGCCGGTGCTGTCGTTCACGAACAGCACCTTCTCCCATGTCTTGCCACCGTCGTTGGTGCGGTAGATGCCGCGCTCCGGCTGCGGCCCGTAGGCGTGCCCCAGCGACGCGACGTACACGACGTCGGGATTGGTCGGATGCACGACGATGCGCGAGATGCGGCCCGTGTTCTCCAACCCCATCTTCGTCCAGTGCTTTCCCGCATCCGTCGACCGGAAGACGCCCCATCCCACCGAAATGTTCGAGCGCAGGAACGGCTCGCCGGTGCCGGCCCACACGACGTTCGGGTCCGATGGTGCGACCGCCAGCGACCCGATCGACGACACTGGCTGGTCCTCGAACACCGGCGCCCAGGTGACACCGCCGTCCGCCGTCTTCCAGAGCCCACCCGACGCGGCGCCCGCGTAGTACGTGGTGCGATCTCCCACCACGCCGCTCACCGACGTGACACGGTTGCCCTCGGGCCCGACATGTCGCCATCTGAGGTTCAGCAGCGCGGACGAATCAACGGGCGCGGGCAGCGCCGCGACGCTGCGCGACGGCTGGGCCTGCAGCAGCGACGGCAGCAGCGCGACGAGTGCGCGGAGCAACGCCATTCGTGGGCAGCGACGGGGCATGTGCAACAATCTCCGGGCTCGGGTCGGTGCGCACCGGCGCGGGGAGGCGGCACGGTGCAGCCATTCATCTCAACGGTCGCGTCGAAGCCGGCAATGCGCCAGCGGGGACGATCGGCAGGGTCGTGGCTGCAGCGGTGCGCCACCGGCGCTCCTGTACCTGAGCAGCGCCGTCCCGCCCGCCCCCTCTGACCGTCGCGCATCCCCGGAGCCCGCCGATGGGCACGATCACCGTCAACGGTCACGCGCGACGTCGCGGTCGACCCAGCCACACCGCTGTTGTGGGTCATCCGCGACATCATCGGACTCACCGGTACCAAGTAAGGCTGCGGGATTGCTCAGTGCGGCGGCTGCACCGTGCACCTCGATGGCAAACCCGTGCGCTCCTGTTCGACGCCGCTGTCGGCCGTCGGCGGCAAGGCGCTCACCACCATCGAAGGGCTGTCGGCCGATGGCACTCACCCGGTCCAGCAGGCGTGGGTCGAGGCGAAGGTACCGCAATGCGGGGACTGTCAGAGCGGACAGATCATGGCCGCAGTCGCGCTGCTCGATGCCAAACCGTCACCGACCGACGCCGACGACGCGCCGCTGACGATCCTCGGTGGCATCCATCGTGGCTTTGCCCCGCCGCGACCCGCGGACATTCTCAACCCTGTCGTCGGCCAGGGCATCGTGCAGGTGGATGCGGAGGTGAGCTGGACGTCCGAGATTGGCGCACGGTGGCGTCCGCATGCCGCGCTGCGGTTCGATGTGACGGCGTTCCGCACCGACTACGACAACCAGATCGTGACCGGTTCGCTGGTAGGGTCGGCGCAGCGGTTCGTGAACGCCGGCCGAACGCTGCATCAGGGCATCGAGATTGGCACATCGGTTGCGCTCGACCGGCTGCTCGCACACGGGCGATCGCGCACTGCCGTCAGCGCGGATGTCGCCTGGACATGGCTGCGCTCCGCGCGCTTCGCCGATAATCGTGCAAGCACCGTCGATCCGATGCAGACGGTCCGTGGCCGTCGCTTGCCGTTTGCGCCCACACACGTACTGAACCTGGGCGTGGGACTTTCGCGGACAGCAGGTTTCGTGCTGCGCCTGGCCAGCGACGTCGTGTCGTCGCAGTTTGCCGACGACCTGAATACCATCGCCCCGTCTGCACAGGGACGACGTGGACGCCTGCCGGGGTATGTCGTGTTCAATGCGAGCACCCGTGTCCCGGTG
>Ga0105048_10013448_pt1 | contig 12790 bp, 10 predicted proteins | sample MAT05_FD_78382 | JGI IMG/M metagenome (GOLD analysis project Ga0105048, IMG submission 78382) | Freshwater microbial communities from Lake Fryxell liftoff mats and glacier meltwater in Antarctica - MAT-05 | ecosystem: Environmental > Aquatic > Freshwater > Ice > Liftoff microbial mat | place... | reverse complement strand
CAGTAATGTCGGTTGTCAGACAGAGAGTTCAGGTGATGCCAGGGCATCGCGTGGAACTGGTTGCTCCTGAACTGAACGATGGTGAATGGGTTGAAGTCGTGATTCGTGGCGATGCTGATCTGCCTGCCAAAAAAACCAACGTCCTCGCGTTCATTGACTCGCTGCCTGCCGGGCCTCGCGCTGCCGCAGATTGGGATGCATACGAACGACTGCTCCAGCAGGAACGGGAGTCATGGGAAAAATGACTCTGCCCGTATCGCGCTGGTCTCAAGCAGTTGGCGAACGACTTTCAAACTTTTTTCACGCTCCCCGGCATTGAATCGATCCCGATTTCTCCGTCGGTCCTGCGAGAGGCGGCTGCCATTCGTGCGAACGTCTCGCGCCTGCGATCTCCCGATGCGATTCACGGAGCCACTGCAATACTCCACCTCGTCGTGTTGCGTGGTCGTCCAACTTTCCAGAGCTGAATCATACCGGACCTAAACAGCAATTGAGAAATGACGAGTTCCAGGAAAGGACAAATGCCCGATTCGCAGGCCCTCTGGACCTTTGCAGAAATGATCAGGCGTCCTCTGCGAAGCTCACTGCAGTAACTTTGAACAGTGTCACGAATTTCTCGTGCAAGGAAAATGTGCGTCAGGGTGTGGCGTCTTTTGCCTGCAACTGCGAGAGCAGTTGCTTGCAGCGGTCGTCCGACGGTGCCAGGCGAACCGCCTCTTCCGCGTGCAATAACGCATCCGCGTGTCGATCCAGACGTTCCAGCATGACTGCCAGAGCAATATGGGCATCAGCGTATTCCGGGCGGAAACGTATGGCTGCTTCCAGCTCCGTCATCGCACCAGCGTCGTCCTTGAGCGCCTGCAGACCCAATGCCAGATTGAAGTGAGCCGTCGCAAAATCCGCACGATACTCGATCGACTGTCGGTAGCACTCAGTGGCCTCAGTGACTTTGCCTTGAGCGTGAAGTGCGTAACCTAACTCGAAGTGGGCTTTCGCACTCTTCGAGTCCATCCGGATTGCTTCTCGAAGTATCGGTTCTGCGGCTGAAAAATTCTTCGACCGGTTTTGCATCTGCCCCAGAACCAGACGGGTCAGAGCAGACTCCGGGTAAAGATACATCGCCTGGCGTGCCGCGACAATTGCTTCTTCGCGAAGGCCGTGCGTATCCATCAGGTTGATTCTGGACATCCTCGCGCGCAGCCCGACCCATGACCGATCGACGTATTCCTCGCACGGGTCCGGCCAGACTAATTCGTCACTTAGCAGTGCTGCATTTCTCTGCGCCTTTTTTGAAGCCTCCTCGTCACCGTAAAGGTGATATGCCTTTGCCAACGAGACATGCGCGACTTTAGCACCAGGGGCAAGTTCGACGGCCTTCCGAAGGTGCTCCAGGGCTCCCTCTCGATCGTCGCTTTCCATGGCAATTCGGCCCAGTCCCAGGTGGGCTCGCGCATCGTTCAGGGGCCCTTTTTTTAAACTCCTGAGGAAGTGCGTTTCTGCCTCTGTCAATTCGCCTCGTTCCAGAAGTGCCTCACCGAGCCGCAGCCGTGGTACCGGCTCATCTCCGCAGACTTCAACGGCCAGGCGCAAGAACGAAAGGCCCGCTTCCTGATCGGCAGAGATCAGGTTAATACCGACCAGATACGGCCAGCGATAGTCTTTGGGATCCAGTCGGTGCGCTTCCACGAAACAGGCGTTTGTAAACGCCAGTCGATGCGCACGCAGGACCGCACCCAGTTTCCCCCAAGCCTCCGCCGAACGTGGCTGCAGTTGGACCGCTTTACGGGCGGTCGTAATCGCGTCCACGATTTCTGTGTCGAGACCAGTCAGGTCAACGTTTGGCGGCTCCACTTTTCCGAAGTAGTTGTTCCAAAGTCCATAGACCCCAAACAGCGACAGCGTCATTGCCGCGATTATCATCGCAGCCAGGAGATAGTCTCGCCGCTTCCGCGGCAGGCTGACCTCTGCAGGAAATCGAGAAACATCGACAGATGATCTGCTCAAGGGAACTTCCGGAGAAGTGCGGGGAGTGGCATCCCTATTATCCGGCGGCGTGTAATTCGGGGCGGAGGGATCTTTCGTCGGGTTGCTCATTGGACTGAAGTCGATCGAATCAGGGCCGAATATCTCAAACCGAAATATATTCCACGCGGTCATGAGTGAGAGTATTGGCGAGCGGCATGCGTCAGCTTGCCGGTACAAAAACGAGGCACCATTCGGCTCACGCCCAATGATACCCGATTTGCGATTAAAGTAGACGTCACTCTCTGAGTGACGAATGCCAAAGGCCGCGTTTTGTGGCCTGCCTCACTCGGAGAGCGAGGTCTACTATGTGAAATCGAGTACCGGAGGGCTTACGCCACTCTGCTCGCCACGCTCTTTTCTTGCCGGGCGAAGTAGAACCTAATAAATTGCCCATACTCTCCGCAACAGGGAAATCCTGGGGAATTCGACGTCCGTGGGATTCGGACGTCGTTGTGTACGAACTTTCGATCGCAGCGGGCCCTCATTGATCCAACGTTCCGCTGCCCTTCTTGAGGACGATCGACTGGTCCGTTGCCCGCCCGTCAAAACGTTCGACCAGTCCGTCAGGCCAAATTATGCGGATCAAATCGATTTCCTCCGTTGGGCCAAGTCCGAAATGTGTACGCGGGTCATTGCTGCAAAGGAAACTGGAACCAGGGTTCACCCAGCGGTGCCAGTGCCGCTCCCCTGCCTTGATCTCGACCTCCGCCCCATAAGCGTCGCGACCACCCAAAGCCGGATCGACGGCACGCACAAGCATCCAGTGGCCGCGCCGCGGAGCGTCGTATCGGTACAACCTTGCCGACATCCCGACCCTCGTCACCAACAAGCACAGACCTCCGTCTCCGAAAATGTCCCCGCAGGCCAAGCCACGCGAAACAGCTGGCTGACCGCAGAACGGATCGCCTTCTGAAACGTCGTTGAAACGCCCTTCGCCGTCGTTAGCGAATAACTGGTTTCGCTCGCAATAGCGACCGAAAAACGGATCGCTCCCTGGTGTTGAGACTAGTTCCGGCACGCGAACGGCTCCGTTCGCCACCGCAATGTCGATATCCCCATCCAGATCGAAATCTTCCAAAATTGTACCAAACCCGGTGCCATTCCAGAGAGGATTGGCTAACTGCATCTGCGTCGTTCGATCCTGGAAAACTCCCTTCGACTGCTGCTTCCAGCACACATTCTGCTCACCAGGCAGATGAGTGATGAACACGTCGAAAAGCCCGTCACCATCGACGTCACCGACTGCCACACCCATATTGGCCTGAGTATGACCTGCTCCGTTGTAGCCTAGCCCGTACAGAATTGCATGGTCTTCGAAACGGCCTTCGTGCTGGTTAATCCAGAGGTGATTTGCCTTGCCGTCGTTGGCGACCAGAATATCCGACCATCCATCAGCGTTGAAGTCGGCACACACCACGCCAAGTCCTGGCCCCTTTGCCGCGGCCAAGCCCGAATTCGCGGTCATATCTTCGAATGCGACGGTATTCTCGGTTGCCGTTGTCAACGGTCCCAAGTTACGATACAGCCGCGTTACAGTCCCCTCAAAAGATGCTGGCCCACAGAATTCGCGTCTGCCAGACTTACCTAGACACGATTTCTCGGCGTCGTAATCGACGTAATTCACAACGGCCAAATCCAGCCAGCCATCGCGATCATAGTCGAGGTAGGCAGCCGACGTGCCCCAAAGTGGATTGTCAAGGCCGGCGTCCCGCGTCACGTCCTTGAACACTCCATCGCCGTTGATGTTGAGGAACAGGCGCACGCCTCCATACTCCGTGATCAGCACGTCAGGGAATCCGTCGTTGTTGACGTCACCCACGGCGACACCCATCCCAAACCCAGCGACGTCAAGGCCAGAACCACTACTCACGTCAGAAAACGTGTGGTCAGCTCCCTGTTGGAACAGACGATTTATCGACAGCGATTCTGGCCCACCGTTTTGCAGCAACAGGATATCCATCCTCCCATCGCTATCAAAATCGAACACGGCCGCTCCTGATCCGACAACGGCGGGCATGAAAAAATCCCGTGTGACTCTAGTCCCAGGATCGTGGACAAAGTCCAGTCGTACCTCTTCCGTCACATCGCGGAACCAAGAACCGACGAGTGACGGTTTTAGCTTAACCGTCACTAATCGCGACAACCACCAATACGCTCCAGAAAGTAAAAGGACAGTCGAGACAAGCGTCACGAATAAGGCTGACAACCTTTTATGAAGGCTCATTCAGCTCGCACCTGCCCTCTGCGCCGACGCCGGACAAAGCCGGCAACGGTCAACATCCCGCCAGTCAGAAGCAGGGCAATGCTGCTGGGCTCAGGTACAGCGGTCGGCGTCAACTCAAGCTGAAAATCCGCAGCGCCTGCAGCCGATGATGTGTTGTTGTTGAAGTCAAGAATCGAGGCACTGGAATTGGCGGAAGCAGCCAATGAGTAAATACCTGACCCAAGAGATCCACTGTCACTGGTTGTAAAACTGTCGGAGCTAACCCCTGAAGCCGAACTGCTGTCGCCAAGACCCAGGAAACCAACGCTCGCGGCCCCGGACTGGCTGCCACCAGCGGTCGTTGTGGCCGAGGCCGACCCGCTCGTCGTGAATAGATAGGTGTATTCCGATGTCAATTGAATCGACGCACTCAAACTTGCGTCGCCATTTGCGTGTGGCGTGACATTGTTGAAATCCTGGGCGTTTGCGGAACTCGATACGGTGCCAGTGATCGTTACGATCCCCGTGAGAAGGTCGGTCATCACATTAAAACTGGCCGCACTCGTGGTCGATGAGTTCCCATCACCGTTCGACACAGCGGCAGTTGCAGTGATAGAGTAATCTGGCGGACTGGTCGCGGAATCGGACGCTGGTGGCGAGGTTGTGGATGCTGCCGCAATGCCGTTCACGTTTGCGGAACTCGTCACGATCACACCGGCAAAGACGGGTGCAGCGATCAACAGGGATAATCCAAGGCAGACGCACGGCAGCAGCAATCTGGATTTGATCACGCCGCTGCGGGACACTTCCGCCCCGGAAGTATTTCCATCTCCCATGTTCATTCCAGCCTTCTGGAACGAAAAATCAGAGATGCGATTCCTGGGTAATTTCAGAATTTTCATTGCTCGTTTTCCTAAAAGTCATTGGAAAAAAGGAACATTTCTTCCGCCATTCGTCCCGTTCATCCAAGGCAGTTTCGCCCATAATGCTCGAAACCTGACTCCCGGACGTCTGCAAGAATTGGTAATATGGAAAGATTGACCGCTGGCTCCAAGTAACAAATCGAAAGTTTTCTTCAAGTTTATAGCTTTTTTCAGAGATCAATCTCTGAGGGTATACCGCACGCGGTTCGCGTTGGCTCGTTTAACCGCGTGCCCGGCGGGCCGCGCACGAAGCGTCCCGCGGCATGGGTTCCCGCGCGGGGCGTTGCCACGCGGTTAAACGTTAGAAGAAGTCGGGACTTCGAAGCCTGACCGGTTGGGGTCTTTCAGCAGTTGATTGGCTTCCTTTGCAAAATCGCCCGTGTGAGTTTCTGTCGCGGGATCGAATGTCAGCCATGGGCCGACCGTGTATTCGGCTCCGTCTTCCGGAACGCCGACACCATCCCGCATGAGTTCGTGCAGTTTCAGAAAGTGTTCGGCGGCTTCTTTGTTGTCGCCAAATCGTCCGGCCACATTGCGCACGTTGAAGAACACCTGCTGGCCGTTGGGGAATTCGGCAATTCCCATCATCGTATTGGGTGTCTCACCCTGATCATTCCAGGCGAAACGACCACCGATCGCCATGGCTCGTACGGGATGCGTGAGTTCTTTGTCCAGAGCCCCGCGGGCAATATCCAGCTGATGAGTTCCCTGATTGTTCAGGTCACTGTTTCCGGTCTTCCAGAACCAATGCCAGTTGTAATGCACGTAGTTGCCGTGGAACTGATCAATCACCGCTGGACCGCGCCACAGGTTCCAGTCGAGATTTTGCGGCGGATCAGAGATCGGCTTGAATCCAATACTGTCTCGCTGTTTGCAGCAGTAGCCGTAGGAAATTTTCAGCGGCCCAAACTGGCCGCTCTGGATCGCTTCATGCAAGCCAGCGATACTCGCACTGCTGCGACTCTGTGTGCCGTGTTGAATGACGACTCCATACTTCTTTTGCGCCTCGACCGCAATCCGACCTTCGCCGACATCGTGGCTCATCGGCTTTTCAACATAGACGTGCTTCCATGCCTGAGCCGCCCAGATCGTAATCAGCGAATGCCAGTGATTCGGAGTGCCCAGCCACGGCAATTCGAAGCCGATCATTGGCTCCTAGGATTTCCCCTGATGCCCGAGTCCCTGCCAGCAGCACCGAAGCACTTGCAGCTGTGGTGTGTTTGAGGAACTTTCGTCGAGAGACGTTCGCCATCGGATGAGCCCTTGAATGAGTGGTGGGGATTTTGGGCGAGCGGCAGATTTCTGGTTACCGTCGAAAACCGGGGCTAACGCCCTGCGGCTAATAAAATCAGCCGCCACGCGCTAGCGTCCGGTTGTTCGGCCTGGTAGTTCCTAATCTGCCGCTCGCCTTGACGGGAGGGATGAACCTGCTTCGGAGTGTAGCGCTAATGTCAAACGTCTTCAATCGTTGTGATCATTTCGAATGATTCCATGGTGCGGTTGTGGATTTCAGTAGGCCGGACCGAACGGAGTGAGTTCCGGCAATTCGGCGTTGCCGGAACTCTTGAAGTCGACCGCTCTGGCAGGTAACCTGCAACATGAACCTGCCGTGGCTGTGTTTGCTTACGCAGGATTGCAGGTCATGTTCGCCTCTCGGTTGCACCGGAATGTGTCACCGGCCCGAATCCGATCGAGTTGTCTCGTCTCTATCTCGAGCACGCATTCCACGGACAAGCGTACGGATCAGCTCTGATGCGTGCGTCGCTTCGTGAAGCGAGGTCAAGAGATTGTCAAACTCTGTGGCTCAGTGTCTACGCCGAGAACAGGAACGCTGGTGCTTTCTATGCCGCAATGGGCTTCGTGGAGATTGGCACCCGCGATTTTCTCTTTGGTGGCCGCATTTACAATGATCCTGTCATGTGTCGAGCCATTCCCTATGCTTAAAATGGAGTCAGGAACCAATAGTGCGGAGCACCCTCTGGGCCATTTGGCTAACACGATTTGCCCTGAAAGGGCAACACAGAACAGCATTGTGGAACCCTTTCAGGGTTCGTATTCAGACGGGATATCAACCTGGGGCGGCGTTCATCCGCATTCGCGGATTCTCTTGCCCCAGGCTGATATGCGAGAGCCTTTCAGGCTCAGTCGCAGCACTCACATCGTCGATCAACGCCAACACATTTAATGCACAAGTGTCACCGCGCACTTCATTTGTCGATGAACCGTATTTTTGGGATGCAGTCGCCTTTCCAATCGCAATTTTTTTGACCACGGATGTCCCAACGCGGGCTTCGCCCGCAACCCACAGTAGCCATCACGCTCCGCCGTGATGAGCATTTGTCAATCGACATTCATCAACAAGAACAGGGTCCAGTCGTCAGTCGTCAGTGAATCGTAAAAACAAGCAGCCTGCTGCCGACTGAAAACTGACGACTGCAAACTGAAAACTCCATTCATGTGGCCCAATTCAAGGCTCGTCAATCGGGATCAAATAAGATCACCGGTTCGATTGGAATCTCCATCTGACTGTTACACAATAACAGCGTATTCGCTCTTCCAGTCCTGCTGTTTGGGATACCGTCAATGAACTGGTCACTGCCGTTGAACGCATGTTTGTGCCTGCTGTACTGTCTGACATCTGTGATCGTTGCGGATGAATCAGCGGAGAAGATCGTGGCACGTCGGGTGCTGGAGGTCACAGCAGATATCACACTCGATCCCAATGTGACCTATGGTGCGATTGTTGTTCGAGCGTCCGGTGTCACGATTGATGGCAACGGTGCATGGCTGCTGGGCTCAACTGAACCAAACTCCGACGACGCGAAAACCTTCCGGGGAACGGCGATCACTGCGGACGGTTTTTCAGATGTGACGCTCCGGAACATCAACGCCAAAGGCTGGGAAACCGGCCTCGTCGTGCGCAACGCAGAAGGCTGGACAATCGAGGACTGCAACTTTTCGGACAACTTTCACGACCCGGAATTTTGCTGGAGTGAAAATGGGCGACGCGGAGGTATCGTGCTGGATCACGTTCGAAAGTCCACACTGACGGGCAACAAGGCCAATCGAGTCTGGGATGCGTGTGTGCTGGTTGATTCCGACGACAACCTGGTCGAACTAAATGACTTTTCTCATACATCCAACACATGCCTGAAACTCTGGACGGCCAGTCGCAATACGGTCCGACGGAATGTGCTCAGTCATGGTATTCGCATCTCGCCCGGGGAAGTTCATGCGCGGGACTCCACGAGCGTGTTGATCGAAAGCGGATCGAACGACAATCGCTTCCTTGAGAATGACTGTACGCATGGCGGAGACGGGATCTTTGTCCGCGCACTGGCAATCGAATGACACAACAAGGGCTGAGAGCAGTAGCTTGGACATTCATGTCCGAGATCCTGGCCAACCACCATGGCATTGCCGAACGGCTGTCAACGCACAGTAACAGTCGCTTCGACCGTGTTTCATGGCGATGCGACGGACATGAATGTCCATCCTACATCCAAGCATTCGACCATCCCACCCATAACTTGAATCAACTGTAATATGTTTTGAAAAGCAAGCCTGGCAATCGAATAAAGGCCGACGATTGCTCGTCGGCCTTTTGAATTCTTCGGATAGCAAAGTCGCCGATCAGCGTGACATGAACACGACGACCTGACCGACTTCGACCTTGAGCATCACGTCGTCGATGGTCGGCAGCGTGGTGACGATGGCTTTCATGGAAGCCTTGTCGAAGTTGATCCATTCGGCAGATGTGCCGGACGAGGATTCACCGACGGCATTGTACATCGCGCGAATATTCGGGCGATTTCGCAAAGTAACGACATCGCCAGGTTTCACCATGATGCCGGGTTTGTTGACGGTCCTGCCGTTCAACTGGAAGTGGCGATGCACGATGCCCTGACGTGCCTGAGGTCGTGTGAGCGTGAATCCGGCGCGGCGAACAACGTTGTCCAGGCGGCGTTCACACAGGATCAGCAAAGTCGATCCGGTGTTGCCTGCGGTTCGCTTGGCGATATCAAAGTAGCGGAACAACTGCCTGTCGCGCAGTCCGTAGTAAAACTTGATCTTCTGCTTTTCTGCGAGAGCAGCACCATAGGTGGTCGGCTTCTTCCGGCGTTTGTGCATCCCTGGAGGAAACTCTTTCTTTTCCGAAGCCTTGATAGCTCCGGAGCTCTCGTAAACGTTCATACCAAGACGGCGATTGATGCGGCCCTTTGGACCTGTGTAACGACCCATTGTCCCTGAAAACTCCAAAAGTAAACTTCGTGCTCTACACCATCACTTCGACACGCGCGAAGAGACCGTCACCTTTTTCCAGACAATCATCGCCTTTTCAGAAGGAGAAAGCTGGATCTGACAGGCAAGACCCGCTGCGAAGCGGCTGCGTGCAGAGAAAACTCCCGCGCGGCAGTACGCCGTTTTGCGGGGAACGGGACAGCGTATCGACAACGGATTCGTCAATCAATGTCGGTAATCACTTCATACCGCGAAATGATGGGATTCAGCTGCTTTTCTCAGCCCCAGCATCGGATGTTTCACGACGATTCGCAGCAAATTTCGTCGAAACAGGACCGGTCCTGAGAGGCACCAGTTGCAATGGAACCGAGTCTTTTGCTGAGTCACCGCATCCGACGCAAGACCCACAGCTGCCGATCTTGCCAGAACGTAAGAACCCACCCACACGTCTGAGCAGGATGCCCGCAGCGATTGCAAAAATCAACAAAGTGGTGGAAGTCTGCCAGTCCATACGTTGATCCTCCGCAGAAAACCGGCTTTCGACAAGCCTCTTCTGACGAACTTGAGACGTTTCACCGGAGATTAGATACAGATGGCCTCGAAAACCCATTCTTCCCTGCATTTAGCAACTTCATGCTTTTTTGCGTACTGGTCTTCGTTCACCATCGGCACGGCACTCGCCGAACGTAATTCGTCTCTGAGCCCGCATCGGAGAAACGCTCCGAAAACCCTGGAATCAAAGATTCATGACCGCTGAGACAACTGAAAAACTGGCATCTCAACTCGCCGGGAAGATCGCCGACAAGACGGCAAAAATCGGAATCATTGGGCTCGGCTACGTCGGCCTGCCGCTCATCAGCGCGTTTACGAATGCCGGATTCCAATGCCTGGGATTCGATGTCGATGCGGAAAAAGTCCGCATGCTCAAGCAGGGACGCAGCTACATCAAGCATCTGGCGTCGGAGAAAGTCGCCGACTGGATTCAACGCGGCATGCTGGACCCGACAGATGACATGAGCCGCCTTGCCGAAGCCGACGCGATGATGATCTGTGTCCCCACACCGCTCAGCGCCAGCCGCGATCCGGACCTGCAGTATATCGAATCAACCGCTGAGGCCATCGCCGCCGTGCTGCGTCCCGGTCAGCTGGTGATTCTGGAAAGCACCACCTATCCGACCACCACGCGTGATGTGATGGTTCCGATTCTGAATCGCAATCCTGCCGGCCTTGTTTGCAGTCAGGATGTGTTCGTCGCCTTCAGTCCGGAACGCGAAGATCCCGGCAATCCAGACTACACGGCCGCAGGCATTCCGAAAGTGGTCGGCGGGATTGATGATCAGAGCAGCGAACTCGCCTGTGCACTTTACGGCCATGCGATTGTGAAAGTCATCCGCGTGGCCAATGCCGAAATCGCAGAGGCCTGTAAGATCCTCGAAAATACCTACCGCGCCGTCAATATCGCGCTGGTCAATGAACTGAAGACGCTGTTTGATCGCATGGGAATCGATATCTGGCAGGTTGTCGATGCGGCCAGAACGAAGCCATTTGGATTTCAGGCTTTCTATCCCGGACCGGGGCTGGGTGGCCATTGCATCCCGATCGATCCGTTCTATCTGAGCTGGCTGGCACGGATGCAGGGCATGAACACGCGATTCATCGAACTGGCTGGCGAGGTGAATGCCAGCATGCCGCGTTACGTGATCAGCCGTCTGTCGGAATTCCTGAATGATCAGGGCAAGCCGATCAAGGGAAGCAGGATCTGTCTGCTGGGAATGGCTTACAAGAAAGACGTGGATGATCCTCGGGAAAGCCCATCATTTGAACTGATGGAATTGCTGCTGGAACGCGGTGCAATTCTGACATACAGCGATCCGCATGTTCCAAAACTGCCGAAGATGCGGCACTATCAACTGCCTGCAATGAGCAGCACAGAGCTGACAGCCGAATTCCTTGAGTCGCAGGACTGTGCTCTGATTTCCACGGATCATACGGCGTTCGACTACGAACACATTGTGAAGCATTCTCGGATGGTGCTCGACACACGGAACGCGACAAAAAACGTGACTGCGGGGCGCGAGAAAATCTTCAAAGCATAGGGCGCCGGGCTTTAAGAACCTGTCCAGAAACAACGCCGTGTTTTGGTGCGATGGAGAAACACGGGTTGGGAAGTGAGAAGTTAAGATCCGGAATTTTTTGAACACTAATCTCCGCTGATAACCACTAATCTCCTGGAGAACGGCTTGGTATTGTGAGCCGGATCCCGATTCTGCATTAGCGTTAATCAGTGAAGATCAGTGTTCCGGATTTCCGCCTTAACACGTCGTTATTGATGGTCGCGAAAGCGCTGAGCTGAGATCTCATTATGACGGACTTATTCCTGGACAAGTTCTTAGGCGAGCGTCGCGATTGAAACGACGAGTCAATCCAGAACAAACCTCACGACGGAGCGTGAGGAGCACAATGTACTCATCACGCTCCGCGTGATGAAATTTTCTTCGAGAATGGTAAACCCTTTCCCGGCGCTCGCCTAAGGGCGCGTGATATGGGCGGGTTTCCAGCCCGTGTCCATACGAAAATTGTCGCCCAGTGAACCTGGGGTTGAAGTTGAGCGGGCGGGCGCAGATTTCGCTGCGGGCTTCTGCGACGTAGTTGCACTAGCCGTCGAAGCACTGGAGTGAAATTCTTCATACGAATCGGCGAAGGGGTTTTCGTCGGTCGTCGAGTCTTTCGCCGTTGGTGCTTTGGCTTGTGACAGAGCCGGAGTGGTGGAAGAGGTGCGTGGGCGAGTGATTAAGGGCACGGCCGCTTCGCTGCCCGTATCATCGAATTCCGGTGCCAGCATTGAATCGGCAATTTCTCGACTTGCCTGACGCGCTTGCTGGAAAGCAGAAACCGCCTTTTCCTTCGCCTGCGTGGGGGCATTGGACACTGCTGATCTTGCTGCGTTTGCCGCGCTGAGATTGGCTGTCTTTTCCTGTTCTGCCCACGACACAAAGTCGTTTGTGTCAGTGATCGTCTCCTGGACCTGCTGATTTGCCATTTGAGTTGTGTCTGCAACGTCTTCGGATTTGTCTGTGAGGAAGTTACTGAAACTCTCGGCTTCCGGGCTGATCGTCGGAAGTGCAGCGCGAGTCGCCGCAGGGTTCAACGAATTCTGTGCGGCAGCGTTGGCCGAGGACACCGTTCGTGTCGGAAGTTGATCAACTTCGGTGGCGACCTGAGTCGCTGCGTCGCGGGCGGCGGCCTTTCGTTTTTGCAGAAAGTCCGACAGTGCCGGGCCGGAGTATGACTTCACGCCAGCCGTCTTTTGGATGTCGGCGCCATTCTCTCTCAGGGCGTCCTCAGGAATGTCTTCAGGATATGTCGCAGCCGAAACACGCCGACCATTTTCTGTGGT
>Ga0105048_10013445_pt1 | contig 12791 bp, 12 predicted proteins | sample MAT05_FD_78382 | JGI IMG/M metagenome (GOLD analysis project Ga0105048, IMG submission 78382) | Freshwater microbial communities from Lake Fryxell liftoff mats and glacier meltwater in Antarctica - MAT-05 | ecosystem: Environmental > Aquatic > Freshwater > Ice > Liftoff microbial mat | place... | reverse complement strand
CCATCTGTTCTCCGGCTAAGGATGCGGGCTGGAAAATGATCATGGGCGACACACCCGCCATGCAGCCTTCGGAAATGAGCCGGAGCGACCTGGTAATTCTGTGGGGTATCAATGCCGCAGCCACCAGTATCCATGCCATGCGTGATGCCAAAGAGGCTCGTAAAAACGGGGCAAAGCTACTGGTCATCGATACCTACCGCACGCCTACTGCCAACGCAGCAGACGAAGTTGTTCTGGTTAAACCTGGCGGTGACGGTGCACTGGCACTGGGAATGATGCATGTGATAGTCCGCGACCAACTTACAGATGCCACCTTTATCCGTGACAACGTGCTCGGCTTTAAAGAACTGTCGGCAATGATACTTCCGGAATGCACTCCACAGAAGATGTCAGATAAATGTGGGCTGCCGCCAGAAACAATCGAGCGACTGGCGCACGAATATGCCTCGGCCCGTGCGCCATTCATCCGCCTTGGAAGCGGACTGACCCGCTACGCCAACGGCGCCATGACCGTCAGGACAATCTGCTGTCTTCCGGCCATTACCGGAGCCTGGCTACAACCGGGCGGAGGCATGTTCATCGGCACCTCCACTGGAGCGGCTTTCCCGTTGAACAGGATAACCAGGGAAGACTTTGTCAAACAGCCGACACGACTGGTCAGCATGAACCAGCTGGGTTCGGCATTGAATAATCTGAAAGATCCACCCATCAAGTCGCTGTATGTTTATCACTCAAATCCGGCGACCATTGCACCGGACCAGAATGCTGTCATCCAAGGACTGGAACGTGATGACCTGTTCACGGTTGTCCACGAACGTTTCCTGACCGATACCGCCCGTTACGCTGATATAGTCCTGCCTGCCACAACCTCCCTGGAACAGGACGATCTCTTCCGCTGCTACGGCAGTTACCAGGCCCAGCGTAGTAATGCCGTTATCCCAGCAGTCGGAAATGCAAAATCCAACTGGGAAGTATTCGGCCTGCTGGCACAGGGCATGGGATGGGATGAACCGTTTTTCCGTCAGGAAGCCGGTGAACTGATCGAACAACTGCTGGCTGAAGAAAATGACTGGCGGGATACGGATATCAATCAGCGTCTTCGACAAGGCGACCCGGTAATAATGACTGTTCCAGGTGATCCGAAACGCATCTGGCAGACACCATCCGGTCGCATTGAAATACTCAACAGCCATGAGCCGGAATCGCTGCCACGCCCACTGCCAACCCATGCAGAACAGGACGGCTATCCCCTGCAACTGCAACCTGCAACCACCCCCTACGCACTTAATGCCAGCTTTTATGAACGTGACGATCTGCGTGAAAAACAGCAATGCATGCAGTTGATGATAAATCCACTGGATGCCGGTGAGCGTGGTTTGGATGATGGCCAGGAGGTTTTTGCGTTTAATGACCTTGGAAAGGTTCGCTTTACCCTGCAGATAACAGACCGGACACCGCCCGGAACTGTTGTAACTGAAGGCGTCTGGTGGCAGGAATTCATCCCAGGTGATCGCGGAGTGAATGCCTTGACCTCGCAAAGACTGACCGATGGCGGGCGGGGAAGTACATTGTATGATGTGACTGTTGAGGTGAAGTCGGCAAACAGGACTCGAGATTAAACCTGGCAGGACATGTCAGAAAAACTCATTATAAATTCGCGCAATATACGAATTTGCCGATTGAAATAATTAGCAAGTAGGAATATAAATCAAACATGATTTTATTTTATGCTATGAAAAAAAGGATGCTACCATGAAAACCTCAATGTACACTGGCGTAAAGACTATTCTGCTTGTTGACCATGAAGACTATCTCAGAACTTTCCTCAGCAAACTACTGGAAAAAAAGGGTTACAAAGTAATTACAGCCGGTAACCTGGAACAGGCTCTCATCACCTACACAGCAAAACAAAGCCAGATTGACCTGATTTTAATGGACATTTCAAAAGAGAGCGACTGTGGGCTGGCTGTCTTTAACAGCCTGAAAAAAAATGACCCGGAAATATTAATATTACTAACGAGTATCTATTCTCAAGAGCATCTGGGAGGATTGGAAAGCATTCCATTTATAAGAAAACCTATGATTCCTTCTGAACTTTTCCAAACACTCAACAGCCTTTTTTGCGAATATGCTGCTGCAACAAAACGATCCAGTAAAATATAATATCTGCAAACAAACATATCCACAAACAGGCATACCTCCTTTCCACAAAACTGGAAATGGGTATGCCTGTTTCATATCGACATGCAAACAACAATTAAAATCAGCCATCCCCTTGTAATTATGTTAGCGAGCCACTAGATTCATGATAATGACACTTGATTTAGATACTGTGTTCGTGTAGAAGCATCTGAAAGAAATTAGGAAAAATAAAAACAGCCGCTGATACAGTCAAGTAGGAGTTCTGCAAATGGGCCTGGAAACATCAAAAAACAAAATTGTACTTATAGCGGTCTCTGTGATTATCATTCCTTTGATTATATTTGCCGGATACACTTGGATTACATTGTCATTCAGCTACTCATCAGGCGAAAGAGTCGGCAATATACAGAAACTCTCCAAGAAGGGCTGGCTTTGCAAAACCTGGGAAGGCGAACTCTCCATGGTGCCTGTACTTGGTGCCCTGCCGGAAAAATTTGAGTTTACAGTACGTGATGAAATGGTAGCCGACAAACTAAACAAAAGTCTGGGCAAGAAAATTTCGCTTTACTATGATCAGCACAGAGGTGTTCCATCAACCTGTTTTGGAGATACTGCTTTTTTTGTTAAAGATGTAAAGATACTTGAATAGATTCAGACTTTACACCAAGCATCATCACAAACGAAGGAGCTAAAATGAAACTTAGAAACATATTGATACTGTTTGTCTTTGCCATCACCGCGCTGTTCAGCTTCACCACATTTATCAGCAGTGCCGAAGCCCGCGCAGGCGGAGGAAAAAGTTCCAGCGGTAGCAGGGGTAGCCGCAGCTATTCAAAACCAGCTGCACCTACGTCACCACAAGCGCAACGCCCATCAGCCCCGCCACCTTATCAGGCACCGCCACAGGCCAGTAGCGGAGGCTTTTTACGCAGTATGGCCGGCGGTATAGTCGGCGGTATGCTGGGCGGAATGCTATTCCGCAGCATGGGATTTGCAGGAGCTGGCGGAGCTGGCGGCGGAGGCGGCATCGGTCTTTTCGAGATCATTCTGATCGGCGGCATTATCTATCTTATTTACCGCTTTATAAAAAAAAGACGTGAAGAAGCTGCCGGAAACCAGGGCAACGTAAACACATTTGAACCGGTTTCTGCGCAACCTTACCAGCAGTCAGCTGTCGCTTACGAAGAACCACAAAACGATGTTGCCACAGGTCTCAGTCATATCAGACAGATGGACAACAACTTTGAAGAGCAGCGTTTTAACGACAGCGTCATGGATTCGTTTTTTAAAATCCAGAGTGCCTGGATGAACCGTGATCTGACACCGGCAGGTGTCCTGCTGACAGCACCCATGCGTCAGACATTCCAAAGCGACATTGACCAGCTGCTTCGCGAAAAACGCACCAACCGCCTGGAAAATATTGCAGTTCGTAATGTGGAAATAATCGAGGCATGGCAGGAGTCCGGTCAGGACTTTATCACAACACTGATCTATGCCAACCTGCTTGATTACACCACCGACGACACCACCGCACAGGTAGTATCAGGCAGCAAAACCGATCCGGTCAAGTTTGAGGAGTTCTGGACTTTCACAAGACCAGTGGGCAACAACCCATGGCAACTCACAGCAATTGAACAGAAATAGCTTACACAAAACGTTCATTCATAACCTATAAACTGCGGACACGTACACCTTTGTACGTGTCCGTTTTAATTTAACCTACAAAACTACCAGGGGTAAAAGATGTTCAAAAACTATCGTAACATCATCCTTTTAATCGCAGCAGCGATCCTCTTCACGCTGTTTTCAACAATCCTCAGCTTCTATACGGACTGGCTCTTTTTTATAGAAACCGGTTACAGCTCCGTATTCACCACAACCCTGACGGCAAAGGTCAGCTCTGCCCTGTTGTTCGGACTTCTGCTGTTTGTGATCATGATCATCAACTTCTTCTTTGCCAACGGCGCCAAAATTTCAATGACATCCGTTTTTGCCAATGGCAAAGAAATTCATCTGATCAAACGAGAAGATTTGGCAGTAATGCTCAAACCGCTCGGCATTCTCATCAGCCTGGCTTTGGCCTTCTTTGTCGCCAGATGGGGTGCTTTGCAATGGGATGATCTGCTGCTTTTCAGAAATATGGTTTCCGTCGGAATAACAGATCCGATCTTCGGTATGGACATCGGCTTTTACATGTTCAGTCTCCCGTTTCTGGAAATTCTGAAAGGTTTTGCAGGTTTTGCAATTGTTGCCTCCCTGCTATTATCAGCGGCTGTTTACTACATCCGCGGAGGAATACTGCTGACGGATCGCGGGGCGAATGTTGATCCATTGGTAAAGAAGCATCTGGCCGTTCTGATCGGCCTGTTTTCACTGGTTATTGCAGGCGGCTTCTATCTTGAATGTTTCCAGTTGCTGCTTTCCGGGAACGGCTCCTTTCATGGAGCCGGTTATACGGACATTAACGCACGCCTTCTGACCCTGCGGCTGCTGACCGTTATCACGCCAGTCACCGGAGCTGTATTATCCTACGGTATCTGGAAAAATTCCTGGCGGCTCACTTTTGTTCCTCCGATACTTCTGGTTGCCATCTACATGATAGGTGTCCGGGTATACCCTGGAATACTGCAAAAATTCAAGGTAGCCCCCAACGAGCTGGCCCTTGAAATGCCCTATATTGAACACAATATCAAATTTACCAGACTCGGTTATGATCTGGACAAGATCGAAACCATCCCATTTGATGTTGACTCAAAGCTGTCGGCAACTGATATATCCAATAACGACGCCACGATCAAAAATATCCGCCTCTGGGATCACGCACCGCTGTTGAAAACCTACAGCCAGCTTCAGCAGATCAGAACCTATTACAAATTCTTCGACGTGGATAATGACCGCTACATGGTCAATGGCCGCTATTCACAGGTCATGCTCTCGCCACGCGAATTGTCCTACAGCGACCTGCCCAGCAAAAACTGGATCAACGAGCGGCTGATATTTACCCACGGCAACGGCCTGACAATGGGTCCGGTCAGCCGCATCAGCAAAGAAGGTCTGCCGGAGTTTTTCATCAAGGACATTCCTCCGGTTAGCCTGGCCAATATCAAGGTCACCAGACCGGAAATATACTTTGGCGAACTTTCCAATGAATATGTCATCGTTAAAACAAAAGTACCGGAATTCAGCTATCCGACCGCCACCGAAAATATCAACACAACCTACACCGGCAAAGGTGGAGTAGTCATAGACTCTGCCCTTAAAAAAGCCGTATTTGCCGCCCGGTTCAAAACAGAAAAAATCCTGCTCTCTTCCGATATCACCAGCGAAAGCAGAATCATCTACAACCGCAACATCAACCAGCGGGTCAGGGCCGTGGCTCCATTCCTCCGTTTTGACGGCGACCCCTACATGGTGGTGGCTGATGACGGCAGACTGAAATGGATTATCGACGCCTACACCCATTCCAGCCGCCTCCCCTATTCCAAGCCGATCCAGGGTGGCATCAACTACATGAGAAACTCCGTCAAGGCGATCATTGACGCCTACGACGGCTCTCTTAATTTCTATATCAGCGACCCGACCGATATAATGGCCAAGGCCTATAACAGCATGTTTCCGGGACTGTTGAAACCCATGTCCGAGATGCCGGAAGACATGCGCAGACATATGCGCTACCCGCACCAGTTTCTGCAGCTTCAGGCCGCCATGTACACCGCCTACCACATGACCGACCCCAAGGTATTCTATAACAAGGAAAACCTCTGGCAGGTGCCGGCACTGGGTGACAAACCGATGGAGGCCTACTACACCATCATGAAACTGCCGGGAGAGAAAAAGGAAGAATACATCCTGCTGCTGCCGTTTGTTCCCTCCAAACGGGATAATCTGGCAGCCTGGATGACCGTACGCTGCGATGAGCCTAACTACGGCAAGATCAAAGCCTATACCTTCCCCAGAGACAGGCTGATCTACGGCCCGAAACAGATCGATGCCCGTATCAATCAGGACTCTTTCATCTCCCAGCAGTTGACACTCTGGAACCAGCGCGGTTCGGAAGTCATCAGGGGCAGCATGCTGGTAATTCCGATTGAAAAGTCGCTGCTGTATGTGCAGCCGCTGTTCCTGGCTGCTGACAAGGCCGGCCTGCCGGAACTGAAGCGGGTTATCGTCGCATTCGGGGATCAGGTCGTCATGGAGGATAATCTGGAGCTGGCCCTGCAGAGGCTGTTCGGAAAAGGCAAGACAATAGAAGCGGCAGTTCTGACAGAACCAACAGCAGGACCAAAAGCCACTGCATCTTCGTCAAATCCGCTTGCCAGAGAAGCTATGGCTGTCTATGAAAAGGCTGTCAACTTACAGCGCCAGGGCAACTGGGCCGGTTATGGAGAAGAGATGAAAAAACTGGAGCAGATCATCAAACGCATTGCGAAGTAGCACATACTTGATATGCGAAATTAAAACGGCTCTACAGAAAAAACCTGAATAACTATTTTTAACAGATTCAGTAACAGAAACAGGCGCGCCGGATTGGCAGCGCCTGTTTCTTATTTGTAAAACAATTTTTCCGGTTTAATGATCCGTTAATCTTTAGTGTGTTATAAATTACGGTAAGTCAGCAGTGTCCAGTTAGCTTTTTGCAGCCTTTGTCCCTCCCCTTGAAAGGGAGGGGATTTTAGACCAATGCAATTACCAAACCGGACAACGCTGACGGTAAGTAATTTTTATGGTATCGTAACAGATCGGGAGATGAATATGGCGGCCCACTTCACACAGCAAAAGACAATAAATACTTTTGGAGCTAAAACATTTGGTGTTTTAGCCGGAGTGACGGTCAACATTCTGCTGGCAGCCGGAACTTCACTGGCAGTAAGCACTGAAGACGTTAATAATAAATATGCGCCCTTGACGATTGAAAGCAAATTATATGGTACTGTAAAGAAGCTGCCTGCCGGTCGTATTGGCTCATGGATTGTAAATAACCGTGAAATCTTAATAACAGATAAAACAAAAATCTCGGAAGAGTATGGTAAGGCGGTAGCAGGGGCATATGTCGAGGTAGAAGGCACAAACACCGGCAAGTTTTTTACTGCCAGCAAAATAACGGTAAAACGATCCAGTCAGTAGATGATAGAAACCAGCCAATTTAAGTACCCAGGATTTGATAACAATGAAAATACTCGTCATTGAAGACGAAAAGAGACTGGCACAGCTCCTGAAACAAGGCCTGGAGGAACAGGGTTTTATTGTTGACCTGGCTTATGACGGCTCCGAAGGCCAGTTCCAGGCAGAGCATTATCCTTATGATGCGATTCTGCTGGACCTTTCTCTTCCTGTTGTGGATGGCCTTACCATACTCAAGGCGTTACGGGAACAGGGCAATGGGGTACCGGTACTGATCATCACTGCACGGGGCGATGTTGGGGACAGAATCAGAGGGCTGAACCTTGGTGCCGATGATTATCTTGCAAAACCCTTTGACCTTGAAGAGTTGATCGCTCGAATTCATGACCTTATAAGGAGGAGCCGGGGACAGTCCTCCCCGCAGCTAAAAATAGGCAGTTTAATAATCAACACCAACTCTCGAACAGTTACCCGGTCTGAGTCAGAAATCACGCTCTCGGCTCGTGAATACGACCTGCTTGCCTATCTGGCACTAAATGCAGGCAGAGTAGTCAGCCGGACGGAACTGATTGATCATATTTATAGTACTGACTGCGAGCTGGACAGCAACGTTATCGACGTTTATATCAACTATCTGCGCAACAAAATTGACAAGACGTTTTCGCCTCCGCTCATTCACACCGTTCGCGGTGCAGGCTATATCCTTGAAGAAAGACCTTGATGCTGATTCCACGCTCAATTGCCGGTCGTCTCCTCTTTTGGCAGACCGCAGGGGTCACCGTAATCATGTTAACTCTCGGCGTGATCCTGTATGTTGAGATCAAAGAGATTGTTTTTGCTTCCATGGACCGGGCCCTTTACTCCAAAGTCCAGATTTTCACCGGACTGATTCATGATGAGCGTGGAACGGTTAAAATGGAATTGTCGGATATAATTGCCGGTGATTATGTCATTCCCAGGTCAGGCCATTATTACCGTGTATTGAAAGGCGATGCCGTACTTGCGGAATCTCCGTCCCTCGCCGACAACAACTTTTCTTTTGCAGCAGGTGGTACAAGATATTCAGACAACGGCGTAGGAGAACTGTATTTCAGCGCTGTTGGCCCTGCAAAAGAGTCAGTACGAGTACTGCAATACAGATATGAGGCCTTCGGAGACACTTTCGAGATCACACTTGCAGAAAGTATGAGTGATGGAATTGCCATGGTGGAGGTGTTCCGGGGTTTTCTTTTACTTGTTCTTCCAATTGGAATTATGTTGCTATGCCTTACAGCCTGGCGGATCACCCGATCCGCTTTAGCTCCTTTGGCAAGCTTTACTACTACCATTGAGAAAATTACGCATAGAAATATGGATGAAAGGCTGGACCCTCAGAAAACGGCACTGGAACTGACCAGCCTGGCAGTTTCCTTCAACGACATGCTAAACCGCCTGCACCATGTTTTTGAAAGCCAGAAGCGTTTGGTAGCCGACGCCTCCCACGAGTTGAAAACACCGCTTACCGTAATCAGAACTCAGTGCGATGTCGTACTGCTGAAAGAGCGCAGTCCGGTTGAATACAATGAGGCTATCAGCGGAATAAGATCAGAAACACTGAATATGACTCAACTCGTCAACAACCTGCTCTTTTTGGCCAGACTTGATGCCGGGGTTATGGGCGGCCTGAAATTCATGTCGGTAAATGTACAGGACCTCATAAGTCGCGCAACAAGACTGACAGAGTCAATGGCTGTCAGAAAAGGGGTGCAGATTTCAGTATCAACAGAAGATAAGTTGCAGGTCTATGGAGTACAGTCGGCCCTGGAAGAGGCGACACTCAATCTTGTTGAGAATGCTATACGCTACAACCGAACCGGAGGAGAGGTCCATATTACGGCGGCCCTGAATACAACCGGGCAGGTGGCCATTGAAATTCACGACACCGGCATAGGTATTGGTTCTGAAGATAATGATCTTATTTTTGAAAGATTTTACCGGGCTGCGGCAGTTCGCGGCACTGAAGGAAGCGGTCTGGGTTTAAGCATTGTAAAATCAATTGTCGAAGCACATGATGGAGAAATATCAGTTATCAGTGAACCGGGCAAGTGGAGCCGATTTACCATGACTTTACCGTCAGCATAATATGAAAAAAGGCATAAATTCATCAACCAAACCACAAATGAAAGTTGGAGGACAACATGCAAAATACCAAAAACCATCTTTTTAAGAAGTCTAAGACATTAAAAAAGAAAAAAAACAGCATCGATTCCATACAGAACGTCATTTCACTTCGAATCAACGATGAAGAGAAGAAAACATTGGAAAAGCTGACTAAAACCACATCAAAAAGTGTCTCAGAAATTATAAAAGAGGCGATTGAACTCTGGATAACCAAGCGCAGAAAACTCTGCCTTGATTGATCGAAAAATTAAAGCTATACAAATGGAGAAATAACAATGGAGTGGCTTACGGATCCACAGGTCTGGATGGCATTGGCAACACTGACTGCACTGGAAATTGTACTTGGAATTGACAACATCATCTTCATATCCATACAGGCCAGCAAACTTCCGGTTCATCAACAGGAAAAAGCCCGTATGGTCGGACTTGGGCTGGCGATGTTCATCCGCATAGCGCTGCTGTTTTCGCTTACCTGGCTAATGGGACTGACGGCACCTTTTTTCAGCGTGTTGGGGAATGAAATTTCCGGCCGCGACCTGATCCTGATTGCGGGCGGTCTGTTCCTGATCTGGAAAAGCACCGTAGAAATCCACGAAAAGCTTGAAGGAGAAGAAGGAGTTTCACCTAAAAGTGTCGGGACAACCTTCGGGGCGGTAATTTTTCAGATTCTGCTGCTGGATATTGTTTTTTCCCTGGATTCGATCATCACAGCTCTGGGCATGGCAGAACAGTTGAGTATCATGGTTGCCGCAGTCGTCATTGCAGTTGTTTTCATGATGATTTTTTCCGGCAAAATCAGTTCCTTTGTTGAACAGCATCCAACCATCAAAATGCTGGCCCTGAGCTTCCTGCTTCTGATCGGAGTAGCGCTTATGGGCGATGGTCTGGATATGCATATCCCCAAGGGGTACATTTATTTCACCATGGCATTCTCGGTAATAGTCGAGATACTCAACCTGAAACTCAGAAAGAGCAAGCCGGTCAAACTATATCAACCGCACCTGGAAGAGTCTGACAATAATTAAGCTATGAAGCCGCCTCCTCAAAACCGGAGGCCATTAAACAGGGAGATCAGAATGACAAACAAAATTTTAAAAACTTTCAGTATTTTAGCCGCAGTACTTTTTCTAAGCCTGACAGTACTGGAGTTGACTGCCGAAGCGAGAGCTGGCGGCAGCCGTTCTTCCGGCAGCCGTGGGTCGCGCAGTTACTCCAAGCCGGCCCCGGCCTACCAGCAACCCAGCCAGGCCCGACCACAGACTGCAGCACCGCCTAGCACCTTTCAGCAACCGCAGAGTGGAGGTTTTATGAGGAGTATGGCCGGTGGCATGATGGGTGGTATGCTGGGAAGCATGCTGTTCAGCGGTTCAGCCGGAGCAGCGGGCGGAACGGGAGCCGGTGGCGGTGGCGGCATAGGTATGTTCGAAATCATTCTGCTGGCCGGCGGTGGCTATCTGATTTACCGCTATATTAAAAAGAAGAAAGCCGACAGCACCCAGGGCCTGTAAACGCTTAATCACATTAAGTCTGACAGGTTTTCTGGCTGAAGCGGACTTTTCAATAATTTTTAAAACTGGATAATCACAGAACTACGTCAAATGAGGCCCTTGCATGGCAGATCGGCAGATAAGAAACAAGAACTCAGCAGCCTTGCAGGGGTCTCAAATAAAATATGGGAAATGGAAGAATGAAGATACTGATACTGGGACTTGTTGCCATGGCATTTGTTTGGGTAGTTCAGGCGCAAGCGTTCTGACCTGCTGCGGGATATAATTTGAGACATTTTGTAATAAGAACCCTATTGCAAGCCAAACGAATTATTATTGCGGTGGCAGGATTTACCGTACTTGCCATCGGTGTCGCCATGATCGTACTGCCCGGGCCGGCAGTGATAGTTATCCCTATCGGCCTGGGCATACTTGCGACGGAATTCATCTGGGCTAAAAAACTGCTTCACAGTGTCAAGCAACGAATCATGTATCTGAAGAACAGAAACAGCAGGAAGGACAATTCCGGCTAGTCAGTTCAAGGCTTCCACAGGTACATGAAGCTCCCGCCCGACAGCGCGTCCATGCCACCGAACATTTCAGTCAGACCTTCCTTTGCATCTGCACCGGCATAAATGCTCCCCTTGTAACTGCCCGGTCGATAATAGGTCACCACCCGTGCCTTGTCATCTCCCACGTTTTTCCTTATCCCGGCAATAACATCATCCAGATAACCGGTTTTATCAATCAACCGGCCTTTAAGCGCCTGTTCTGCCGTATAGATGCGGCCATCAGCCAGTTTTTTCAGCTCCGCCAGCGACAGTTTGTTGCCCGATCGCGCCATGATAATATCCAGAAAACGTCCATAGAGCTGGTCGATAATCTCCTGCGCCAGTTTTTCCTCTTCAGGCGTTGCACGGCGGAACGGCGACATGATATCCTTCTTGTCGCCGGACTTGACGGTCTGCTCTTCCACCCCGATCTTGCCCATCAACCCAGACACATTAAACTTCATAATAATCACGCCGATGCTGCCGGTAATGGCCGTTGGATGGGCAACAATCTCGTCTGCTGCCGCTGCCACGTAATAGCCTCCCGATGCACCGACACTCATGATGCAGGCATGCACCGGAATCCGTTTCCGTTTTTTAAACTCGGTAATATCATGATGAATGATATCGCTGGCGGTCACCCCGCCCCCCGGTGAATTGATGCGCAGAATCACACCGGCCACATCCTTGTCCTTTTCAGCCTTTTGGAGTGCTTCACGAACCTGGGAAACCATTGATTCACTGCGCTGCCCCAGCAGACCACCGGATTTTTCCTGCTCGGAGATAGTACCGCTGATATCCAGCAGCAGAATCTTCTTCGCCCCGTCACCTTCCAGCACCTGTTCTTCCAAAGGCTGAGAAGACGGGATAAGAGGCACACTGACAAAAGCACATCCGCTGAGGATTGAGATCAGCATCATGAGCACTACGGCCAGACCGGTTATTTTCATGTAATTCTCCTTTGTTTCAATTGATCAAGTTTTAAACAATCAATTTTAATCTAATGATTTAGCCATGATTCATCACAAAATTTTTCACGTCATATGAAGATGCTGGCTAAGCTACTGACGTTAGTCAAGACACAAAAACGAACGCTTTAAGTTTGGTTCAACCCGGTTTGCTACTGATTTCACTTGCCCTACAGAACAGATTTGGTCCTTAGTTACCCCTCCAGCGCCTCCCGTACCTTGTCCGCCAACGCCGGCATTGAAAACGGTTTCTGGATGAAATTCACCCCTTCGTCAATCACGCCCCTTTCGGCGATTATATCTGCGGTGTAGCCGCTCATGAACAGCCGTTTCAGATCAGGGTAGAGCGACAACAGGTTTCT
>Ga0105048_10013442_pt1 | contig 12792 bp, 10 predicted proteins | sample MAT05_FD_78382 | JGI IMG/M metagenome (GOLD analysis project Ga0105048, IMG submission 78382) | Freshwater microbial communities from Lake Fryxell liftoff mats and glacier meltwater in Antarctica - MAT-05 | ecosystem: Environmental > Aquatic > Freshwater > Ice > Liftoff microbial mat | place... | reverse complement strand
TTCTCGTTTCTCGATTCCAGATTTGCGAAGGCGGGGAACCGACGAGTCTAATCGAGCATCATCCGTTTTGTATCATCCTATGCGTGTTCTGATTGTCGACGACGAGGCCACGATTCGCCGAACCACTCTCTTGGCGGTAAAAAGCATGGGACACGAGCCCTTCGAAGCTCCCACTGGGAGTCGAGCGCTCAAATTGTTGGACGAGGAGCCGTGCGACGTCTGCTTTCTCGACCTCAAACTGGCGAACGAGGATGGCTTGGAGGTCTTGGGTCGCCTTCAGAAAGCGTTTCCCGAGGTCGCGGTCGTGATGTTCACGGCCTATGCGACCATTGCCACTGCGGTCGAGGCGATGCGTCGCGGGGCGTTCGACTTCATTCCCAAGCCTTTTACGCCCGACCAAATTCGGCAGGTGCTCGATAAGATCGGCAAAACGCGGCGTCTCGAGAAAAAAGTCCAGCAGCTGGAATCGCAACTGGCGGCCGAAGCTCCCGCCAGCGAGTTCGTCTCCGGCGAGGCCTCTGTGCAAAAAACGATGGAGATCGCTTTCAAGGTGGCGGAAACTCCGGCGACCGTTCTCATCCTGGGTCCCAGCGGTACCGGCAAAAGTGTGCTCGCTCGCGAGCTCCATCAGCGCAGCGCACAGCGGGAGGCGTCCTTCGTTACCGTGAACTGCCCCAGCCTCTCCCGAGAGCTGCTCGAAAGCGAACTGTTCGGGCATGTCAAAGGTGCGTTCACCGGGGCGGTCACGGAGACTTTCGGTAAAGTCGCCGCGGCGGATGGCGGTACGCTCTTTCTCGATGAGATCGGGGAGATGCCGCTGGAAATTCAACCGAAACTGCTGCGTCTGCTGCAGGAGCGCGAATACGAACGGGTGGGCGAACCGAAAACCCGCCGGGCACAGGTGCGAGTGATCGCCGCGACCAACCGAACTCTCGCGGAGGAGGTCAAGGCCGGCCGCTTTCGGGAAGACCTCTTTTACCGGTTGAATGTGATTACGCTGTCGCTGCCTGGTTTAAAGGACCGACCTGCGGACCTCATGGCCCTGGCGAACAGCTACCTCGCTTTTTTTGCCAAGCGACTGGGGAAGACGACCATGACCTACGCACCTGAAGTCTTGGCCGCCTTGACCCATTATTCCTGGCCGGGCAATCTGCGCGAACTTCGCAACGTGGTGGAGCGGGCGGTGATTCTGGCGAAGTCCACGGTGGTTCAATTGGACGAATTACCCGACGATTTCCGACTGAAAACCGACGCTTCGGTTGCGGTGGGCGCACGGGTCACGCTCGAGGAGTTGGAGGCCGAACACATTAAACGGGTGCTCGCGGTTTCGCGGAACCTGGACGATGCCGCCAAAATTCTCGGGATCGATCCGGCCACCCTTTATCGAAAACGCCAGAAGTTGGGACTGGTCTAGGCGGACCGTTGCGCCGGCCGCTCTCGCCCACCCGCCATGCTTCGCACGCGCCTTTATCTCGGACTGCTGCCGCTGTTGCTGCTGTTTCTCGCGATGGGGTTCTACGCGCTTTATGTTTCGCGCGGGCTGGCGAATTCGATCGAGGAGGACCTGGTCAAAAACTACCGGGCCTTGATTTCCGGTTACGAATTGCGCGACGCGGCGACGCGGATGCACACCGTCCTATCGCAGGTGGGAAAGGGCGATCCCTTCGAGGCTCGCCGGGCGTTGCTCGACGAGCAATCGCGTTTCAAGCGGCTCCTTTTCGATCAATCGATCGCTTCGACGGGCACCGATCGCATGGAGTTGGTGACCAAGATCGACGCCGCTCATGTCGACTTGGTGACTCAGGCCGAGCGGACGCTGCAATTCGGGACGTCCGGCGGACAGAGCACGCTCGCCGATTATCGCGCCGCAGAGATTCGTTTTTTCCGAGCGTTGAAGGCGATCGAGGATCTCGCCCAGCAAGACTATCGGCACGTGCAGGACGTAAGTGCGCGAGCCTCCCGCACAATTAAACTCGCGATCAATCTCCTCGTCGGGGCAATGGTGGGTGGGATTCTTCTCTCCGTGTACTTGAGCTATCGGCTCGCCCGGGGCTTGCTCGAGCCTATCCAAGCCTTGACGGCATCGGCGAAGGCCATGGGGGAGGGAAAACTCGAAACGGCAGTTCCGGTGCTTTCGCATGACGAGTTGGGACAGCTCGCGGAAGTCTTCAACGACATGGCGGGCAAGCTTCGCGACTACCGCGATTCGATGCGGGAGGAAGTGCGCAGTGCGCAACGCACCACCCTGGCGACATTGACGGCTTCGCCCGATCCGGTCGTCGTCGTTTCGAACGACGGCCGGATCGAGCTGCTCAACCCGGCGGCGAAGGCAATCGGCCTGGCCGAACGCGCACTCCCGGCGCAACTCCTGGAGGCGATTTCCAGGGTCATTTCTTCGGGGCAGCACGACCTCCCGACCGGTTACGATCGGGTGGTCACACTGCGCTCGGGACACGAGGATCGCTCGTTTCTCCCTCGCACCCTCTCGATCGCCGATGCGATCACGGGGCTGAAAGGTGCGGCCGTGATTCTGCAGGATGTCACCAAGTTTCGCCTGCTCGACGACGCCAAAAATAATCTGGTAGGCACGGTCAGCCACGAGTTGAAGACGCCGCTGACGAGCCTTCGGCTGGCGGTTTATCTCCTGCTCGAACCGACTATGGGCGCCATCGACGCCGAGCAGCGCGAACTCTTGGAAACGGCACGAGACAGCGCGGATCGCCTGCTGCGGATCATCCACGATTTGCTCGACCTTTCCCGGTTGGAGAGCGGGGTTTCCCTGCTCAACCGCACCGAGATTGCGCTCGAGACGCTCCTAAGGGAAATGGCCCAGGAGTTGAAATCGATCGTCCAAGATGCGCGCCAGCAGCTTCGGGTCGAGTGCGTGCCGGAGATGGGGACGGTTTCGGTGGATCGCGACCGGATTCGCCACGTCTTTATCAATCTTTTGAGCAACGCATCCAAATATTCGCCCGCCGGGACCTCGATCGTGCTTTACGCCACGCCGGCGGAATTCGGTTTCGTCCGCTTTGGAGTGCGAGACCGGGGCCCGGGCATTCCGCCGGAAAGCGTCGGTCGCGTCTTCGATCGGTTCTACCGCGTTCCAACTCAAATCTCGACCGAGGGTGCCGGTCTGGGGCTCACGATTTCTCGGGAAATCGTCGTTGCGCACGGCGGCTCGATCGCGTGTTCGAGCGTGGTGGGGCAGGGCAGCGACTTTTACTTCAATCTTCCGCGTAAAGGATAGAGTGGCTGCAAAGTGCACTCACGCCCGTCGCAGTCGTGCAAATTTCCTTTCGACGAAAGCGTCTCTCGCACCATTTGCTGCCGATCTTCCGGTTAACCTTTACAGCCATAACCTGTTAGAATAATTTAGCTCTACCGTGGCACAACGTGAGTTAACCGCGGACAAAACACTTACGACCAGCGTCTCTGCTTCCGCGCCGTACGGCATGGACTCGGGGAACGCACCGATTCAACCCTCAATCCACAGATACTATGGCTAAATCAAAATCCGCTCAAACTCCCGACGCTCTGCTTAACGACCTCCGCGCACTCGTGTCGGAAGCGGAAGGCCTTATGGGCGGCGACATCACCGACCAGGCCCGCGAAAAGATGGAGCTCCTTCGCGAACGTTTCTCGGAAGCGCAGGAACGGCTCTCCGACTTGTACACCACTGCAAAGGATAAAGTGACCGATGGTGCCCGCCGGACGGACGAAACCATCCGCTCTCATCCCTATGAGGCGCTCGCGATCGCATTGGGAATCGGCGTGCTCCTGGGCGCACTCCTCCGCCGCAATCATTGAGTAAACGGCGCGCCGGTCCTGACCGGCAGCGCTTTCTTTATCGCCCCGTCGTCTCTTCAGGCGGAGGGGTCTTATCTTCCCTCGTTCCGCCATCGTTTCCATGGAAACCTCCTCTGCCTCCGCGGGCTTCCTCAATTCGGCACGCGCGCTCGGCGATAAATTGTTGGCGGCGGTGCAAACCCGCCTGACCCTTCTCTCCGTCGAGCTTCAGGAGGAGAAGCTGCGTCTGGTTCAACTTTTGATCTGGGTCACCGCTGCGTTGTTTACCGGCGTGATGTCCCTCGCGTTCTGCAGCCTGGCGCTCGCGTTTTGGCTGTGGCAGAGTTCTCCGCTCGTGGCACTGACTGCCCTCTCCGCGTTGTATGTCGTCGCGTTCGGGGCGATCGTCATCGCGTTTAAGCGTTATCTCGCGCGCCAGCCTCGCCCTTTCGACGCCACCATTCAGGAAATCGGCGAGGACCGTACATGTATCCGCGAGAAGAGCTAAACCTCCTCGAGCGTCGCAAGGCGATCCTGCGCTCGCGTATTCGTCGTCAGCGAATCGATACGAACATTCACCTTCAGGAGGTGTTTCGCCCGGTCATGTGGTTGAGCGGACTACAGGCGAAGTGGAAAGGGTTGCCGCTCGGCCTGCGCATGTTCACAGGTCCGCTCGCGTTCATCGTCCAAAGCGCGCTGCTCAAGCGGTTGCCCATTCGGGGTAAATTGCTGCTCTGGGTGCCGATGATCTGGAAAGTAGCCAAGTGGGTCATCCCTTTCATGAAGGCGACATCCCAGGCGCGAGCTCGGACTCCCTCTCGCGCGGCCATCGAGACCGTGGTGAAGGCTCGTCGCGAAGTGTCCGCCGACCTGCGCGCGGCGAGTGTGGGCGATACGCAGGCCCGACGTTGAACCGACCGCTTGGTTTCCAGCTCCCACGGAAGCCCACGGCCTCCAGACTGCCCCGCATCCCGGCCGAAGCTCGAACGGAAGAGTTTGGAGTCCGGCCTTCAGGCCGTCCGAAGCGATTGTAAGCGGATTCCGGACGGCCTGAAGGCCGGACTCCAAACGATTTGCAGCAAGCTCATCTTTTCGAGCTCAAACCAGACAATGGCGGTGTTGAGATGCCACTGCAAGGGTCGGCCCTGGAGCGGTTGCAAAACAGCGTTTAGAGCATGGCCCTCTGTCTGGCGCTGACTCTCCGTTTTTCCGCTTATTTATTAATGGGTTATGTGATTCGATCCTGTCCTTGCCCCGCGGCCCCTACCTGAATCCGGTTGCCGCTGGAGGGGAAGAGCATACCTCTTGCCGGATGTCAGTCCGTGCCGCTCCTTTAGCCGATTCGGTTACCGTGCCTTCTCCGGCGGCCGCGGTGCGGGTGCGCCCGGAGTTGCTTGCGCCGGCGGGCGATTGGGAGTGCGTTCGCGCCGCTGTCGAGAACGGCGCCGACGCCGTCTATTTTGGCCTCGAGCGGTTCAACGCCAGGATGCGCGCCAAGAACTTCACCCAGGCGGACCTGCCGGAACTGATGTCGTTTTTGCACCGCCGCGGCGTCCGTGGATACGTCACGTTCAACACGCTGGTCTTCACCTCCGAGTTGTCCGATGCGACCGATTACCTTCGCGGCATTGTCGCGGCAGGCGTCGATGCGGCGATCGTTCAGGATATTGGGATCTGCCGGTTGATTCGTTCGCTCTCGCCCGACTTTCCGATTCACGCGTCGACTCAGATGACGGTCACGAGCGCGGCCGGTGTTGCCTTTGCGCACGCAGCGGGTGCTCACCTCGTGGTGCTCGCCCGGGAAAACTCGATCGCCGAAATCGAGCAGATCCAAATCGCGCAAGCGTCGCTTCCCGCGCGTTTGCCGCTGGAGGTCTTTGTCCACGGCGCGTTGTGCGTGGCGTACTCGGGACAGTGTCTCACCAGCGAGGCGCTCGGCGGTCGATCGGCGAATCGCGGAGAATGCGCGCAAGCCTGCCGGATGCCCTACGAGCTTTATGCCGACGGGAAAAAAGTGGATCTGGGCGATCGGAAATACCTCTTGAGCCCGCAGGATTTGTCGGGGTTGGAGGTGCTGCCCGATTTGATCCGTGCCGGGGTCGCGTCCCTCAAGATCGAAGGACGGCTCAAGAGCGCGGAATACGTCGCCAGCATCACGCGCGTCTACCGGCAGGCGCTCGATCGGGCCATGCAGGCGTTCGAAAGGGAAGCGTCCTCCGGTTCGATTGCCGATACTCCGGTGTCCGCGACTGCGCGGCCCGCTGCCCCGACGACGGAAAAAAACGCGCCGTTGGCGAAGGCCGAACGCTACGAACTCGAGATGTCTTTCTCGCGTGGTTTGTACACGGGTTGGTTCCGGGGAATCGACAACCGGCGTCTCGCCCACGGCCGCTTCGGAACGAAGCGAGGCGTCCTCCTTGGCACCGTCAAGCAGGTCTCGGGAGGTCAGGTCACGCTTCGCCTGGAAGCTGCCTTGAAACCGGGCGACGGTGTGGTCTTCGATGCCGGCGCGCCGGAAAATCGGGAGGAGGGCGGGCGGGTGTATCAGGTCGATGTCTGCGGTGAAGACAGTGTGCTGCGCTTCGGCCAGGGAGATCTCGATTTCCGTCGGATCCATGTGGGCGATCGCGTCTGGAAAACGAATGACCCGGCTTTGGATCGGGAGGTGCGTGCGACCTTTGCCGGAGAAAAAATCCGCTTTCGACGTGCCATCTCCGCCGAAGTTCATGGCACTGCGAATGGACCGCTGACGCTTTTGTTCGACGACGGAGAGGGCCATGTCGTCAAACGAGAGTCGACGTTGTCTCTGGTGCCGGCGCAGACGCAACCGCTGACGCAGGACGGACTCCTCGAACAACTGGGCCGGTTGGGTGGGACGCCGTTCAAGTTGACGGGGGTACGTTCCTTTCTCGAGGGAGAGGTTATGCTGCCGATCAGCGAGTTGAACCGATTGCGTCGCGAAGCGGCCGCCGCACTCGATGCGCTCCGTGCGGAACCCAGGCGGTGGACCCTGCTTACCTCCGCCGACTCGTCGCAGCCGCAGGCGACGGCGATCTCCTTTCCCGCTTCCGTTGCAAGCGCGGCGGCACTCCGCGAACCCGAATTGGTTGTCGTCATCCGCGAACCCGCACAATTGCCGCCCGCGTGGGCCGCGGGCGCGCGCACGGTTTACTGCGAGTTCGAAAACCCCAAGGGCTATCGCGACGCCGTGGCGGCGTTCCGCACGCTTCAAGCGACGGCAGGCGAGCCTTCCTCGATCTGGGTGGTGCCGCCCCGCGTGTTCAAGGCGGGAGAAGAATGGATTCTCAAGCAGGTGCGCTCGTCCGAGGCGGATGGGTATCTCGTCCGTAACTACGATCACCTCGCTTTTTTTGCCGACGACCGTAAGCGCGGCGATTTTTCGCTGAATGTCGCCAATCCCCTCACGGCCGACTACTTCGTTCGTCGTTACGGTTTGGAGCGGGTGACGGCGAGCTACGACTTGAACGTCGTACAGCTCGAGGCGCTCTTGTGCTCGGCGCCGCCCGAGTGGTTCGACCTGACGATCCACCAGCACATGCCGATGTTTCACATGGAGCATTGCGTGTTCTGCGCTTTTCTCACCACCGGCAAAGACTACCGGGACTGTGGGCGGCCCTGCGATAAACACCGGGTGGTCCTGCGCGACCGCGTCGGTGCCGACCTTCCGCTCAAGGCCGACGCGGGTTGTCGCAACACCGTTTTCAACAATCGCGCCCAAACCGGTGCGGAATACGTCGGTCGTTTCGTCGAACTGGGCGCTCGCTCGTTCCGGGTAGAATTTGTCGACGAGTCGGCGGACGAAGTGGAACGGACCGTGACGAAGTACCGTCAGCTGTTGCGCGGAGAACTCACCGGTGCCGAACTGTGGCGAGAGCTGAAGCTGATCGACCAGCTCGGTGTGACGCGTGGACAAATGGAATCCGCGGCCCAGGTTATCCGCCGGAAGTCCTGAAGAAACGCCACAAGTGGCGGGATTGTCCCGCACCCCGGCGAAAGCTCGGACGGCAGAGTTCGGAGTCCGGACTTCAGTCCGTCCGGCGAGAGTGCGATCGGGTTTCGGACGGCCTAAAGGCCGGACTCCAAACGCTTTTTCGACGCGGGGGGACCCGATCTGAGCGGCCACGAGCGGCCGCTCCTCCGCTACCGGTGTCGGCCGTGGCGGAAGATATCCCATACCACATAAAGACCGAGCAACGCCGACAGGAGGTAGCCGATCATGCCGAGCGCGGGATAACCGAAGAGTGTGGGAGTGACGCGGGTGGTGATGATCAGCGAGGACCCAACCACGAGCGAGCCGATGATCACGCCCAGCGTGATGCGATTGGCCGCGGTTTTGAGCGCGTCGTCGAGATCTTCCAGGCCCTGATGCTTGAATTTGATCGTCAGGTCGTCGCGTTCCAGGCGTCTGACGATGCGACGCAGCTCGCCCGGCAGCTCCTTAAACCCCATCATCGACGAGCGGACCACATTACGCGCTTCGCGCCAAAGCGTGCGCGGCCGCATCCGATTGCGCTGCATTTCGCGCAGGATCGGGCGGGCATGGGTGCGCAGATCGAAGGCCGGATCGAGCCGGCGACCGACTTCCTCGATCGAGAGCACGGCCTTCGCCATGAGCGAATAGTCGCGTGTAATGTTGATCCCATTACGTCCGAGAATGTGGATCAGTTTGAGCAACGCTCGCCCGGTCTGTTCGCGCCCCACCTGCGGATTGAAATCTTCGCGCAGCGCGAGGGTGACGTCGCGTTCCATCCCGCGGAGATCGAGTCCGCCGGGAGGCGAGCCGAGTTCGGCGGCGATTTCGACGATGCGCTCCGCATCCTGTTCGACCGACGCGAGCAACAGGTCGGCCAGGGCGAGGCGAAGGCGCAGCGTGAGATTTCCGGCCAGGCCCCAGTCGAGGAGGCAGAGCCGTCCATCGGGGACGATGAGGACGTTGCCGGCGTGCGGATCGGCATGAAAGAAACCGGCTATAAGCACTTGATGGAGCAGGGATTCCGCTCCGTGGGCGGCGAGCACCTTCGTTTCCGCCAGAGGCAGCGTGACGTCGTCGACTCTCCGACCTTGGATTCGCTCCGTCACCAAGACGCGCTCCGAGCAGAGTTCGCTGTGGACGGCGGGTGCGAAGACGCGTTCCGGGTGAGGATTGAGCGCGTTGAAATACTGCTGGTTGCGGGCTTCGTTGAGGAAATCCAGTTCGCGCAGCACTCCCTTCCGCAATTCGGCCACGACGGATGGGAGGTCGAAAGGAGTCAGCCGGCCGATCCGCTGATGTAATTGCCCGGCCAGCCAGCCGAGCAGATCGAAGTCGGAGAGGACTTTTTTCTCGAGATGGGGCCGCTGGATCTTGACGGCCACCGCGCGCCCGTCCTGCAGCGTGGCAAAGTGGACCTGGGCGAGGGAGCCCGCGGCGGCGGGCGTTTCGTCGAAGGCGGAGAAGACCTCCGACGGCTCGCAGCCGAGTTCCTCCAAGAGGACAGCGCGAATCTCCGGGAAGGGCTCGCACTTGACCTCGCTCTGAAGTTTTCGCAATTCCAGAACGAGAGCGTGCGGCAGGAGGTCGGGCCGCATGCTCAGCAGTTGGCCGGCTTTGACAAAAGTCGGCCCGAGTTCCTCGGCCGCGAGACGGATGCGTTCGTAGGACGACCGCGGGGTCGTTGGCTGCGGGACAAAACGCGCCCAGACGCCGTTGGGAAGCTCGATCTGGTTGAGAAGATCGGCGAAACCGTGACGGGCGAGGACGGTAAAAATCTCTTTGGCCCGAACCGCGTTACCGATCAGGTCGAACGGTTTCACGGTTCGCCGGCGCGGCTAGGCGGCGGCGTGAGTTTCGCTTCCAGCACGAGGATGCGATGCTCCAGGGCGGACAGGCGAACGGCGTTGTCCGCCTCCGTCCGATCGAGCACGGTCTTCAGCTTCGACGTCAGGGTCAGGGCCAAATCGTCGAATTCCCTTCTTCCTTGCTCGGCGATTTTTTCCGCCATGATCCGTGCGTCGCCGGATGAAAGTTTTCCTTGACGAACGAATTCGTCGAGGGCCGCTTCGGCTTTTTCCTTGGTGATGATCGCAGCGCCTACGCCTGCGAGCAGGGTCTTTTTGATGACGTCGATCATGCCATCACTGTGATCGAGCGGTTTCGGATGAGCAACGGGAAAGCCGACTTTGGCTGTTCCAATCCGCTCACCGTGCTGCCTAAGCCGCACGCAGGCGACTCTCCTTAAAAGGCGTTTTGGGACACTCGCCTGCTGGGAGAACCCGGGCGAGGAGAGCAAGGATCTCTCGCCCCCTTTTCCAATGCTTTCGATCAATTTCTCTCCAGCGGAGCCGCTGCCAGCGGGCGAGAACGAGTTTCTCTCGCTCCTATCTCCCAAAACCCTGACGGAGAGCACCTAGAAATTGCTCGGCACCACGACTCTGGTAGCGCTGAAGGTGTCGAATCACCGCCACCTCACGCTCGGGCTCGCGGCCGCTCAACCGTTTGTACACTAACGTCGTCCGATCCTCGCGCGCTTTGCAGACCTGCGGCAGGATCGAGATCCCCAAGCCCTGGCCGACCAGCGCCTTCACCGTGGCTACCTGCGAGCAGCGATGGCCGATGCGTGGCTCGAAGTCGTGGTCACCGCAGAAACGCTGGATCTGCATGGTCAGGCTGCTCGAGTCGCCCAAAAGTACGAACGTCTCGTTCGCCAGATCCTTTGCGGTGACGTCCGGGGCCACTGCCAACGGGTGCCGGTTGTGGACGGCGAGGAGCAGAGGTTCCGTGAAGATCGATTCGACCGAGAGGCGGGGATCCTTCACGGGCAGCGAAACCAGCGCCAGGTCGAGTTCTCCCTCGACCACCGAACGAACTAGTTGGCTGCGAAAGTCTTCTCGTGTGTGAATTACGAGGTGGGGAAACTGCGTGCGGCACCGGTCCACCAGCTGCGGCAAAATGTATGGGGCGACCGTTGAGATCGCTCCGACAAGAATCCGGCGGCCCAGATCGGGACCGTCGCCGAGCTCACGAGTCGCGTCGTCAACTTCGGCCAGGATGCGCCGCGCTCGAATTAGAAACGTTCCACCGGCCTCGCTCAGGACCGCTCGGCGGCCCAGACGGTGGAAGAGTTTATGTCCTAACTCCTTTTCTAAGTTAATGATCTGCTGACTTAAGGATGGTTGAGCGATGCTCATTCGCTCGGCTGCGCGGGTGAAATTCTCGGTCTCGGCAACGGCTAAAAAGTAACGAATCTGATGAATTTCCATAGGACAAACCTATGATTAAGATAGATAACAAGTATTTCAACTATCCGCTGAGTTACCGTATTCTCTCATCACGCATCCGATGGCGGATGCCTTAACATAAAATAGAAAATAACCATGAAACCCACACGTCTCACGCTCGGTTTGATCGCTGGCTCGCTCGCCGCTTTAGTCGCGGTTGCTGCGAACGTGCGAATCGAACCGACGAACGTCGCCTCGATCGTCGGGTACATCGGAGTAGTCGCTGTCATCGCAATTGGGGTGACTGACTATCGTCCGACAACCCGACGCCTGACCCTCAAGTAAGCTGCAGGAATCGTCTTTTTTGGTTATCTCAAAATTAAGGCCCGGAGAAATCCGGGCCTTTTCGTTGACGGACGCGTAAACGGTGCCGTTTCCGTAGGATCGGTCAGGCCGGCGGTGCTGCGACCACCGGTGTCGGTAAGGCGACGAAGCGGAGGTCCTTGCGCAGCAATTCGAGGGCTCGACCGCGGAAAACCATGATATCGGAGCTCTCCGTGGCGGTGGCCTCCACCGGCCATGCGTTTTTTCCGCCCAAATAGGCTTGATCGATGACGCTGCCGGCCGGGAGGGAACGGGTGATTCCGTCCGCACCGGTCAGTGCAATTGTCCCGCGCCGGACATAGAAAAAGGCGCGCACCTCGTCGCCGCGGGCGATGAGCGTTTCGTCCTTTTCGAGATGGATGGCTCGCAGAATATCCTCCGCCGGCGGCAGCACCAGGCCGATGTCCCGGGTGAAAATCAACTCCATCGTCCAGTCGATCATGACGCGAAGCTTGCGGCTCAACCCCGGAAGTTTGCCCAAATAAATGGTCCGCCACATCCACCAAGCGATGAAGCCGCGGAAACGATAGCCCATGATTTCCGCGACCGCTTGACGCGATCCGATCGTCGCCAGCTGACCAAGGTAACGATAGACGAAGGGCCGGGGCGGCTCGTTCCTGAGCGCGCGCAGCAGATTCTTGCCGACCTGTTGTCCGTGGCGCAAAGCGAATTGCGAGGTGGGTGGCGACACTTTCATGGTCCCTTTGTCGTTCCAGGGAACCGCCGCACAATCGCCCACCGCCCAGAGGTGGGTTTGTCCCCCGACGCGCATCGTGGGCTCGACCTCGATTCGTCCCCGTGGCGCGTTCACCGACAATTGCCGGCACACGTCGAGGACGATCGGATTGGGGGCGCTGCCGATGGTGGAAACCAGCGTCGCCGCGTCGATCGACGTGCCGTCGTTGAGCAACGCCTTGGTCGCGGTGACCTCGATCACGCGCGTGTTGAGGCGCACTTCCACCCTATTCCCCTCGAGGACCTTCTGCGCATAGGCACCGAGTTCGGGACCGATCTCCGCGAGGAGTTGTCCCTGACTGTGCACGAGGATGACACGCGGCTTTGTGGCCTTGAGGTTCGGATAATAACGGGTGGCCTCGGTTACGAGGGCGTGCATCTGACCGGCGGTTTCCACGCCGGTGTAGCCCCCGCCGACCACGACAAACGTCAGCAGACGCGCACGAACCACCGGGTCTTCGACGAGATTGGCTTCTTCCAACCGATTGATCAGCGCGGACCGAAGGCGGAGCGCGTCTGCGACCGTTTTCATCGGCCAGCCATACTCGGCGAGTCCGGGCACTTTCGAAAGATCGGTGACGGCGCCGAGGGCGAGAACGAGATGGTCGAACCCGACCGTTTGATTGCGCGTGAAACGCCCGCCGTCCAACACGAGTTCCTTGCGCGCCC
>Ga0105048_10013441_pt1 | contig 12792 bp, 9 predicted proteins | sample MAT05_FD_78382 | JGI IMG/M metagenome (GOLD analysis project Ga0105048, IMG submission 78382) | Freshwater microbial communities from Lake Fryxell liftoff mats and glacier meltwater in Antarctica - MAT-05 | ecosystem: Environmental > Aquatic > Freshwater > Ice > Liftoff microbial mat | place... | reverse complement strand
TCAAAAAAATAACATCGTCAAAATCACAATCGACTCTACAGGTCAAGAAATCTCGCTCTCTGTCGAAGCGCCTGATGTGGCTGCAGGTCGTGAATCTCTGCCCGCTCAAGTTTCGGGTGAAGACGTAGAAATTGCCTTTAATGTCAAATATTTACTTGACGGCTTAAAGGCTCTACCTAGTAATGAAATTCAAATCCAGCTTAATAATCCCACCAGCCCTGCGGTGCTTGTGCCAATCGGCGTAACCAAAATGACTTATTTACTCATGCCTGTGCAAATTCGCAACTAATTTTCGGATTATTTCCGAGCCGTAGGCTTGAATAATTGCCATTAAAAGTCCGCCAACGGCGGACTTTTATAATTAAAATCGTTAATTAAAATCGTTGCTAAGCGATCTCCTCCCTTTTGATCTCAGCGAAAAATCCTGTAGACTTAGTTGCGTATGGAATTTTTATCACCACCTTCATCACAACTGCCACCTAGCAACTATGCAGAGGTGCGACAGGCTCGCTCTAATCAAACGTTGGCATCACCTCAGCCAACGCTCAATGGTCGTATTCCAAAATCGCCAGCGAAATCGACTACGAAATCGCCAGAAAAATTGCCGATTGAGGTGCGATCGCAATTAGAGCTTTTTTTAGAGGCAATGCCTGATCCTGGTGCGATCGCACGTCAACTGGTCGAATCGACTTTAATTTCTCAAGCAGGTGCGATTAAGCCAAATAGTCTACCAAAGCCAAAGCCTAACGATAAACCGCGCCCAGTCCTGCCACCACCTGTAGGCGATCCGCTCAATGTCGTCAGCGATCGCCAAGAATACGACATCAATACTAATGTGTTCGTGGCTGAAGGTAATGTTTTTATCAAGTACAAGAAATCAGAACTAAAAGCCGATCGCGTGCAATTAAATACGAAAACACAAGAAGTTATTGCCGAAGGTAATGTGTTTTTTACACGCGGTGATCAAAAGATTCGCGGCACAAAGCTTACCTACAATTTCCGCACTGTTAAAGGTGAACTCCTCAAAGCCTCAGGTTCAATTAACCTCGGCACTATCGTAAATTCCGAAGTATCGCGATCGCCTTCCGAAATCGCCACTAACTCAATTACTATTTCAGCTACAGGTACGGGAGACACTGCTGATGGACAAGTGCGCCGCTTTGGATTTATTGCCGAGCGTTTGATTCTTGACGGCGATGCTTGGACAGCTGAAAATTTGCGCGTTACTAACGATCCATTTACTCCGCCTGAACTGGAACTAGTCACTAGCAAAGCGACTTTAACACCGATCTCACCCACTCAAAGCCGCATCGATCTAGAATCTCCCACGCTTGTATTTGATCAAGGATTCTCGCTGCCATTGCCAGTTAATAGTATTACGATTGATCGCTTTCAGCGGTTTGCACCTGCTTTAATTGGCTTTGATCGACGCGATCGCGATGGTGCTTTTTATCAACAGAGCTTCGATGTAATTACTCAACCCAACTTGAGTTTTCAAATATCACCACAATTGCTCCTGCAAAGGGCTTTTACCAGTCAGAGGGGGCTATTAGCATTTGATCTTTTGGGCGTTGTTGCTACTTTAAACGGGGCCTTTGATAATGGTCAGACAGTATCTGCTAGAGCTAGCTTCTCAGGTTTGGACTTTACTAAACTTGATTCAGTCTTACGTGCTAATGCTAGTTATCAGCTTCCATTGTTTGGTAACCATACTTTGCTTTCCCAGTATGCTTTTCGCGATCGGGTATTTAATGGTTCCCTAGGCTTTCAAGAAGTAAATAATATTTTGGGAAGTACTTTGCTATCGCCTAATTATGTTCTAGGTGATTCACAAGTTTCCTTTAGCTATCAAGTTGCTGCTCAGTTAATTGGGGCGATACGGGATGACTTACAACCTAATACAATCGGGACATTAGTTCGGCTACAAAGCGCGGCGGTACTAAGTCGTGCGTTTCCTCTGTTTCGAGGTGAGCCAGCGCCAGCCGAAAAAGAAACAGGCTTGCGCTATTCTCCCAAACCAATTGTGCCTAAGCTAGATGCTTTTGTGTCATTGCAAGGTGTAAGTTCTCTCTATTCAAATGGAGCCAATCAATCTGCTCTATATGGAACTTTAGGATTGTCTGGGGAAGTTGGCAATTTTGTAAGAGATTATCTTGACTATACAGGTTTCAATGTCAGTTATACTCAGGTGTTTTCCAATGGCAAATCTCCTTTCTTATTTGATCGCATTGCCGATACGCGATCGCTTACAGCAGGGATAGTCCAACAGATATATGGGCCAATTCGCCTTGGCATCCAGCAGAGTTACAGTTTGGATAGTGGCACTTTATTTGATTCGGTTTATTCCTTAGAATATGCAAGGCGAACTTATGCTGTAATTGTGCGGTACAACCCTAATCAAGGACTGGGAGAATTTTTGATCCGCATTAGTGACTTTAACTGGACGCGCCCTCCCGCTAATGTAACAACTATTCAGAATGGAGTAGAACAACGTAATTAAACTAAAGCAGTAAAATCCTCATGAAGCGAGACTGCTGCTTTGGTTTTTATAGAGTTGCCCAAGTTGCCATATCTATCTATTAAGCAAGAATCTACAGCAATTTCCGATCAAACGAACCACAGTAAAATTTTTGAAAGGGTTGCGAAGCAACTCTTTTAAAAATTTTACTGGTTCTGGTTTGAGTGCAAAGCGCTATATTAAGCAGGAATGAATTTAAGAGAAACTCCGTTCATACAATAGCGATCGCCAGTTGGTTTTGGCCCATCATTAAAGACATGACCTAAATGCCCACCACAGCGACTGCAATGCACCTCAACGCGCTTCATAAATAATGAACTATCGGTCGTTGTCGCGATCGCACCTTCAATTGGTGCAAAAAAGCTCGGCCAACCCGTGCGGCTATTAAACTTAGTATCTGATGTGAATAATGGCAAGCCACAACCAGCACAGTTATAAGCACCTTTACCGTATTCCTTATCGAGAGGGCTAGTAAAAGAGCGCTCAGTGCCATGCTTTCGCAAAACATTAAACTGCTCAGGGGTAAGGACTTGTTTCCATTCATCTTCGGTTTTCATGATTTTATATCTCTTAGTTGCTTTACTTGAGTCTACTGCGATCTCTGAGTCTGTGGGGGAGGAATCTATAGATGGCGATCGCCAAAACTGGGATATCCAAGCGCCACCGATGATGGCGGCTCCAGCTATTAACAAGTCTCTTCTTTTCATTTTTGATGTTACAAATTGATGCTGCTAATCACTTTTGGCTTCTTACAGCAAATCCCGAACAAACCCACTACCAGATTTTTTGAAAAAGCCCCGCTTCGCGGGGCTTTTTCAAAAAATCTGGGTTTGGTTTGTTCTCAATCTGCTGTAATTGCTCTAATTAAATCTACGAAAGTCGATGACTCTATGGATGTGGAATTTTATAGATAGCGATCGCTTAAGTAAAATATTTGAGAACCTCTGATTATGCTGATCTCTATACAACTAGGTATTGCTAATAACGTTAGAAGGTGCAAAGCCTTGTCTGTTATAGTTTTTAGATCAATTTTTGCCTAGTTAATATAAAGTTGTAACAGTGATTACGATTTATAATTTAGCTTATAATCGTAACAATACTTAAAGCTAAGAAATCACTTCAAACTTTAAAAGGTTAAACAACAATGGCATTTGAACTCCCATCTTTACCATACGCCCAAGATGCTCTTGCAGACTCGGGTATGTCGGCTGATACCTTATCCTTTCATTATGGTAAACACCATAAGGCGTATGTTGATAACCTCAACAACCTAATTAAAGATACCGATCTTGCTGACAAAACTTTAGAAGAAATCATTAAGATTAGCTACAAAGAAGGCAAAGCTGGAATCTTCAATAATGCTGCTCAAGTTTGGAACCATACCTTCTACTGGAATGGCATTAAACCTGCTGGTGGCGGTGCTCCTACTGGTGCTCTATTAGAAGCTATCAATGCTAGCTTTGGTAGCTTGGACAATTTTAAAACAGAATTTAAAAATGCTGGTGCAACTCAATTTGGTAGCGGTTGGGCTTGGCTGATTGCTGAAGGCGGTAAGCTGAAAATTACCAAAACTCCTAATGCAGAAAATCCTCTAGTTCATGAAGGTCAAGTTCCTTTGTTAACTATGGATGTTTGGGAACACGCCTATTACCTAGACTTCCAAAACAGCCGTCCTAACTTCATGCAGAACTACGTCGAAAAACTCATCAACTGGGATTTCGTCGCTGCTAATTTCGCGGCTGTCTAGTCACAATAAAAAAATTACCTAACGACTTTTTTTAAGAGAATCCTCGCAATGCGAAGATTCTCTTTTTATTAAGAAAAAGTCAATACAGTCCGAATCGCATCGCCTTTATGCATCATCTCGAATGCTTCATTGATTTGTTCAATCGGCATCACATTAGTAATCAAGCTATCGATATCAATTTTTCCTTCCATATACCAATCGACAATCTTGGGAACATCAGTACGACCTCTCGCTCCACCAAAAGCCGTACCTTTCCATACTCGACCTGTGACTAGTTGAAATGGACGAGTACTGATTTCTTGTCCAGCCCCCGCTACACCGACAATCACGCTCACACCCCAGCCTTTGTGACAGCATTCCAGAGCTTGGCGCATTGTTTGTGTTCTACCGATACACTCAAACGTGTAATCTGCACCGCCTTTGGTTAAGTCCACGAGATAGGGAACGAGATCGCCTTCTACTTCTTGCGGATTCACAAAATGAGTCATGCCCATTTTTTCGGCGAGGGCGCGTTTTTTAGGATTAATATCTACGCCGACGATCATGTTTGCGCCGACCATGCGACAGCCTTGGATTACGTTTAAGCCGATACCGCCTAAGCCAAAAACAACTACATTGGAGCCATATTCAACTTTAGCCGTGTTAATGACTGCACCGATGCCTGTAGTTACGCCGCAGCCAATGTAGCAGACTTTCTCGAAAGGCGCATCATCACGGATTTTGGCAAGGGAAATTTCAGGGAGAACGGTATAATTTGCAAATGTTGAAGTTCCCATATAATGATGAATTTTTTCACCATTAATGGAAAATCGGCTAGTTCCATCGGGCATTAAGCCTTGACCTTGAGTAATCCGAATTGCTTGACAGAGGTTGGTTTTGCCACTGAGACAATAGGAACAATTGCGGCATTCGGGGGTGTATAGAGGAATCACGCGATCGCCTGCTTTGAGAGAGGTAACGCCTGCACCCACCTCGACAACTACGCCTGCGCCTTCATGCCCGAGGATGGCAGGAAATAAGCCTTCTGGATCATCTCCTGAAAGGGTGAAGGCATCGGTATGACAAACTCCTGTCGCTTTGATTTCAACTAAAACTTCGCCTGCTCTGGGGGGATCTAATTGCACTGTCTCGATTTTGAGAGGTTGTCCTGCGGCAAAGGCAACTGCGGCTTTTACGTCCATAAACCTTGTTTTCTGTGAATTTGCTAGCGATTTACAAAGAATTATACGGGAGAGCGATCTGTAAACCGAACTTAAAATGAGAATTGCTGATATTTAAAATCGAGTAGTGATGCAAAACTTTGCATCACTACCGATTTACAGCAACTCCCGAACAAACCCACCACTAGATTTTTTATAAAAAGCCCCGCTTCGCGGGGCTTTTATAAAAAATCTGGATTTGGTTTATTCTCAATCTGCTGTATGAATACGATCCCATTGTTGAGGATTGATATAGATTTAAAGTAGGTAATAGTTTTTAATCAAGATAATTTAGTATGAAAAAGATTTTATATTCCCTAACGATCGCTTTTGGTTTATCTTGTATAGCGATCGCTCCTGTCTCATCGAAAATGATCGCCAATTCTAACCAGTTTGGAGTCGCACCTCCAGCCTGTGAGGGAGAAACCCAGCTTGCCTTAAACATTTGTGCTTCGCGATGGGCTAAAACTGCTGATTTCTTGCGATCGCTAATTTATGAAGAGATTTATAGTCAGATACCTAAAGCAAGGAAATCTCAACTCAAAGCGATCGAAAAAACTTGGACTTCTTATCGAGATATCCATTGTCAGGAGTTGAGCGCACCATTTCGAGGCGGTTCAATTTATGCACTTCTAAATTTAAGCTGTCGAGCAAGGGTTACTAATGATCGGATTGCCGATTTACAAGGAAAAAATAATTCTCAACTTACCCCAGACGTAACCACTCAACGCTTAGCTAAAATCCTGAATCAGCCAAAGCTAAAGAATTCTTCTGGGCAACGTCAATGGCTACTATACCAAGCGCAGCACTGTCAGTTTGAATCATTACGCTCCACCGAGCCATCGCAATCGGTAAAACAATGTCGCGATCGGCTAGCTGAAGGTCGGCTTCGACAAATAGAAGCAATGATTGGCGATCGATAGAATTTCTAGAACTCACCCCAACATAACGATTTCAATTTTTTAGAGGTAAGGCTTTGCAGTGCCTCTAACCGTTCTATTTTCCCATGCTAATGCGATCGCAATACCAAGGACATAAGCGAAAATATCTTTCCAATCAAAAGTAGTTCCTAAAATAATTGTTAAAAGCTTGTACTGCCTTAGTCGTAGCCTATCGATGAGATTTAAATACTGCAATCCTTCAATCGCACAGGCAAATACAAGGACAGATAAAGCCGCTACTTTTGAGCGTATTTTCCAAAAGGATTTGACAAAACAATACAGGAGAATAACCACTAAAACGTCCCCGATAAAAGGGCGGATAAACTGGTCATCAATAAAAACTGCGATACAAACTTCTGTTAAGAAGAGCAAAACAGTTAAGTAGAAGCACTTCCGATTAAAAATGAGTCTATTGGTGAACATTTATGGACAGCTTTTATTAATCTCAGCTAAAATAAATATCATAATAAATATCTGGTCTAAATTGTTTAGCATGGCTATAGCCAATCAACGTCCAAATAGCTTAGATGCACGGTTAAAAGTTCGTACAGGAGCCGCAGGTACACATCTTTTCAATAGAAACACTGGTATGAATCTGTTGTTAGATGAAATTAAACTACCTTCAAGTAAGTGGTCAAAGGCTCCACGTCAAGTATCAATCGCGTTGACGAATACTTGCGATCTCTCATGCGCTTATTGCTATGCCCCAAAAAATCCTGCGGTACTAGATTTTGATTGCTTAATAAACTGGCTGATCGATTTAGATACAAATGGTTGTATTGGTGTCGGTTTCGGAGGTGGAGAACCTACTTTATATCCGCGATTAGCTGAACTATGCTCTTACATAACCCAAAAAACGAGTTTGGCTGTCACTATGACCACTCATGCCCATCATCTTAGCGATCAACTTATCGAAAATCTTGAGGGGAATGTACATTTTATTAGAGTGAGTATGGATGGAGTTGAAGAGACTTATGAATCTATACGAGGAAGATCGTTTTCAGTCTTGATTCAACGTATTGAGGCACTTAGTAAGATAGTCTCTTTTGGGATTAATTTTGTTGTCAACTCAAAAACAATTGACGACCTTGACAGGGCTATTGAGTTTGCCACAAGACTAGGCTGCTCTGAGTTCTTACTGTTGCCTGAAGAAGCAACTCTAAAAACTGGAGGGATTGATAGAGAAGCTAGTAGCATATTACAAAAATGGGTGGCAAGATATTGTGGGCATATCCCTCTTACTGTTAGCGAGAGTGGGGCTGATGGACTTGTAACCTGCAATCTGTTTAGTGAGGAAACAGGGCTAAATGCTTTTGCTCATATAGATGCATCAGGAATTTTGAAACCATCCTCGTACAAGACTAAAGGTATTCGGATCCTTGAAAATGGAGTGATGTCAGCGTTGCACAAACTCACTATAAGTAATCAGGAGGTAAATTTATGAAGATTTGGTATGGCTTCGGGTCTGAACACTCAACGAATTTGGTAATGATCGGAAAGTTTATGCACACTGACGATGCTAAGAAAGCCAAAAAAATCATTGATCAACTTACTGAAAATCTAACTGGCAAGATAGAAGTTGGTAGACCTCAAAATCGATTTGAAGATGATGTTCTTGATATCTTAAAGAATGCAGATATTTATACCCTTGGACGCACAGAACTTGAACAATTTTTGTATGAGGTAAATACGCGAGTAGAAGATGACAAGTTGATTTTAATTACTGAAGAGTCAGACGTTTCTGCTTTTATTAAACTTATGATTGATCAAGGTGCAAAAGTTGAGATTTTTTCGGCACATGATTATCCAGATTCTGGGTATGGACGCGGTAAATAGGCTTTTTAGGCATCACAATGACCTCTTTAGATTGGACTAAATTCGATTCAGACAGCTACAACTTTGAAAATCTGTGTCGCGGTCTTGTGCGATCTCATTATGGACGGTTTGGAGATTTCAAAGCGTTAGCTAACCAACCTGGTGTTGAATTTCATATTAAACTGAATGAATCATGCCAGATAGGGAATTCATCTCATTGGGTTGGATGGCAATGCAAGCTATATAAAGCAGGTGAATTAGTATCTGCTAATCGCATAAAAATTGAAAAATCACTCAGAAATACTGAAAAAATATTACCAGATCTAACAGATTGGATACTGTGGACACGCTACACCCTCAGTAAAAAAGACCAAGAGTGGTATTACGCCCTTCAAACAAAATATAAACTACACTTATGGGCAGAAGAGGAAATTGAAAATCACCTAATTGGTGATGGCTTAATGCTCAGGAGTACTTACTTTGGAGAACAAGTTTTAACTCCATATAATTTAGCCGAACGTCATAAAATAGCCATTAAGCCAATTCGAGAACGCTGGATGGAACCAGTTCATCAAGCTGTTGATGCCGAGCGGATAATTCGGAGAATGCTCGGAGAGACTTGTTCGTGGGGTGAGTTAATTGAGGTAGGCGAGTACCTGAAAAATGCATCTGAATTGATATTAGCTGGATTAGAAAATTCTGTGCCAAAATTAAAACCTTACATCACTTCTTTTGTTGATGCCTGTTCAGCGTTTGCCGATACACTCATAAATTTTCATAAGATTCTTGCAGATGGAGATCTTGATGTTATCCAACAAAAACTAAAAGAGCGCAAAACACTACTTAGTGTAGAAGTTCGTTCTACTCCTAGATATTTACGATCTGCAAAACACCCAGCATCTCTATATGCAACTAATGCTCTAGAAGATATGTTCACAGCACAAGAGCTTCTCAATGAAGCCGAAGACTTCTTTGGGTTTGGGCTAGTAGCAGTTCTAGCTGATGCGGGTGGTGGGAAGACTCAGATGGCTGCTCAGTTATCAAGTCCGCAGGAGAATAATAGACCTGCTGGTATTTTCCTACAAGGACGGAATCTGCATAGAGGGCAATCGCTCAACGATCTTGCAAAAAACTTTTCAGTTAATGGAATTCCTATGCCTAGCATGGAATGCTTACTAGCAGCAGTAGATGCAGCAGGAAAACGTGCCTGCTGTCGTTTACCAATCCTAATTGATGGTCTTAACGAAGCCGAACATCCCAACGATTGGAAGCATGAATTAGCCTCGCTAAGCGAGATTATAAAGAAATTTCCTAACGTTCTAGTAGTCTGTACATTGAGAACTGGGGAGCGAAAAAAAGAAGATCGGTATCGGTATGGAGAATCACAAACTGAGACTAGAGAGTCTTTTGCAGTTAGAACTCTTCCCGATGGTATAAAGAGAATAGAAAGTGAGGGGTTTGGTGGTGATGTTGGTGAAGCAATTCAGAAGTATTTTAGCCATTTTAAAATCGATTCTGGGGATGCTGAAATTCCTATAGAGTTTTTACAGCATCCACTGACATTAAGGATTTTTTGTGAAGTCACAAACTCAAAGAGAGAATCTGAAGTCAAGGTTGATTATTTTCCCACCTCACTTTCACCACTGTTTGAGAAGTATGTTGCTAATGCGGTTGAGCGTATATCTGAGATGACTAACCTTAGTCATTCTTACACTATTGGTGAAGTTGATAAGGCGATTTATATACTTGGACTCGAACTATGGAATTGTAGAAAAAGAGAGATTAGGGAGGAAAGTTTTCGCATTGCGATATCTGATAATTCTCGTCCATGGGATAGCAGTATCATTAATCTTTTGTCGCAAGAGGGAATTATTTTTAGGAACCCAGCAGATGAGCCGTATGAATTTGTGATTACACCAACTTATGACGCTCTCGGAGGATACATTATTGCTAACGCCCTTATAATGAAACACTTACAGGATGTATCGTTTACATGGCTTAACAACCCTGAAACTATTGCTCTATTCACTGGTGACACTAGTCACGAATTGGCATTTGATATATTTAGATCTCTAGTTACACTTGCTCCATACCGATTACACGGAAGCCAAATTTGGAAGCATATCTCAGATCCACTAAGAAAAAATGCCATTACACTGGCTGCTGAAATAGATGCAGAGTATCTTGATCGAGACACTGTAGCTGCTTTATTGAGCCTCTTAAACGAATCTACCAATACTAGAGATCGTTTATTTGCAAGACTTCAAGTAGCTCGTGCAGTAGAAGGTCACCCGCTAAATGCTGATTTGTTGGATTCCACACTTCGCACAATGTCTGTTTCTGAACGAGATCTTATTTGGACTGAGTGGATCAGAGAAACAAGATCCGAGAGATTTAATGATCTACTAGCAATGGAAGATAGGTGGAAACAACAATTGAATTTACGGACTCAATCTGATCGACTTCGTGCAAAGTGGACTATGTGGCACTTGACCTCTAATGACAGAGAACTTCGTGATGTGGCAACTCGTGCATTGTATTGGTTTGGAAGAGAAAACCCTAAAATGCTGTTTGATGACACTTTAACCTCCCTAGCGATTAATGATCCATATGTTTCGGAGCGAATGCTTGCTGCAAGCTATGGAGTTGCCATGGCAAAGTATGTAGATTTAGATAATCAGATATTTGTCAATGACACATTGGCAAACTATGCTCGTAGCATCTATGATTCGATGTTTTCCGATGAAGCACTTTTTAGTAGCACACACCTTCTGACAAGAGATTATGGAAGACGAATTATAGAATTGGCATCTTTACATTCTCCCGATCTTTTCTCGTCTGAAGAAACAAAAAAAAGTCAGCCTCCATATAAAAGTAGAATCCTAAATGATTGGGGTGAAAGTGCTTTATCTGATGAAAAGTATCATAGTAAGGATTCGCCATTTAGAGGAATGGATTTTGAAAACTACACTATTGGGAGTTTAGTGCCGAGTCGTAGTAACTATGATTTCAAGCATGAGGAATATCGTAAGGTCAAATCACAAATTGTATGGCGGATTGAACAACTTGGGTGGTCAAGTGAAAAATTCAAAAAAATTGATGATTGGATAGATAATGAACACCATTGGGGCAGAACAGAAGGTAATGCAAAGAAAACAGAACGGTATGGGAAGAAATATTCGTGGATCGCATTTTTTGAAATGTCTGGGCTATTGCGTGATTTGGAGAAAATAAGTGGAGAAGCCGAACGGGACTGGAATTGGGATCTTGATATTGATCCCAGCTTTCCAGAGCAAGATTCGCAACATTTACTTATAGAAGCAAACTTTCTTGGCGATCCTGATAGGAGTCTTCAGGAATGGATCATGAACGGATCATTGCCTGATGTAAACCCTTACCTTCGATTGCCTGAAATACCTAAAGAAGACGGGTCTTGGGTTATGTTAGATGGGTATATATCGCAGGAAGACAAAAAACTTGAACGAAGTATATTTTGCTTTATTCGTAGTTTTATAATCTTATCCAATGAAGCTGATTCTTTTTTACAACATCTAGCCAAACAAAATCTAGGTAATCGTTGGCTACCTGAAAAGCCATCAATTCACCATACGTTTGCAGGAGAGATCCCATGGTGTTCAACTTTTTCTGAGAATGAACCTAGTGAACTCTGTTTTGTTGACAAAGAGGAAACTATTAAAGTTGAAAGAATGCAAAAGGTGTTCTTTTTAGATGATAAAAAACTAGATTTAACCGAGGCTGACATATTTAATTTGTCTGTTTTTGGAGCCGATTTGCTCAAGAACAGTAAGCAGAAGATTAGTAAAGAAAATATAGAACGTATTGAGGTTCGTGAAATATCTGTAGAAGTCGATGAGATTCAACAATATTCATCTATATATAATGCACTAATTCCCGTTTGTGACTTTAGTTTGGAGAGTGAACGAAGTACTATTAATAATGATGCTCGTGCCACGGTATTAGCTAAAGAATTTGCTTCTGATCTAGAACTAGTTGGTAAGCCACAGACATTTGATTTGTTTACAAATAAAGGAATGAAAGCAACGTGTAGATTTTCTGATGTTAAAGATGACTTCAACGAAAATAGTCATTCTCTACTTTACTTGAAGGAAGAATTGTTGAAAGAATTCCTTGAGAAGAATGATTGTGCACTTGTCTGGGTCGTTTGGGGGGAAAGACGATCATCTCAATATATCGAGAAATCTTACAAAGTGTTTAGTTCTATCCAACGATACTATTTTACTTAATTCTTAATTGACAAGACTCTCAATTAAGGATTAAGTAAAATAGTTAAGCATTGCAAAATCTTACAGCTTTTGTCTCAACACCTCAAAACTATCACTGAGATTAGCGATCGCCACCAAAGAAATTACCATAACTAACTTTCAGGTAAATAATCTTCGTCTAAAACTTGTTCGGGAGTAAATGGATACTCCATTGGAAAAGTTGCGATCGCTAATCCTGCCTTGACGCTAGCTAATTTTATATAGCGTTCAGAAATAGAAAAAAAAGTGCAGTCATAGATAAAACGAGACTCTACTGCAAAGACTATAC
>Ga0105048_10013440_pt1 | contig 12794 bp, 8 predicted proteins | sample MAT05_FD_78382 | JGI IMG/M metagenome (GOLD analysis project Ga0105048, IMG submission 78382) | Freshwater microbial communities from Lake Fryxell liftoff mats and glacier meltwater in Antarctica - MAT-05 | ecosystem: Environmental > Aquatic > Freshwater > Ice > Liftoff microbial mat | place... | reverse complement strand
TTGTTTAGCAAATCATAGGAGGTAAAGAGAATGAACGCACCACCGCCGGAGATGGTCACCGCCCGGAAAATTGTTTCCTCCAGGGCAGCTCGGTAACCACTGACAGTCGGCTCCGGCATATCATCCGGCACCGCTGCAAAAACCTGCGAGGCATAGTCAAATGGCGAAGCCAGCTGCAGTTCGTCCAGGCGCTGCTTTTCCAGTAGGGCAAATCCGGCCCGTTTTTTCAGATAGCCAAAATCCCCACCCACAGTCAAGGTAGCTGATGTGACAATAATGGTCTTGATCTTATCCAGTATGGTTTCCTTAACCTGACCGGCTATATCCAGCGGTGCGGCACAAAGCCTGGCCTGAATTCCGCGTGAACCGCGTTTGACCTCCAGCCAGCGGCAGTACCCTTCCGCATCGGCAATACAGAATAGCAGCGAATCAGCCATGGTCTGCAGCCTGCGCTCGATACCGGCCGTATCCACTAGCTGGTCAGTCAGCTTCTCGCGCAGCTTTTCCGGCAGATCCTCGCAACGCCGCCCCAGACTTCTCAGGGCCGAGGTGTAGTCGTTGATGGCATCGGCCAGGGCATGCAAGCGCTGACGACACTCCTTCCAGAGTTCCCCATGCTCCACAGGCCCGGTGATACGCAGCTTGTGCTCGCGTCCGGCAACACCGCCCGACTCGCGCTCCACAGCCATCCCCAGCCAGTCCATGGTTGATTCAGTCAAGGTTGCCAAATCCAGTGCCTTGGGCATCAGGTGCATCTCCAACAGGCCGGACAGCTCCGTATACAACGCCTCCAGTTTTTCCGGCAGATCACGGGTCAGACGACTGAGAATAATCGTCAGCAGACCTGAACGGGCCGCCTTGGTCGGCACCAGACGACTGAGCTGTTTGAGAATACCACCTCTGGAAATGGCCAGGGACAGATGGCTAGTGGCAACGTCCTCCAGGTGATGCCCCTCATCAAAGATCAGACGTGTAAACGGGGGTAGGATGGCGGTGGCGTCATAGCCGGTCTCCTTGCGCAGCACTATATCGGACAGCAGCAGGGCGTGGTTGACCACCAAAATACGGGCCGCCGACGCCTCGCGCCGGGCCTTGTAGAAAAAACAGTGGTTGAAATGCTTGCAACGGGACCGTCCGCACTGATCCGCCTCACAGCAGAGTTCCTCCCAGGTGGCGGAGTGAGGCGTAAATGTCAGGTCGCTGCGGCAGCCGTCCTGGGCGCTGCGGCTCCATTCGATGATTGACGTAATTTCCGCTGAAGCATCGTCAGGAAACAGAGAAGGTTCAGCCTCAGCATTTTCAAGCTTACGCAGACATACATAATTGCTGCGCCCTTTGATCAGGGCAGCCTTGAATTCCACATTAGTATGTTTGGCCAGAAAGGGGAGATCCTTACGGATCAGCTGTTCCTGCAGATTGATGGTATTGGTGGAAATGACCACTCGCTCATTGTTTCGCACGGCCCAGAGAATGGCCGGAATCAGATAGGCCAGCGACTTGCCGGTACCGGTACCAGCCTCAACGAGTACAACGCGGTCACGGTTAAAGGCTTCAGCAACGGCAAACGCCATACGCACCTGTTCATCGCGCTGTTCATATCCTTTCAGATTGGAAGCAAGCATACCGTCAGCGGCAAAGACCCGGCTGATCTCGTCCAGCGAAAGCAACTCACCCTTTTTTTCCGTATAGGGGGCCACCACCATATAGTAACGGGTGACTTCGTTATTGACGATGGCAAAACCGATCCCCTGATTGCCAGCCACGGAGGCGATATTCATGTCGGCAGAAGAGGGAGTCAGGTCGCCGCCGGGATGGTTGTGAATAACCACATCACCGCCTGAAGCACGGGTAATAATGGCCGGAACAGCCTGCTTGGAGCCGCGCGCAATCGTCTCAACCTCACAGACAATCCCTTCCACATTGGTCTTGCCGATAAAGAATACTTCGTTGCCTTTGGCAGTGGCTATTTCATGGCGCATCAGTAGCAGCGCATCGTCAGTAAAATGTTTATTCATGGGGTCACAGGTCTTCTATGATGCTCAGAGCGGGGCTTTCCAAGGATAATATACAGGGAGAACAATAACACAGGGAGGCAAAAATTGCACCGTGGAATACTATTTTCCGTAAACAGCTAACTCTCTAATTTCAATAAATATTTGAGGTTCTTGCAAAAAGTCATGAGAAGGCCGGTATGCAAGGCGCAAACGAACGAGCAGGCGAGGCGTACCCTGATGTACGTTGAGCTTGCGAGTGAGTGACAACGAAGCAGACCGGACCCGCAGTAGTTTTGCAAGATGCTCATTTTAATTTACATTATTGCTGATCCCGTCTATTTTCGAATTATAGTTATTGTCAGCGTTGTCCGGTTTGCTAATTGCATTGGTCTAAAATCCCCTCCCTTTCAAGGGGAGGGCTAGGGTGGGGATGGGTTTTAACTGCTGCTAACCCGAAAATCTACCCCATCCTCCTCCTAACCTCCCCCTTGGAAGGGGGAGGGACAAAGGCTGCAAAAAGCTAACCAGACACTGGTGAGTTATTGTAAAACTTTGTTTTTCAGTCGGCAGTAAACTCCCCGGCCATAAATTAAATTCCAACAGGAGAGCACCATGAATACAACATATATTTTACGTCAGTCTGATAACCTTATTTTTAATACTGAAAGCGAAACATTTACCTTTACGACCAGGAGACTAACGGACGCAAAACGCAGGGCAATCCGCAAGCAGTTTCACGAAGACAGCAATCTGCGCCTTGAAGATGAAAAAGGGACTGTTATCAGCACCAAGCGCAGTGGTTTCAAATGGGAAGATAAACGATAATATCCAACTGCAACTAAATACTCTGATTTAAAAATCTCTCTTAGTTTTCATTTTTCACACTAAAGATTAAATCCGTTGACGATTCTTCTGGTATAAAATATACCAATACCTTGGGCTGAATCGTTGTTTTCTCAAGCGCATACCGATTAAAATCCACTCTTGCCATGGTGAGTCTATGAAACAAATAACAGCCCTGTTTCAGCGCAAACAAAAGTTAAATGCGCAATCGCTCTCCCTATCACTGTTTCTACTTAGTGCAGCTACTTTCCCCAATTCTGCCCTGGCCGAAACTGATCTGACCAGCCTCTCCATGGAAGACCTGATGAATATCCAGGTCACTTCAGTTTCCCGAAAGCAGCAAACCCTTGCCAATGTTGCCTCTGCCGCCTTTGTAATCGCTCAGGAGGACATCCAGCGTTCAGGGTCAACAACCATTCCTGATCTTCTGCGCATGGTGCCGGGCGTCCAGGTTGCAAAAATTGATGCAAACAAATGGGCTGTCTCAATTCGCGGCTTTAATGGCCGTTTTGCCACCAAACTGCTGGTGCTCAAGGATGGCCGCAGCGTATACACACCACTATTTTCAGGTGTTTACTGGGATTCTCTTGATACACCACTGGAAGACATAGAACGGATAGAGGTTATTAGAGGACCGGGTGCTGCCATGTGGGGTGCCAATGCGGTCAACGGTGTCATCAACATCATCACCAAGAGCGCTGCTGACACAAAAGGCGGACTGGTCAGCGTTGGCGGCGGCAGCGAGGAACAGGGCTTTGCCACAGCACGCTATGGCACCAGCATTGGCAAAGACACCGATTTGCGTGTATTTGCAAAATACGGCAATAGCGGCCCAGGCGAACCGGAAAACGGCAATGCAGCCCATGATGCCTGGCAAAGAGGTACTGTCGGCTTCAGGGTGGACAGCCGTATTTCCAGCAAAGATACTGTGACCCTGCAGACCGATTACACCAGGGGCTCATTTGATGAGACCTATAACCTTTACAGGCTGCCGACTGCAGCAGATCCCAGTTATTCATGGGTACAGGACAGCTATTCCAGAGCCTACACCGGCAATATTCTTGGGCGCTGGCAACGAACCATCTCTGACACAGAAAGCCTGTCGTTGCAACTTTACTATGATCGATTTGACAGGGACATGCTGATTCTGGGAGAAAAGCGCGATACGGTGGACCTGGACTTTCATCACCGTTTTTCCTTTGGACAGCGCCAGGATATCATCTGGGGACTGGGCTACCGTTACAGCCACGACCATCTGGGCGAAACACCCTTCATCAAGTTTGCAAATCCCCAGGAGGGACTTAACCTCTTTAGTTCATTTATCCAAAACGAGATAAGTCTGATTCCTGAAAAACTTGTTTTTACCATCGGTTCAAGATTCGAGCACAATGATTACACCGGTTTCGAAATCCAGCCTAATGGCAAACTGATCTGGACGCCAACTTCACAACATACCTTCTGGGCTTCTGTCTCCCGTGCCGTACATACCCCGTCTCGTGGAGAACGAGGCATCCAGTACCGTTTTCTCACGATTCCGCCAACAACCGGCATAACACCCATCCCGCTGCGACTGGAAATAGACGGAACTTCCGAATTCAAGTCCGAATCCGTTATCGCCTATGAATTAGGTTATCGCACAGAACCGATTACAAATATGACTATGGATCTGGCGCTATTCTATAACGACTATAAAAACCTGAGAGTCAGACAAAACGGCATCCAGTCGCTGGAAGCAACAAATGCCGTTCTGAGCTACCCCCTGACAAACGATATGCATGGACATACCTACGGAGCCGAGCTTTCCGCATCTTGGAGAATTTACGACTGGTGGCGCTTGCAGGCATCCTACAGCTACCTTCGCTCAATCATGTTTTTGGACAATGGCAGTACCGATGAAATCAATCGAAGCAACGGTGCAGACGGCGCGCCGCGCCATCAGGGTTCACTCCGCTCCGCTTTCAACGTCTGTAAAGATGTAGAATTTGACCTCTGGCTGAGAATGACTGACAAAGTGAAATCGATCGACAGCGCAACCATACCTGGCTATGTCACCGGTGATGCAAGGGTTGCCTGGAAAGCCGCTAAAAATTTGGAACTGTCGCTGGTTGGCCGGAACCTTTTCCAGAATAAACACAATGAATACAGAGCAGAATACATTAACACCACTGCCACAGAAGTGCCGAGAAGCATCTATGGCAAAATTACCTGGAAATTCTAAACATGCCATTGCACTCTACATGCAAATTATGGAAGAAGTTCTTTTGCATGCTGCCGCTGACAGTCTTGCTGGCTGCCTTAATGCCGCAATATGCAAGCGCAGCCTCACCTGGAGAACACCAGATCAAAGCCGCCATGATCTTTAATATGATGCGCTTTGTAGACTGGCCCGAATCCGCACTGCCAAACACTGATGGGGACATTGACATCTGCGTGGTAAACCGTGGTGCCATGACAACTGCAGTAGAATCCCTGAGAGGCAAACAGGTCAAAGGCAAAAACATTACTGTCCGCCAAATTGTCAAGGCAGGCGGCTTTTCCGGTTGCCATGTACTTTTACTTAGCGACACTGACAGACAGACCACTTCTGCAATTCTGGAACAAACCCGTTCGACTCCACTAATGACCGTTGGTGATTCTCGCGGATTCACCGCTGCAGGCGGAGTTTTCGGGTTTATAATACTGGAAGGCAAAGTTAGATTTGAAGTAAATCTGGCTTCTGCTCAACGTCACAGAATTAGAATCAGCAGCCAACTACTCAAACTGGCACAGACTGTTCTGGAATAATTCAAGTTTAAATTCATACCGATTTCAAATCAAAGATGCCACCAAGGCGTCGAGGATTGAGGCGACGAAGGCATACAGGTAGAGTACGCTGAGAAGCCGAAAAAGAGCTAACGAAGGTGGGGCTTTGATCTGGAATTGGAATTAAAGGAGCTTCAACATGTCTTTCCGCACAATAGAATGGCGTGACAATACTGTCATCATGATCGACCAGACCCTTCTACCCGGCGAAGAGGTTTACAATACTTATTCCGACTACAAGGCGGTTGCCGAAGCTATTAAAGGCATGATTATCAGAGGCGCTCCTGCTATTGGAGTTGCCGCAGCCATGGGAATCGCCCTGGGAGCCAGGGATATTATTGCCGATACCCATGAATCCTTCTTTGGGCAGCTGGAAAACATTTGTGACGTTCTGGGACGAACCAGACCAACGGCTGTCAATTTGTTCTGGGCCATTGAACGCATGAAACGTGTTGCAGAGGCTAACCGTTCCTGCAAACTTGATCAATTACGGGAAGTTTTGAAAGATGAGGCGATCCGCATTGAACAGGAAGATCTGACTATCTGCTGCAACATCGGCAAATGGGGAGCAACACTTATACCTCAAGGGGCAACAGTTCTGACACACTGTAACGCCGGCGGATTGGCAACAGCCGGCTATGGTACCGCCCTGGGAGTTATTCGCGCCGCCCATGAAGCTGGTAAAAACATCAAAGTATTTGCCGATGAAACCCGCCCCTGGCTGCAAGGTGCACGGCTGACCGCCTGGGAACTGGTCAAAGAAGGAATCCCGACAACACTCATCTCCGACAACATGGCCGGTTTTTTCATGAGTCGCGGCGAGATCACCTGCTGCGTGGTGGGCGCCGACCGCATTGCGGCAAACGGAGATACGGCCAACAAGATCGGCACCTACTCCGTTGCCGTACTTGCCAAAGAAAACAATATCCCGTTTTATGTTGCCGCACCGGTTTCAACTCTGGACCTGACTCTCGGCGATGGCAGCAAGATCCCGATTGAAGAACGTCCATCAAGCGAAGTTACACATATCAAAGGTATTCAGATTGCTCCTGACGGAGTAAGCGTACGCAATCCTTCTTTTGACGTAACCCCGGCACGCTATATTACCGCCATTATCACTGAAAAAGGCATTGTTAAAGATGACTACCGTTCCGGATTGCGTAAAATAGCGGGCAACTGAAGTGCAGGTCCGCAGGTTTTATAAAGAATTCAAGCGTGTCATGGAGAGCCCTGACAATATTGACAGGGTTCTCCCGCTGTCCGCTTTCCTGGAATCCCATGGTTATCTTTACGGCTCAAGATCTGCAGACAATCTGCTTGCTCTCCAACAGTTTTTCCCTATCAGAACCCTTCACCGCATTGCAGTAAATTCACTTCGTACCCCTCAGCCGGATCTGGCGTTAAACACCTTTGAGCGTCTTTCCGGAGTGATCCCCCTGGAGAATCTATCCGCGATTGCCAGCCATCGTAAACGCCTTTGTCAATTCATTATGCTCTGCGGTTCATCTCCATTTCTTGTCAATTTGATCTTTAAAACACCGGAAACTTTCAACCGGCTCTTCCTGCTAGACGGCATTGACATGTCACGTACAGCAGACGACATGTACAAGACCCTGAGCCTCCAAGTCAATCAGGAGACCGGTTTTACAGAACTGATGAAAGTGCTGCGCGTATTCAAGCGATCCGAAATACTTCGCATTGCAGCTCGTGATTTGAACGGATTGGCCAGTCTGGAAGAAGTTACGGCAGAGCTGACCAATCTGGCTTCAGCATCACTGCAGGTAGCCTATGAAATCTGCCGCCGTTGTTTAATCTTCGAATATGGCATTCCGATGACTTCAGACGAAAACGGCTCACGGGAAGCTGAAATGACGGTAATCGGCATGGGCAAGCTTGGTGGTTATGAACTCAATTTTTCATCAGATATTGACATTATCTACTTCTATGAATCTGACAAGGGTGAGACCAGCGGATTTTTAAATAGCGTACCAACAACTAAAGGGTCGGTCTCCCTGCACACTTTCTTTGTTAAGTTGGGAGAAATGATCAGTAAAGCCCTGTCTCAAATCACTGAAGACGGCTTTGTCTTTCGGGTTGATGTAGGGCTCAGACCTGAAGGCAAGTCTGGCGACATGGCGGTATCTCTGCGCTCTGCCGAAATCTACTACGAATCATGGGGACAATCCTGGGAACGAACTGCCATGACCAAGGCCCGTCCAGTAGCTGGCTCCCTGAAGCTGGGTGAACAACTGCTAACAATGCTGCAACCATTTGTCTACCGTAAAAACCTTGACTACAACCTGATTGAAGACATCAAAATCATGAAGCAGAAAATTGATGTCTCCATTTCTCGTTCCCAGGAAAAAGACATTAACCTCAAGCTGGGTAAAGGCGGTATTCGCGAGATAGAGTTCTTCATTCAAGCGTTACAGCTGGTATTTGCAGGCAAACAGCCGCTCCTGCGGGAGCTGAACTCCCTCAAGGCATTAAACGAACTGCTACGGGCAGGCCTGATCAAAGAAAATGATTATCTTAAACTTTCAGCCGCTTACCGTTTCCTCCGAACGGTTGAACATCGTATTCAGGTAGTCCAGGAGCGTCAGACCCATAATCTGCCCGTCAAAGAAGAAGAGCTGCTGGCTCTGGCCCGGCGCAGCGGCTTTATAGAGTGTGACGGATTGGAAAAATTCATGGTTGCTCTGCGGACTCATCGCTCAAACGTTTCTGCAATTTTCGAAAATCTCTTTTATTCACGAGAACACATCCTGCAGCAGTCACTTGATCCGGAAATCACATTCCTGCTGGATCCCAACTCCGATGCGGATCTGATCAAGGATATGCTGGCTGAGAGACGTTTTGAAGATGTTGAAAAGGCTTATGAAAATCTTCTTTCATTACGCAACGGTCCGCTCAGGAGCAATCTGACCGAGCGGAGCCGCAAACTTCTGGAAGATGTTTTGTCCTTTGTCATCCAGGAACTGCCGGAATCACCTGACCCTGACATGGCCCTTACCAATCTGGAACGTTTTTTCTCCTGCCTTGGCCGTCGTTCTTCATACTATGCACTTTTGGCGCAAAACCGTGACACCTTGAAACTGTTGATCTCACTTTTCGGCATGTCGGAGTTCCTTTCAAAAATTCTGATTGGAAATCCGGAATTACTGGAAAGCATGGTTGCAAGAACCTATGCCTCAACAGTTAAACAGAAGGACATGATGGAGATGGAGCTGAACGCCCTGATACAGCAATCAGCTTTTTACGAGGATCGGCTGGATGTATTGCGCCGTTATCGCAATGAGGAATTTTTACGGATTGGCCTTAATGATATTCATGGAAAGCTTGGACAGCTTGAGATCACGACCCAGTTGACACTGCTCGGCGAAACCTGCCTTGCCACAGCCTACCGGCTGGCTATTGATGAGCTTAAGAGATTTGGTTGCCCTCAATATCAGGGTGACAATGGACTTGTTGAGGCGAATCTGACAATTATTGCAATGGGCAAAATGGGTGGCGGTGATCTGAATTACCATTCTGATCTGGATATTATTTTCGTCTATGATCATCAGGGAACCACCAATGGCGATGTGGCGATTACCAACCATGAGTATTTTGCCAAACTGGCCCAAAAAATCATTTCCATACTGACCATGCAGACGCGCGAAGGCTATGTGTACAAGATTGATACACGCTTGAGACCATCAGGCAATGCCGGACCTTTGGTGACTTCGCTGGATTCTTTCCTGGAATACCATCACAAACTGGCAGATATCTGGGAAAGACAGGCTCTTACAAAGGCACGAGTAGTTTTAGGCGAACAGAAACTCGCCGACCAGCTGAACCAAGCAATCCTGCGCACAGTCTATTCAACCTGTTTCAACGATGACGGTCGCAAAGAAATTCACCGACTGCGTATGAGGATGGAAAATGAACTGGCCAGGGAAAGTGCCGGCAGCTACAATATTAAAACCGGACGCGGCGGAACCGTTGATGTGGAATTCATTGTCCAGTACCTGCAGTTGCGTTATGGCTGCTGCCATGAAGAACTGCAAACAAACGGAACTTTTGCCGCCCTCAAAGCGATCCGAACCATAAAACTTATTCCGGATGAAATGGCTGAAACTCTATATACCGGTTTCAAGTTCCTTCGGCGCCTGGAAAACCGGCTGCGTATCATCCATGACCATTCCGTCAGCGGGCTGGGTGGCACAAAAAGCTACATGAACAAACTGGCCTTACGAATGGGTTACGATTCTAAGCTGAAAAATCCGGGTGCCAACCTGATCAGCGATTATGAAGAGGTCACGGCAAACATTCGAGACTGTTATGATCAGGTTTTAGGAGAAAAAGCGGCTGAGGAGTAGGAGGAAGATTTGTGGAATTAAAAGGTGCGCTTTGGATGCAAATGCATTTTCAAGCGCACCTTTTTTATTTTTGGTCTTTTGGCAGAATGATCTGGCTGAGGGCCACATCTATCTTGTTGACATCAACAGTAGTGTTGAAACAAGGACCGAAGGGACGATCATTTAGTATGCCGATTACCGGGAGAGGGTAACAATCCTTGATACCTGAAGTAAGATCCCGCTCACAGGCCACTGCCAAAACCAGCTTGGGCCGCTTTTCAACGATGACTTTCCGCGCCAGTGTTCCGCCGGTTGCCACTGAAATATCTATACCATATTTACGTCCCAGATCCACCAGCCCCTTGATATCGCAGCGGCCACAGCGCACACATTTGTTAATGTCGCCAGTCACCTTGATTTCACAATCAAACAGCTGGATACAATGGGGTAGCAGTACAAGTATGCGGTCCGGGCTGATCCGCTGCCGCTGTGAAACCACCAGGCTGTTATTCATGGCGATAAAGGACTGACGGATACTATCCTTGTCAACCCCAAGACCGCGTCCCACAAGCTCGATCATCGGCAAGAGAAACTTGATGACGATCAGCCGCATGAAGCGGGTAAAGAAGATATCCTTACCCAAGGCCGTCGTTAGTACCAGCAAGGCCGTTCCGAGTATTGCCAAACCGGACAGCACGGCCATAACAACACCGACTATATTCGGCAGATTGGGGTTGATATTCGCCAGACCACGGTTTGGAATCCACCAGGCCAGGAAGATCAGTGCAACCAGGGTCACACAGGTTAAGCCCATCAGCGAGATGAACAGTCGTTTACGAGGGACCTGATTTACAGCTTTATTATCTGCCACCTATTCATTCTCCATAATATTTACACCAAGCAACGTGCCATCAGCAATAGGGCAGCCGGAAAGAAAACTGGCACTATCCAGACGTTTTTTACCGGAAAGCTGCATCTCATCTAAAAACAGACTGCCGGACTGACAGGCAACTTCCAGCATACCTTTAGGTGACGGCAATACCGTACCGGCAGGGCCATTGCCTTGACCAACACGGGAACGGTAAATCTTGATTACCTGCCCGTCTAGATATGTATAGGCACAAGGCCAGACAGCAAGGCCACGGATCTGGTTATGAATTTCAACAGCCGGGTGCTGCCAGTTGATCAAACCATGTTCTTTTTTCAGCATTGATGCGTAACAGGTCAAGGAATCATCCTGCTGCTCCGGCTTAATGCTACCATCAACCACACCATCCAGAGTTTCGCCCAACAGTTCAGCTCCCATTATAGACATGCGATCGTGCAGTGAAACTATATCCTCATTTTCATCAAGAGGAGCAACCCTTTTAAGCAACATCGGTCCAGTATCAAGACCAACATCCATCAGCATTGTGGTTACACCGGTCTCCTTCTCTCCGTCAATCAGGCACCAATTCAACGGAGCCGCACCGCGATAACGCGGCAGAAGTGAAGCATGAACATTAATGCAACCCATGGGAGGGATATCCAGCAGCGCTTTGGGGAGAATCTGGCCAAAAGCAACGACCACGATCACATCCGGCTTCATTTCACGGATAATTTAAATAAATTCCGGATCACGAACCTTAATTGGCTGATAAACCGGTATAGCGTGAGTCAGGGCCAGTTCCTTTACAGGCGGAGGCATCAACTTCTGCCCGCGACCCTTTGGGCGATCCGGCTGGGTGATGACAGCCAGAATATTTTCATTCCGGTCAATCAGCTTCTGCAGAGTCGGACAGGCGAACTCCGGAGTTCCCATGAAAATAGTGCGTAAACCGCTCATTTGGCCTCCGATGCTTCTAATTCAGCCATCCTGCGCATCTTGCGCTTGAACAGGTCGCGTTTCAAAGGAGACAGATGGTCAACAAAGAGGATCCCTTCCAGATGGTCTATCTCATGCTGAAAGGCTACAGCAAGCAACTCTTCGGCATGCCAGGTCTGCTCATTACCATCCAGATCCAGCGCCTTGACAACAACCGAGGCATGCCTGCGCACATTGGCGGCATATTTAGGGACGGACAGACACCCCTCCTCCTCAAAAGACTCACCGGAAGCATGGACGATTACCGGATTGATTGCTATAATCAGGTCCGCAGGTTCATCACGACTGGAGATATCAATCACAATTACGCGCTGGTGAACGCCAAGCTGAGGGGCGGCCAACCCGACACCCGGTGCATCGTACATGGTTTCAACCATATCTCTGGCTAATTCACGGACTGAATCTGTTATTATACTGACAGTGGCGGATTTTTTCTTTAATTCCGGGTTAGGATATGCAAAAATTGTTCGTATCATAGACATCCTCAGGGCAATTTAATAAGACTGGTTATTATATAATTTAGTGCTAAAAAAATCAATTTTCATCTGAGATCTATGCCAAAGACGAGGGGAAAACATGACCGATCCAGTAAACAAAGTTGACGGGGTAAAAGAAACCAGCAGAAAAAACAGCAGAGACGGGCTTTTCAGGGGTGACAAGCACAGACATCACACGGAACAACTTGAAAACGACAATGTGGATATTTCCGAAGAAGCAAGAGACAAGGCTTCCGGCAAAAAACGGAAAAACATTCTTGAGTACATTGAAAGTTAAGCCTTCTATCTATCAGGCAAAGAAGTCCTTGTCTTTGATATAGGCAGCCTCAAAGGCCTCAAACATTTCCTCCAACTGGCACTGATCCAGAGCAAGAAGAACGGCCGGCGTGGTTTCATGCAGGACAAGCTCGCTTTCGGGCTCTCGCATACCGAGACCAAGCTTATGACAGAACAA
>Ga0105048_10013439_pt1 | contig 12795 bp, 7 predicted proteins | sample MAT05_FD_78382 | JGI IMG/M metagenome (GOLD analysis project Ga0105048, IMG submission 78382) | Freshwater microbial communities from Lake Fryxell liftoff mats and glacier meltwater in Antarctica - MAT-05 | ecosystem: Environmental > Aquatic > Freshwater > Ice > Liftoff microbial mat | place... | reverse complement strand
CCCTGGATGCGGCGCTGCAGGTCGGCAAGCGGCAGGGCGTCGATGTGCGCGGTCTGCGGCGAATCGGCGTAGCAGGTCGGGCAGGCGAGGTTGCAGGAGTTTACAATTTCTATCAGTGCAAGACAGGTGGAGAGTTTTTCCTGAACCCCGAGCGCGTCGCCGGGATCGGCGTTGCGGCCCAGCGTTCCGTCGCGTCCTTCACCAGCGCTGCAGGCCGAACCGCCACAGCACGCATTTTCATCGTTGCCGCGCGAAAGCCAGTAAAAGCGGGCATCCGAGCTGATGCACGCCTCCGCAGCCCCGTGCTCCGCACAGACGCGCCGGAGAAAAATTTGTGAGGGTAGTTCGCCCACGCTCCAGACTTCCGCCGGGCAGTCGGCATGACAGACGGGGCAGCGGGAAGTTGTGTCTTTGAGTTTCTCGCGACGGACGGAGGTGTTGGCGCTGGTGGTCATGTGATTGGAGAATTAACCGACAACAACCTATCAACGTTCAACTTTCATCCCGGAATTTACGGTTGCCGTCCGCCGTCCGTAAACAGCGTGCCGAAAGGATGTTGCGCCAGCGCGATCCAGCCCGGTTCCTGCGGCAGCTTCCTTTTCGCGGCGAAACTCACCACAAGCGCGAGCGTGAGGATCAGCGCAGGCCCGCGCAACATGTAGGTGGTCATCACCTGCACGCCGCCGATTTGAAGCCACCACCGGCCCAGCACACCCAGAGCCAACAATTGAAGCACCGCCGCAAGTCCCAGGGGCAGCGTGATCGCCTGAAGCAACGTATCCGATCCCAACGTCGGCTGGGTCGTCGGCGCGCTCCCGGCACTCGCGAAGGTGAAGAACGATTGGAACGCTTGAAAATGGAGATGGTCCACAAACACGGCGACCGTATGGACGATGATCAAAAAGAAAAGCAGCCAGCGTGTGCTTCTCGACCCCGCCGCCAGAGCTCCCAACACGCCAACTCCCAGCGACACAAGCGCGTTCTGACGCTGTGCTGTTACAAGTGAAATGAATACGTTGTGCGAGGATGCCAACGACCATGCATTCGCCGCCTGAGGAAGCAAAAGCAGCAGCCACGTCGCGGCAAAGAAAATCAGGAAGGCACCGCCCCTGTTGTAATGGTGGAGTGTCGTGTCAATCGTTTTCAAGGGATGAACACCTCACTACTCATCGCGCCTTTTCGCACGGAAAAAGTGACGGCACCTGTTTGATCCTGGCGCCGCAACGTGATGCCGCGGGTCGCCGCTTCCTCTTCCCACTCCGGATCGATCCCGTGGTTTTCCCGGAAATCATCCCAGCCGCGCACCAGATATTGCGGTTTCACTCGATCCAAAAACTCCGGCGTGGCGCACCAATCATCCTTGTGAAGGCTCATGATCAGGACGTCTGCGGCCAGATCCTCCTCGTGTTCCATGAGCCACTGCTCGGTCCTGAACCCGCTGTCGGCCATTAAAAGGAAACGTTTTCCGCCTGCGGTGATTCGCATCACGAGGCATTGATCGTCCGCCACCCGCGCCGTCCAGCCCGGCGGCGGAAACAGCACCTCGGCGTGCGCGTGCGCGCCCATCGGCAACACGGTGCCGCGTTCTAAAATCGAGGATTCGGCGCCGCGCTCACGCAAATGGCGCGCCAAGGTTTTTCGCGCACGGGAGCGATCCCGGCAGGCACTTTCAAAAATGTTGCCCGGACGAAAAACATCCGTCAGCTCAATCGCCCCGCCCAGGTGCGCTGCATCGCCGTGCGTGAGCACCAGTCCATGGAGCCGGTTGACCCCGCGTTGATGCAGGAACCGCGTTACCACGGAGCGCGCATCCCATTCCGCGCCGGAGTCCACACACCACGTTTGCTGCGGCGTTTGAATCACGATGGCTCCGCCGGTTTGCAAATCGAACACCGTCATTTGCAGCTCCGGCGCGGGCAGTTTGGGAAATGCGACGTAAAAATGGGAAGCCGGAAGCTGCGCCGCTTTTTCCACCGACCATACCAATCCCCGGACAGCGAGCCAGTTCGCGTTATTGAAGACCGAAGGCAACCACAGCCCGCACCAACCCGTCGCACACGACGCCACCGCCAGCGCAAGCACCACAAACGCCAGGGGCACGGCGATGAGATTCGCGCCGATGGCCACCGGCGAGATCATTTGAAAATGGAGCACACCGAGCGGCGTGGATCCCAGCCACGCCGCGAGATTCGTCGAGAGAAAACCCGCGCCGCCCACCGCCGCACCCGCCTGCCAGCGTTGGCGACGCGTCCACAGTCTGCGCGGGAGAAACGGATCGGGCGCGGTATGGATCTTCATCCATCGAAACAGCGCCGGCGTGATGACGATGAGCGCGATCACTACACCGAACGACAACTGGAACCCCGGCGTGAAAAGCTGGTGACTGTCCCAAAGCAGAATCGCCACCGCCGCCGCCGCCATGCTGTTGAGCAATTGCGCGTCCCTCTGGAATGCTCCCGCCGCCAGCGCAAACGTGAGCATCAACGCCGCACGCACACACGATGGCGAAAACCCCGTCACCGCCGCGTAGAGCAGCACCAGCGGAATCGCAACCCACACCGCTTTTCCCCGAGAAAGTCCCAGCGGCGAAAGCAGAAGCAACACGATGCCTGCAAAAATCGCGACGTTCAGTCCGCTCACAGCAAACAAATGCAGCGTGCCCGTTTCCCGGAAAGCCCGCTCGACCTCGGGAGGCGCGTCCTCCTGCAAGCCGAGCACCATGCTTTGGATCAGCGAAGCCGCGAGCGGATCGTCCTCCACCCCGGCGCGCAACACCCCGCGAATCTGGTTCCGCAGCGAGGCGGCGAGATGAATCACCGGATGCGCCTGACGCGTCCCAAGCACCTCCGGCACGCTGCCCGCCGCACTGGCAAATTCCGAGAACACACCGCGCCGACGTTGCCACTCGCGATAATTAAACTCACCAGGATTGCGCGGCCCGGGAATCCGTCGTAACGAGCCGATCATCTGCATGCGATCTCCGAGCGCAGGCGCTTCACCACGATGGCGCGCATCGACCGTCACACGGTCCAGAAGCGGGCGCGGCATGGCTCCATCCCACCCGATCGACTCCACAGCCAGCGAAAACCGCACCTGCCCGCGCCCACCCGCCGCCGGTTCATCGAGAACCACGCCCACGAGTTCGCAGACACGCCAGTCCTCGCCGCTCCGCTCCAGCAAACGCCGGGCAGGCGTATCAAAAGCGCGTCCGGCGTGGAGCATCCAAATGGCGAAAAACAACGCCACGAGGCATCCCCATTTCCATCGGAGCATCAAGAGCAGTCCAGCTACAGCAGCACCCGCAAGCCATGGCCACGCGATGGGTAGACGGTCTCCGACCAAAATCCCGGCGATAACCGCGAAGGCAAGTCCCGCCATGGGCAGTCGCCGACCCTCCGCCGCGGTTTGCGGTTCATCGAAATTGTTGTGGTTTGCGTGAGGTTCGGTATTCACAATCGATAAAAGGTCTTACTCTCTGGCTTGCTCTTGATCCTCACAGGGGCTTTGGACATTTGAGCAAGAGCAAGGCAAAGATTAAGAGCGATAGATAGATTGCAAAGCATGAACCCACGACCACGAATTCTTTCCGGGATCAAACCCACCGGACGTCCGCACCTCGGCAATTACTTGGGCATGATGCGCCCCGCCATCGCATGGCAGGATCAGGGCGAGGCGTTTTATTTTCTCGCCGATTACCATGCACTGACCACCGTGCGCGACCCGGCGAAGTTGCGGCAGAATTCCCGCGACATGGCTCTCGATTTCCTCGCGTGCGGACTCGACCCCGCGAAGGCGGTGCTTTTTCGTCAATCCGCCGTGCCCGAGCACTGCGAGTTGACGTGGATTCTCGGCACGCTCACGCCGATTCCGATGCTCGAAAATGCCCATGCCTACAAGGCGGCGCTGGATCGCGGGATCACGCCGGAGTTGGGCCTGTTCGCCTACCCGGTGCTTATGGCTGTCGACATCCTCATTTACCTCAGCGACATCGTGCCCGTGGGGCGCGATCAGCAGCAGCACGTGGAAATGACGCGCGATCTCGCCGCGAAGTTCAACCGGACATATGGCGAGGTTTTCAAACTCCCCAAGTCGAGCATTCTGGCCGACGTGGAAACGATCCCCGGCCTCGACGGTCAGAAGATGAGCAAAAGCTACGACAACACCATCGAGTTGTTTCAGGAGGAGAAGGCGCTGAAGAAAAAGGTGATGGGCATGATCACCGATTCCACGCCGGTCGAAGCGCCGAAGGATCCCGACACGTCAGCCATCTACGGGCTCTACAAGCTGTTTGCGAGCGAAACTGATGCGGCGCAGATGGCCATGGATTTCCGCGCAGGCGGTGTGGGCTACGGCGATTTCAAGAAACGTCTGTTCGGTACGCTCTGGGAATATTTTGCGCCGATGCGCGAAAAACGCGCCGCGCTGGAGGCCGACACCGGCTACGTGGACAAAGTCCTCGCCGACGGGGCCGCCCGTGCACGGGAAATCGCCTTGGCAACCACCCGCCGCGTCCGCGAAGCCGTGGGTTTGTGATGCGCGCAGCCGCTGACCCGGCATCAACGGTTCTAAATTAATGCGCGCTCCGAGCGAACTGTGCCGTTGTTTTAGGCCGGGGGAACGAGCGCCTTCCGCTGATTTTAGGCAATACTCATACCTATGAGCTTGACTCCGCCATCGGGGATCTGGCACATCACTGACATATGCCCCCGATGGATTCGCCAACGCAGAAACAGATCGCCGCGAGGCTGGGTATCTCGCAGGCGCTCGTTTCAAGAGCGTTATCCGGGCGGGCGAGCGAGATCGGGGCGTCTCGTGTAACCATTGAGAAAATCCGTCGCACCGCCGTCGAATGGAATTACCAACCCAGTGCGGCCGCCCTCGCCTTGCTTGGCGCACCGACGCGCACCATCGGCGTGGTGGTGAAGAATTTTGATGATCCGTATTTCGGGCGACTCATTGGCGCGCTCCAGGCTCTGGCCTGTGAGAACGGCAATTCCCTTCTGCTCACGGGAAGCACGCAGGCAGATCTCGCCGGATTGCAAAAGCACCGGGTGGACGCGGTGATCCTGGCTGGCAGCGATTTTCAGCCTGAGGGCCTTCGGAGTATCGCAAACGAAGGGCCGACAATTGTTCAGATCGGAACGGGATCCTGTTTCGCTGGAACCACACAAATTCACATGGATGAGGAAGCGGGCATCGAAGAACTTGTTGCGCATCTCGCGGGGTTGGGACATCGGGAGATCGGGTTTGTCGCCAGGGCGACGGGATCGAACCGGCGCCGTGGTGAAATCGTGCGGTTCGGACTGCGATCACGAGGATTTTTTGTCCGGACAAAATCGTTTATTTTAACGGAAGGATCCGATGTTGAGGTGGCCGAATACGCGGTCAACGCACTTCTCGGCCTGGCTCGCCTGCCGACTGCGGTGATTGCCGCGGAGGATTCTATGGCGATGGCTCTGCTGTGCTGTCTTTATCAAAAGGGGATGAGTGTGCCACGGGATATCTCGATTGCAGGGATCGATGACATCCCCGCTTCAGCCCAATCCATTCCGCCGCTTACAACTCTCAGACAGCCAATCCCCGAAATGGCTGCTGCCGCTTTTCACGCGCTCACCTCAGCACCCGGCAAAAAAAATCCCGGGTCGGTTCCAGGCAAGCTGATCCTGCGCCAATCCTGCGCCCCCTCTCCTTTGCATTAACCAATCCACAAACACCAAAATGAAAACCACCATCGCAAAAACGAAACAGGAATCAGGCGCTGCGGCGGCTGTGCTCGGCGCAAAACTCATCCGGGAGGCCATCCGCAAGAATGGCAGGGCCAACATCATCGTGGCCACCGGAGCGTCGCAATTTGAAATGATCGAGAAGCTCACCAAAGAGCCGCGGATCGATTGGACACGCGTCACAGCGTTCCACTTGGACGAGTACGTGGGCACGCCGATCACCCATCCCGCATCGTTCCGAAAATACCTCTGGGAACGGTTCGTCAGCCAGCTTCCGCTGCCACTTGCGGCTTTCCATTACATCAATGGAGAAGGCGATGCGCAGGCGGAATGCCAACGCGTGGGCGGGATCATCGCCAAGCATCCGATCGATGTTTGTTTTGCAGGCATTGGCGAAAACGGACATCTGGCATTCAACGATCCGCCAGCCGATTTTAAAACCACCGCGCCCTATCTGGTCGTAAATCTGGACGAGGCGTGCCGCCGACAGCAGATGGGTGAAGGGTGGTTCAAGACGCTCAAACAGGTCCCCGAGAAAGCGATCTCGATGTCGATCCGTCAAATCATGAAATCAAAAGCCCTCGTTTGCACAGTGCCCGATCAGCGCAAAGCGCAGGCGGTGAAAGACTGCCTGCGCGGAAGCGTCACTCCCAAGCATCCGGCTTCGATCCTCCAGCGCCACAAGGCAACATGGTGTTTCCTCGATCAAGGATCCGCCTCGTTGCTCTAGTCGCAACTAGGGATAAAAATTCGAAGAAGTGAAAACCAGTCTCTTTGACATTCAGATCAACGGCTTTGGCGGCGTTGATTTCCAGAATCCTGACCTGTCGGTCGCGGACGCCAGGAAGGCGGTCGATGGAATGGCGGATCATCAGACGATGCGGTTTTTCCTGACGCTCATTACGGACGGGATCGATTCGCTCTGCGCCAAGCTGAAAAACATCGAACGGATTCGCGCGCAAGATCCGACGGTGAGGGAAGCGGTCTGCGGATACCACATCGAGGGCCCTTGGCTTTCCCCGGAGCCGGGATACCGGGGTGCCCACGATCCTCAATTGATGGGGCCTCCCAGCGCCGCAGCTTTCGAGCGCATGCAAAAAGCCGCTGGCGGAAATATCAGGCTTGTGACGCTGGCTCCGGAACTGGCCGGCAGCGCGGAGGTCATCGGCCATATGGTCCGTGAAGGAGTGCAGGTTTCACTCGGCCACACCAATGCCTCGGAAACCGGGATCGACGCCGCAATCGAAGCGGGTGCACGGTTTTGCACCCATCTCGGAAACGGGGTTCCCCTTGAAATGCACCGGCACAATAACGTCACCCAAAGACTTCTGGCGCGAGATGAGCTGATCGCTTTTTTCATCCCGGACGGAATTCATCTGCCTCCTTGTGTTTTGAAAAACTTCGTCCGTGCGAAGCCGCGCGGGAAGGCGTTTTTCACGACCGACTGCATGGCCGCTGCGGGAGCACCTCCGGGACGCTACCGCCTGGCCCATCATGAGCTTGAAGTTGGCGAGGATCGGGTGGTCCGCGCCCCGGATGCATTAGGTTTTGCGGGTTCCGCGCTATCCCCTGACGAAGGAGTGCGCAACGTCTGTCGCTGGCTTGGAATGGAGGAAACCGAGGCACGATCCCTGTTTTCCACCTCCATTGCCGATGCCTTTGGGCTTGTGCTTCCGGTGATAAACTAGCGAGGAAAAATCATCCGTTCCTGTGACGGATGGGACGCGAAAATCCAGAGCTCAGCCATGGTAAAAACGCGGATCGCGCAAGTGTCTACGCATTTTTGAACCGGTTCGCAAAGTGGCGGAGTCTACGGGACTCGAACCCGCAACCTCTGCCGTGACAGGGCAGCGCTCTAACCAATTGAGCTAAGACTCCTAAAAAGAAGGGTCGTGAGGTTTAGCTCTTCAGGCAGTCTTCCGCAACTTGTTTTTCAAACAAATTCTCCCACACTCGCCACGTGCTCCTCAGCCGCTCACGGCTTGACGATTTTGAGGATGCAGTGATCATTGCCATTATGCAGAACGAGTACGACGTTGTGGTGTTGGGCGGATCGCTCGCAGGCAGTTCAGCCGCGCTGCTGCTCAAACGGGATATGCCCCATTTGCGTGTCGCTCTAGTGGAACGCTGCGACCATTTTTCCCGCCGCGTCGGCGAAGCCACAGTAGAGGTCAGCGGTTATTTTGTAAGCCGCGTCCTCGGGTTGACGCATCACCTCAACGAATATCACCTTAATAAACAGGGCATGCGTTTCTGGTTTGCCAACGAACAAACGCAAACCCTTGCCGATGCCAGCGAGATCGGCGGACGTTATCAGGTGCGCCTTCCCTCCTGGCAGCTTGACCGCTCAGTGTTCGATGAGGAGGTGATTGCCCGGGCAAAAGCTGCGGGCGTTGATTTGCTGCGCCCGGCGCAATTCACCGATGCCACGCTTGTTCCAGGCGGAATGCAAACGGTGACGATCAAGGAGGACGGCGCAACGCGCGAGCTCACGACCCGCTGGATCATCGACGCCTCGGGCATTGCTTGTTTTCTCGCACGCCGCAATGGCTGGTGGCAGCGCAACACCGGGCATCCGACCGCCTCGGCGTGGACACGCTGGCGCGGTGTGAAGGATTGGGACGGCCTCGAACTGGCGGAAAAATTTCCGCAGTGGGCCGCTGCGCCCCATACCATTCGCCACACTGCAACCAACCATATCGTCGGCGACGGCTGGTGGAGCTGGTGGATTCCCCTCAAGGGCGGCGACATGAGCATCGGTGTCGTTATGGATCAGCGCCTTGTGGACTGGCCGGAACAGGGTGGCACTATTCCGGAAAAAATGCGCGCCTTTCTCTCGCAACACCCGGTCGCCAAAGAAATGCTCGAACACGCGGAACCCGTGGATGGCGATGCGCATTGGCGAAAAAACCTGGCTTACTTTAGCACCACATTCTGCGGGGACGGCTTCTCGTTGGTCGGCGATGCGGCGGCGTTTATGGATCCTCTTTACAGCCCGGGCATGGATTGGATTTCCTTCACGGTCAGCGCCACGGTGGAGCTCATCAAGAAACAGCAGGCGGGAGAGGCCATGGATGACCCCGTCGCCGCGCACAACGCAGCCTTTTCGCAAAGCTACGCACGATGGTTCGAGGCGATCTATAAGGACAAATACGAATACCTCGGCGATTTCGAATTGGTGAACCTCGCCTTTCGCCTTGATCTGGGCCTCTATTACCTCGGCATCGTTTCGCAGCCGTTCAAATTTGGTCGTGACGGACTGCTGGTTCCGCCCTTCGCCTCGCCAAAATCCGATTTCGCGTGGCACCTCATGCGGACCTACAATCGCCGTATCGCCGCCATCGCCCGGGAACGCAGGCAGCGTGGCGTTCTTGGGAAACAAAACACCGGACGCCGGATGCTTATCCCCGGGTTCACGCTCGATCCCAAGGACGGAAAAATCGTTGTCAAACTGCTCCTCGAGTGGCTTGGACTCGAGCTCCGGGAGGGCTGGAGGAGTTGGTGGAAAACCGCACCGTCAACCCAGCCTGTGGCAGAGTTGAAGACAGCCTGATCCGTCGCCGCAGCGCACACAGTTCAGACCCCGCAAATTATCCCCGGTGTTCCTTCACCCGATCAGATCACCTGCACGCGGATGTCATTGCCAGAAGTGCCAGCGATGAGATTAAACGGAAGGGCCGTCGGCACGGTCGCAATCGTAAAGGTTCCGATGCCGTTTGCCGCAATGGCAAAGCCCGCCGACCCCACGTTGGTCGTAGCCTGAGTCGCCGACAGCGTGATTTTATCAATGAAGCTGCCGTTCCCCACGCTCACGTCGTTGCCATTTCCATAAATGCCGTCCGTCGGATTCACGCTGGCGATGATATCCACGCCATCCAAGGCTTGTGCGTCGATCGTCCCCACTGATTTGCCGCCAAAGAAACTATCCTGAGCCACCCCGGTTCCGCCAAATGAGTAATTGGTCCCGAGGTCGACGCCTGCGAGGAATTTCGAAAGCCCGATAACGCCGGTAGCACCGATGTTTCCGATGTTTCCAGCGGCCGTGACCAGCGTATTCGCGATAGTGCTTGCCGAGATGTCGCCCACATTGCCTTTTGCATGGAGCGTCAAAAGCTTGATTGACCTGTCGGTAACTACGTTTCCGATGTTGCCCGCACTGGTGCCATTCGCACTCGCATCAAAGAGCGTGGCAACGATGCCGTCATTCGTAATGGCCGTGTAGTTGGGCATGTTCACTGTGATCCCCGCGATACCGCCCACTGCTCCGCGCAATCCTGCGAGGAAGTTGGAAGAATCAATGCCAATGTTGGCATCCGATCCCGCCGGACTGCTCTGATTATCAACCAGAACCTGTCCAATGCCCTGCGATGCACCGAAGTCTGAAGTCTGAATACCCGAAATCGTGTTTCCGAAGCTCGCCCGGATGCCCGATATATTGACCGTGATGTCTCCGATCCGGCTATTCGAATCGAAAAGTGAAGCTTCAATGACGCCGAAAGTCCCCTCGTCATTGTTCAAAGTGTAGGATGCGGCGACAGGCCCGATGCCAGGACCCGATGCGCTGGTGGCAACAAAAGCAGCGCCCAAAATGACGCCGTTGGAAACAGTGACAGAATCTATCTGCCCGGATTGCAGGAAGGAAACATAGAATCCATTCTCCGCCGTAACTGGCCCGATAAAGGCTCCGGTGTTTGTCGCGTCATCGGAAGTTCCGTAAATGTTGTCGGCCCCTTTGCCAACGATACCTGCAATGAATGAGGTGTCGTAAATCGCCCCGGAACTGTTCGTCCCGGAATCAACACTGATGGATCCGATGAATCCGCCCGTCCCGGTGGTGTCCGAGCTTGCTCCCGTTCCGCCTTTGCCGAAATTCGCCTGAATGACGCCAAAATCGTCAAGGGACTCAAAGGGATTGCCCGCACCCAAGGTCGAAAGGTCATCACCAAGATGGATACCGGCAATGAATGCGGAAAAATTGATACTTCCGATGGCATTAACCGAAGCGATATTGCTCTGCGCATTGAACGCCGAATTCTCGATCGCCGTATTCGCAAAACCTGCGTTGCCCTCAACGTTGCCGATATTCCCGCGGGCCTGGAACAACGAATCGAGAATACCTACACCCTGCGTCGAATCAGTAATACCAGTGATGTTGCCGATGTCTCCTGCGGCACGAAACTCCGAAGCAAAAATTCCCGCACCGGGCTCCGATACCCCAAAGTAAGCACCCCGAATGTCTCCGATGGAAGCACCGCTCACGCGAATCTCATTGATTCCGTTAAACGAACTACCGTTTAGCTCGGCAGAGGTTTCTCCATTGATGTTGCCGACCGAACCCGCTCCGTTGCCATCAAAGTCGGCTATGAATTCGGAAAACGCGATAGCGTCACCAGTCGTGCTGACTGCGGAAATATTTCCAATAGAAGCTGCCGAATAGAAAGATGAGAACTGGATCGACCCCGAAGAAACCTGCGCCACACCCGCTGTCACCCCGCCGATTCCCGTTCCGTTCGGGTTGTTGGCAATAAACACGTTTGGCGTTGAATCCGTGCCTGCAATGTCACCGGCCGCGGACTCGATGAATCCTATGCTGCCGGAAGCGACGTGCACGGGATCAATCCCACCTTCCGCACTGATGCCACCGATGGTAGAACCAGCGATGTTTGCATCGTCAAAGGTGCCAAAAGTCAGATCCGCGCCAGCCCCCGTGATACCCGAGAGGATGATCGTGTCGATAAGCTTGCCCGGCGAATTTGGACCACTATTGCTCAGGATGAAATTCCCTATCATCGACGGCCCGGAACCCAGCGTGTCGCTGCCGGGACCTGTTCCTCCAAAACCCAAAATGGCCGCCGCCGCATTATCGAAGACTCCACCCAACCCTGCCAAATCCGCAGGGTTCACCACAAAGTCGGCTCCAAGATCAATGCCGGCCACGAACACGCTGTTCGAGATCGGTCCATCGACGGTCACATTGCCAAAATTCTGACGCGCATTAAACGCGGAGGAAACAATGCCCTTCGCATCCGTGATGGCATTCAAATCCACCGTAATGCTCGCAAACAAGGCTCCCGTCTGGAACACGGAAGCCAGAATGCCCGTATCCGTGGCTCCGTTGCCGCCGACGGTCGCCGTGATGTCGCCAATATTGCCCTGCGCCACCACATTGACGTGGTCGAATGCGCTGAACCCGTCGCCCAACGCGCTGGCGGAGATACTTCCAGTCCCATCCGCACTCGCAATCGTCGCAAACGAAATACCCGCGCCATCCGCCGACAAGGTGTGGAAACTCAGATTCCCCATCCCGCCGACCGCTGTAATGATTGATGAGGACGTCCAGGTTGCACCCACGGACACATTGCCCAGTGAACCCACAAAAATCCACCCACTCTGGAGCCCTAAGCCACCCGAAACATTTCCGTCGATAGTCACATCACCGAGGAATCCAAAACTGGTAATCAACGCGGAAAATTCGCCGTCGCCGCCGATAAGATCGCCGAAAATCGTCAGATTCGCGATGGAGCCTCCACTGATGATGCGCGCACTGTTCACCCCATCTCCACCAACCAGTGAGCCTCCGATGAGAATCTGACCCAGATTGCCCAGGCCGCTGTCGATCTGTGCGGAGTTATCACCCGTGCCACCCATGACACCCTGCGCAATGTAGATATCTCCAATATTGTTCTGGGCGCTTATCCGTCCGCTGCTTTCGCCTGAACCACCATCCACCCCGCCAAGCACTTCCACGGAAGCGATACCTCCGTTCTGGCTGATAATAGCGCCCGAAATGGCACCACTGCCACCATTCACGTCTCCCTCAATGCTCACATTGCCCATTCCCGTTCCCGCAATCACGCTACCGGAAAGCAATCCGCCGCCGCCATCCATACCGCCGGAGATAAATACGTCGCCGATAAATCCAAGAGCCTGAACACTTCCAGCCCGCGTTCCGTCTCCACCGGTGAGCCCGGGAAAAATTTCACTTTTTGGACCGCGGGGCCCATTCCCCCGCTCTTCGACGAGAGGTTGTCCACCGCCCTCCGACATGCCAATCGTAAAGCTCGCCAGATTT
>Ga0105048_10013438_pt1 | contig 12795 bp, 8 predicted proteins | sample MAT05_FD_78382 | JGI IMG/M metagenome (GOLD analysis project Ga0105048, IMG submission 78382) | Freshwater microbial communities from Lake Fryxell liftoff mats and glacier meltwater in Antarctica - MAT-05 | ecosystem: Environmental > Aquatic > Freshwater > Ice > Liftoff microbial mat | place... | reverse complement strand
TCATCTAAACTTTGCCCTTTTTTGGATACTCTTTTTATTACGAGCGCTGTAGTATCTGCATTGGCTCTAAAGCCGCCTGCCCTTTTTATAATATCGTTTATTTTGTCGCCGCTCATTTCAAGCGTGTACCTGCCAGGATTAATTACCATACCATCCACAACTACTGTACGTTGTATAGAATAACCTGCTTTTTGCCTGATATTGATTGCATCGTAAGGTTGCAGTACAACATCTTTTGTAGTGGAGTTTTCAGAAATATCAACTATAATAATTTCTGTTTGTAAGTGGTTTAATTCTGTAAGGTTAAGTGTATTTATTCTGCGGGCAATTTCAATAATATGGTTATCGCCAGCTTCTGTAAGGCCGCCAGCAGTTAGCAATATATCCTGTAAGGTTAAATACTGTGCCCATTTATAGGTTCCCGGTCTTTTAACATTGCCGTCTATGCTTATGTAAACAGGGTTGCGTAAATCAAAAAAGGAATAAATAGTAACACTGTCATTTTTTTGAAGTGGGATAACACTTAAGTTCTTCATTACCGAATCTATATCAAACGATACTTGTGATGCACTGCCGTTGCCATTTAATCTGCTGATGCCGCCACGTTTTGCATACGCATCTTCTTTTATTCCACCAGATTTTTCAATGAGGCCTTTTAAGGTAAGGTTATCACTCAATTCATAAGCTCCCGGCCGTTGTATTGATCCTGCTATGGTTAGTTTATTACTGTATTTTTCCAATAATTTACCTACTACAATTGAATCGCTTGATGATGGTTGATAGCTGCTATATTGATTTTTAGATAGGTCAGTTATTTTTCTTTCGGTATCAGTTAATTGGTAAATGGTAACGGCAGCTTTATAGGCTTCATCCGCAAATCCTCCACTGTATTGCAATACCTTATCAAAGGTTTCTGCCTGTATTAATTCATATTTTCCTTTGTGTTTTACATAGCCATTAAGGGTTATTCTTTTGCTGTAGTAGGGTATGCGTATCACATCTCCTTCTAAAAGTAACAAATTATCTTTTTGATCTCCCTTTAGTAAAAAAGCATATAAGTCTATCGTACGTTTTAATACATTGCCCCTTATCAGTTCTATATTGCGGTAGCTACCCATGTCTGAAGGGCCTCCACATAAATAAAGCAAATTAAATAAAGTAGTAAGAGATGAAACGGTGTATGTACCGGGTTTTTTTGCTTCTCCAATAATAGTTACCCTTATGCTTTTTATTTTACCTAACGATATTTGTACACTTGTGCTGCCTGTGTTGATCGCTTTATAAATGGTAGCTGCCAGTTTTGATTTTATTTTAGCCGAGGCTTGTTCAATACTTAGGCCATTTACAAAAACCGGCCCTACCTGTGGTATGTAAATATTACCTTCTTCATTTACAGTAACATTGTAAGTTTTTTCACTGTATCCAAATACATTGATTACCAGTTCATCATCTGGGCCAAGTATATAGCCGGCGGGGGTGGCAATACGTAAATTTGGCTCAAATACAAGGCTGGATGCTGTAAATAATTCTGAACCAAAAATAGATAAATCGGTTTGCTCTTTTTGCATTGGTACTGAGCTAACATCCTGATTCATCTGTCTGTTGAATGCTGTTTTGTTGCTGCTATTCTCTTTTGTATTGCTGCTTTTGTTGCTTACCTGCAAAAGTGCAATACGATTTTTTAGTTTCTCAACTTCAACATTTGGTAAACCTTTTTCCCGCAAAAGCACGTAAAGGTTTTGTTCTGATATCCCATTTTCATTTGCTTTTTCCAGATACAATTTTATTTCATCATCTGGCACATTATCAATATTTACCGAAGATAGATTTTGCGATGACAAGGCATTGGATTGAGCATTAACACCTGTTACCAGCAAACAAAAAATACAAAAAACGAAGAAACGTTTAAGAAGTACAATCATAAAAAATTTTAAGCTATAGTATTACACAGCACGTACGCTGCATAAATAATTACAATAATTTTCGTTAACAGGTATAAATTGGCTATAGCATTAGTTTTCTGCAAAATAAAGGAAAAATTACAGAACATAGCTATCTAAGCGCAAATGACAGCTTATTAATTGTTATTGATGGCTAATATTTTCAAAAATTAAATTTAATCATCTATTCATCTCTAAATTTCTATTGCAAAAAACTACTTTTGCCATTCTTAAAAACATCAATTCACCAATAAGTATATAAAAGTGGTTTATAATTTTAACGCAGGCCCTTCAATTTTGCCTAAAGAGGTATTTGAACAGGCCGCAGCAGCAGTACTTGATTTTAATAATACTGGCTTATCTATTTTGGAATTAGGCCATCGTACCAGTGCTTTTCAGGCAGTAATGGACGAAGCACGGGCTCTTGTAAAAGAATTAATGCAGTTGGATGACGACCATGAAGTATTGTTTTTACATGGTGGTGCCTCCACGCAATTTATGCAGGTACCAATGAACCTGCTAGACGATAAGGAAACGGCAGCTTATGCTGATACCGGCGTTTGGGGGCAAAAAGCTGTAAAAGAAGCTAAGCTTTTTGGAAAAGTAGAAGTGGTTTGTACAGGTAAAGAAAATAATTACACTGCTATCCCAAAAGATTTTGCGGTGCCCAACGATGCAACTTATTTCCATATCACTACAAACAATACTATTTATGGTAGTCAATGGCAAAAAATACCAGCTACGAGCAATAGATTAATAGCAGATATGAGCAGCGATATTTTTAGCCGGGTATTAAATTTTAACTCATTTGATTTAATATATGCAGGAGCTCAAAAAAATATGGGGCCTGCAGGCGTAAATTTAGTAGTGGTTAATAAAAATATTTTGGGCAAAATTAAAAGGCCAATACCCACTATAATGGATTACCGAAATCATATTACTGAAGGTAGTATGCTTAATACACCGCCGGTTTTTGCAGTGTATGTTTGTATGCTTACCCTACGTTGGTTAAAGGCAAACGGTGGGATAGCTGCCATAGAAAAGTTAAATGATGCCAAGGCCGCCTTACTTTATAATGAAATAGATAGCAATCCCTTATTTAAAGGAACTGTGGCAAAAGAAGATCGTAGTAAAATGAACGTTTGTTTTGTAATGGATAATGCAAAGCTTGAGGAAGAATTTTTGGCAGCGGCAAAAGCAGCAAATATTATAGGTATTAAAGGTCACAGACTTGTAGGCGGATTTAGGGCATCTTTATACAATGCCTTGCCTGTTAGTAGTGTACAAGTATTGGTAAATACTATGCAAACATTTGCAAAAAGCCACGCTTAATTACATTTTCTTTAATTTAGCCCCTGCTAGTTGTTGGTTTATCTACTTAGGCAACAGTAGTTTGTGTTCAATATCCTCTTAAAAATGTATTTTTTATGCTACTGAAAGCAGTGGCATTTTTTTTATTTTTATCAATACTTAACTAATGGTTACAATACACCCCTTTAAAGCAATGCGGCCCGAGGCCCAACATGCAAAAAACGTAGCGTCTCGTCCCTATGATGTTCTTAATAGTAAAGAAGCCAAAATAGAAGCACAGGGCAATCCAAATAGTTTTTTACATATTACTAAAAGCGAAATTGATTTATCGGATGATACTGACATACACTCCCAAAGAGTGTACGACAAAGCCAGGGAAAATTTAGATGCTTTTTTGAGCCGTAACATTGTGTTTATAGAAAGTAAACCTTGCTATTATATTTACCAGCTTATTATGGATAACAAAAGCCAAACTGGCCTTGTTTGTGGCAGCAGTGTGGACGATTATGAAAATGATCTGATAAAAAAACATGAGTTTACCCGCCCGGAAAAAGAACAGGATAGAATCAATCATATTAAAACAACCGGGGCCCAAACAGGTAATGTTTTTTTAGCTTATAGAAATGTAGAGGCAATAGACAGCCTTATTAATAATTGGAAGAACGAAAAAAATCCGGTGTATGATTTGCTGGCAGATGATGGTATTCAACATACTGTGTGGATTGTAAATGACGATAATACCATACAAGCCATTAGCAATTTATTTAAACAAACAGTACCCTGCACCTATATAGCCGATGGGCACCATAGGGCGGCAAGTGCAGCAAAAGTTCGCAAAGCATTGGGTAAAACTGCCCCTGCCGGAGCTGATATTTTTTTAACTACGTTGTTTCCATCTAATCAATTGTATATAATGGATTACAACCGGGTAGTAAAAGATTTAAATGGCCTTACAGTAAATGAACTATTAAAAAAAACAGGCGAAAAGTTTATTGTTGAGAATGTAGCTGCTGCTTTTTCACCAGCCGAATTACACCAGTTTGGCTTATACCTAAAAGGCCAATGGTACTGCCTTACAGCTTTGCCTGGCACTTATTTAAATAGCCCTATTGGTATATTAGATGTAACCATTTTGCAAGAAAATTTTTTAGATCCAATACTTGGTATTAAAGACCAACGCACCGATAAACGAATTGATTTTGTTGGGGGCATAAGAGGCTTGAATGAACTGGAAAAAAGGGTTGATAGCGGGGAAATGGCTTTGGCTGTATCCCTGCACCCGGTAAGTATTCAGCAGTTGTTTGATATAGCTGACACCGGCAATGTAATGCCACCAAAAAGTACCTGGTTTGAGCCCAAATTGAGAGATGGATTACTTACCCATTTAATTGCTCATTAACCCCTCATTAAAATAACTACATAAAAAAAGCCGGTAAATTTTTACCGGCTTTTTTTATGTAGTTATAGTTTTAGTTATGCATAAACAAGTTTATTTGTTTGTTGAATAGTAATATTGCGTGGAGGGATATTATCAATATCAATTTTAATATGCTGTATTAATTTATTTTCCAGCATATTGGCAAATGCTTCAAAATAATCAATCGCATCTTCTCTTTTGTTGCGCTTTAGCCAGCGAAAACCACCAGGTAATTGTTTTAAAACCTCCTTATTACTTAGGTATTCAATGTCATGAATATCTGTTGGAGTAAGCCCAATTTCTTCTAACCGGGTAATTACCAAGGTAAGCGGGGCATTGGTTACAGGACAAAATTCTTCTGTCATTTCTGTCCATTCTCCTGCACTTGTGTGAGCGTAACGTACAATTTCTCCCTCTGTAAAATGGGTAACTACCTGTACTAAATTTCCACAATTACATGCTCCATGGTGGCCCCATGCATAATGTGCCCCGTTGCGTAAGCGAGCCGCTGTTTCTCTTAAAGCGTTAATTAATTCTGTAGTAGGAGTGGCCATAAAAGTAGATTTAAGTGTTTTAACAAAAGAGGAGGTGGAATTGTTGAATGTGATTTAAAATTATTGAAAGTATTTGAAAATGGGCACTTTTAGTAGAGGTACATAAGTTAATAGCTGCAATTATCAGTGATTTAAAAGATAAAACACCTTGGGTGCATTTAAAATTTACATACCGCAAGGTGTTTAATGAGGACACTAATCCACGGCCTTGCCCCGATTAGTGTCCCCCATTTGCCGATATTGGGAGCTACAATTTTAAATGCACCCACCACCTTTAGCTGTTGACCACTTTTAGTGTTGCAGTTTGATACAGTAAAAATTGGCAGATTGCTTATTGTATCTCTTTCATAAGATGAGTCTGGAAAACCAGTTTAATTACCTTTCAAAGGTGGTCAATCTTGATAATGTATGTATTGTTACACTACTACGTTAATCATTTTGTTTTTAACAAAAATTATTTTTTTAGGCAATTTGCCTTCCAGCCATTTTTGCACTATTTCGTTTTCAGCAATAATTTTTTCTACATCTGCTTGTTGTAAATCTAAAGATAAATTGATGTTGGTTCTTACTTTACCGTTTATAGATACCGGATATTCTTTGTTGCTTTCTACCAAAAGAGCTGTGTTAAATACAGGGTAAGCAGCATCTGCTATAGAACCTTCATTACCTGTTTGTTGCCAAAGTTCTGCTGCAATATGCGGTGCATACGGTGCTAGTAATATCAATACATTTTCAAGCACTTCTTTTTTGTGACATTTTAAATCGGCTAGCTCATTTACACATATCATAAAACTGCTTACGGCTGTATTAAAACTAAAACGTTCCGTATCTTCCTCAATTTTTTTGATGGTTTTGTGTAGTACTTTCAGTTCAGCAGTTGTGGCCTTTTCGTTTGTAAAAACGCAGCCTTTTATGTCATCAAAAAACAAACGCCATAATTTGCGTAAAAAGCGATGCACTCCTTCAATGCCCTTGGTATCCCAAGGTTTGCTTTGCTCAACCGGACCAAGAAACATCTCATACATGCGAAAAGTATCGGCTCCGTATTTATTACACAACTCATCTGGGTTTACTGTGTTGTATTTTGATTTGGACATTTTTTCTGTTTCAACACCGCATATATATTTATCACCCAATTCTTTTAATTGTGCTAGCGGAGGATATTGTACGCCATTTTCGTAAATAAAATCTGCGGTTGCAAATTCTCCATTTTTCCATTTTCTAAAACCTTCTGTATCTAATTCAATACCATCTACCATACTTACATCAACATGAATAATATCTACAGCATATTTATCCTTTAAACCATAAGATACAAAGGTGTTTTTACCTTGTAACCTGTACACTAACCTGCTGCTACCCTGTATCATCCCCTGATTCAACAATTTCTTAAACGGTTCTTCAAAGCCAATATGCCCTAAATCGAAAAGTATTTTTGTCCATAAACGGCTGTAGAGTAAATGACCAACGGCATGCTCGGTACCGCCAATATATAAATCTACCTGGTTCCAGTAATCGCTTGCTTTTCTGTCGCAAAATGTTGTGTCGTTTTCAGGATCCATGTATCGCAAAAAATACCACGAAGAACCTGCGTAGCCTGGCATGGTAGACGTTTCTCTTTTACCCAACGGGGTATTTACCCAATCCGTAATATTTCCAAGCGGACCTTCCCCATCTGGCCCGGGGCCGTATTTATCTACATGCGGTAACGTTAGTGGCAGTTCTTCCGCAGCTAAGGGTACAGCAATCCCATCGCTCCAAATAATTGGAAAAGGCTCTCCCCAATAGCGTTGGCGGCTAAAGCCTGCATCCCTCATCCGGTAATTTACCTTGCGTTTACCAATGCCTTGCGTCTCTAATTGCTGGAGTACCATGGGGGTAGCATCCAACATTTTTACCCCATTTAAAAAGCCACTGTTTTCAAGTATAGCCTCTTTGGTGGCATTGGGTTCTTCGCCATTAAAATAGCTTCCAATAATATTGGTGATGGATATGTTAAAATGCCTGGCAAATTTAAAATCTCTTTCATCGCCGCAAGGCACAGCCATAATAGCGCCTGTGCCGTAGCCAGACAGTACATATTCACTTATATAAATAGGGATTTTTTTCTCATCAAATGGATTAATGGCATAGGCACCTGTAAAGCAGCCAGTAATCTTTTTTTCAGCCATCCGGTCAATATCAGTTCTACTTTTTACGTAGGCTATGTATTCATCAACATTGCTTGTTTGTTCGGTAGATTTTATTTTTTGTACCAGCTCTAATTCTGGTGCTACTACCATAAAATCTACGCCAAAAATAGTATCTGGCCGGGTGGTGTACACTTTTAAAATGTTAGTATTGCCCTGTATGGCAAAATCTATTTCTGCCCCATGCGATTTGCCGATCCAGTTTCTTTGCATTTCCTTCATGCTATCGCTAAAATCTACACTCTCAAGCCCTTCCAACAGCCTATCTGCATAGTCGGTAATACGTAAATACCATTGGCGCATTTTCTTTTTTACTACCGGGTGGCCACCTCTTTCGCTTACACCATTTACTATTTCATCGTTGGCCAGTACGGTGCCCAATGCTTCGCACCAGTTTACCTCGCCATACTTGCTAAAAGCAAGGCGGTATTCCATCAAAATTTCTTCCTTTTGCTGGTGCGTAAAACTCATCCACTCATTGGCAGTAAATGGCTTTACGGTTGCGTAAAATGGATGTGGATTACCTGCTGTTTCAAATTGTTTTTCTAATTGGATAATGGGCATTGCCTTGTTAGTTGCCCTATCAAAATAGCTATTAAAAATTTGTAAAAAAATCCACTGAGTCCATTTGTAATATGTTGCATCGCTTGTGCGTACTTCTCTGCTCCAATCGTAACAAAACCCAATTTTATCCAGTTGTGCTTTAAAAGTAGCAATATTCTTTTTGGTGGTTTCTGCCGGGTGTTGGCCCGTTTCTATTGCATATTGTTCTGCAGGTAGCCCAAAGCTATCAAAACCCATAGGATGCAATACATTAAAGCCTTTAAGCCTTTTATACCTGCTATATATATCGCTGGCAATATACCCTAACGGATGCCCCACATGCAGGCCCGCACCGCTTGGGTAGGGAAACATATCTAACACATAATATTTGGGCTTATTGCTGCTGTTAGATACTTTGTAAGTGTTGTTTGCTTTCCATTGCGCTTGCCACTTTTGCTCTATCTGGTTAAAATTATACTCCATTAATATTTTTTTTAAGCGTTTTTATCTCGATAAATAAAGGTTTGTTTTTTGGGTGCATCTCACATTGTCGCTCCCAATTTCATTCGGTGGGGACACAGTGTAAAAGGCGTGGTTGTTGTCCTCACCATCCACCAGGCACTGCATTATTTTAAAATACAACCTATTATTTTTAAACCAGATGTTATAGTTAAAATTATTTTACAGCGTTCAACTATTTCAAATACAAGCCTTTCAGAATATTTTTAACAACAAAATAGTTAACTACTTTATCAGCAAAAAAATAACCCGAAGTACCGTCTTTATTTTATTGTAACCCTTCAGTATTAACTCTACTGCAAAATTTGGGTTTAACATTCTATCTACAGTATGTTAGCTGCCAATAAAATATATTTGTCCCTCATATTTCTGATGCCGCCAAAAGTACAGTAAAGCAGCTAAAAACCTTTACTTTTGCGGCACTGAATATTGATTATATCGTTGAACTTGTACCAATTTTGTCAAGCTAAGCCAAAATATTCAGTACCCCGGGAGCATTAAAAACACAGCCAATTTAGCTAGTTAGCTAGATAAAAGTCGGGAGATCATCCTGGGAGAAAATCCAGGGAGATCATCTTGGGTATTTTATTATTATCAAACATCTAATTAATAATCATTTATGTCTATATACGGAAAAGCACCTTCGGCAAAACGCAGCAAACCTTCTTACGGATATGCAATTGTAGGGGTAGCCATGGTGTTATTTTTATTTGGTGTTGTTGGGTGGCTATTTCTCAACCTAAAAAAATCTGGTGAAATGTTTAGGGAAAATATCCAGGTGCATGCCTGGATAGCGCCTACAGCAAAAAAATTGCAAATTGATTCTATGCAATTGTACATTGCCAGTCAGCCTTACGTAAAAACTGCTGAATATGTAACCAAAGAAAAAGCAATTCAAAAGTGGAATGCAGAAAATGATAGCTCATGGAAAAAATTTATTGCCAACAACCCTTTACCAGAAAGTATTGACTTTTATGTAAAGTCAGATTTTATGAATAAAGATAGTTTGGCTTCTTTAAGTAGTTATCTTGAAACAAATTTTGCCGGGGTAATGTCAGAATTTCAGTATCCAAAAGAAACACTCAATAATGTTAGTTCGCTTACACGGTATGTAGCTTCATTTATTTTGATAGTAGCTGTTATTTTATCCATCATTGTAACTATTTCAATTGATAATACCATACGCTTAGCCATGTACAGTAACCGGTTTTTAATAAAAACTATGCAAATGGTGGGTGCTACCCGGGGTTTTATTGTAAGGCCTCTTAATATTCGGGCTGTAATAAATGGGTTGATAGCAGGCTGTATAGCAATATTGGCAGTATTTGGTTTTATATTATTGATAGAAAACTTTGTGCCATGGCTTAGGTTGTTGAGAGATGGCGCAAACATGTCTATCATAATGGGCGGTATTTTAATTTTAGGCATTGTTATTTCACTGGTTAGTACACACCGGTCTGTATTAAAATATCTCCAAATGAAGCTGGATGACCTTTATTAAGCTATGCTGGGAGTTAAAAAAAAGGTTGCTGCTTTTAGGTAGAAATAAAGAGAAAGCAGTAAAATGTAAATATTTGCTGGTGTAACAAACTACCTGATAGCAAATACTTTTAAAAGACGGATTAAGAAAAAGCGACCAATTTTAAATTTTATTACTTTATTTGCACTCAAAATAATTAAGTTGTATGGCTACTATAAAAAAGCAGGTTTTTGTAAATCCTTTATTTGGTAAAGAAAACTTTATATGGATGCTGGCAGGCGCCCTTGTAATTGCACTAGGTTTTTTTTTAATGGCTGGCGGTAAAAGTGCCGACCCTACCCAGTTTAACGACAATGAAATTTACAGCACCACCAGAATTACCATTGCACCACTGCTAATTATTGCTGGTTTTGTGTTAGAGATTGTTGCCATTATGAAAAAGCCAAAAGAAAGTAAGTAATTTTTTTTAATTGATATTTAAAATGCGATGAATTTAATCGCATTTTTTATTTTACCTATTTAATACATGGAGAGCTTAACCACCATTCAATCAATCATTATCGCCATAGTAGAGGGCTTAACAGAGTTTTTGCCGATTTCATCTACCGGGCACATGATTATTACAGAAAAACTGCTGCAGGTACAAGATACAGATTTTGTAAAAGTATTTACTGTGGCCATTCAGTTGGGTGCTATTTTGGCGGTGGTAGTTTTGTACTGGAAAAAGTTTTTCAATTTTACAAAATGGCAGTTTTACGTAAAGTTGCTAGCTGCTGTTGTGCCCGCTTTAATACTGGGCTTTCTATTATCAAAGAAAATTGATGCCTTGCTCGAAAGTGCAGTAACTGTTGCCATTACCATGCTAGTGGGCGGTGTGGTATTGCTTTTTGTAGATAATTGGTTTAACAAGCCTGCTATAGATACAGAAGAGAAAATATCTTTTTCAAAAGCAATTATTATTGGTGTTTGGCAATGCCTTGCAATGGTGCCTGGTGTAAGCCGCAGTGCCGCTTCTATTATAGGTGGTATGCAGCAGGGACTCACCCGCAGTGCTGCTGCTGAATTTTCTTTTTTTTTGGCAGTGCCTACCATGCTTGCAGCTACCGGGTACAAATTGTTGAAATATTACAAAGAAATGGGCGGCTTTTCTACCAATGAATTAAAGCAACTGGCAATAGGTAACCTGGTAGCTTTTGTAGTAGCAATGCTTGCTATTAAATTTTTTATCGGGTTTTTAAAAAAATATGGTTTTAAAGTTTGGGGTATTTATAGAATTGTAGTGGGGTCAATTCTTTTATTACTTATTTACAAAGGCGTAATTAGCTAAGTTACCTTTATTGAAAATTCTACTTTTTTGCATTCAGTAATAAATGCCTTATTTTCCACCTTCAATTACCAACAATGCAAACTGCCAGCAAAAAAATTATCAATGGATGGGCAATGTACGATTGGGCCAATTCTGTTTATAACCTCGTTATAACCTCCACAATTTTCCCTGCTTATTATGAGTCTATTACAGCCGAGCGTTCTGCCAATGGTATATTTTATGTACATTTTTTAGGCCGTGATTTTGTAAATACTTCCCTCTACAATTACACCATTGCATTTGCACTGTTAATTGTAGCCTTAATACTACCGATACTTACTTCTATTGCAGATTACAAGGGTAATAAAAAGCAGTTTATGGCTTTCTTTTTTACGATAGGAAGCATTGCATGTGGGGCACTGTATTTTTTTATAAACATTAATACTTTATGGATTGGTATACTTTGTATGATTGTTGCCTGTGTCTGTTTTTGGAGCAGTAATGTTTTTAGTAATTCTTTTTTGCCAGAAATTGCTGCCCCGCAAGATAGGGACAGGGTTAGCGCAAAGGGGTTTGCTTATGGTTATGTTGGTAGTGTTATTTTACAATTAATCTGCTTCGTTTTTGTAATGAAGAACGATCTTTTTGGTATTACCAAAGGTGATGGTTCAAGAATTTCATTTTTACTGGTTGGCGTTTGGTGGCTTGGCTTTGGCTATTTTTCTTTATCCCGGCTGCCAAGGCCATTGGCTGCGGGCAATCCAACATCTCCCAATAATATTTTAACAAGTGGTTACAGAGAGCTTATAAAAGTTTGGAAACAATTAAGAGAAATGCCGGTGATAAAAAGGTTTTTGGGGGCTTTTTTCTTTTATAATATGGGAGTACAAACCGTAATGCTGGCAGCAACCTTATACGGAAAAAGTGAGCTGGAAATACCTGTAGAAAACCTGATTATTGCAATTTTACTAATACAGTTGGTTGCTATACCAGGGGCTTTTTTAATCAGTAAATTATCTGGTATTATTGGTAATTTTCAGGCTCTTATGATTGTAATTTTTTTTTGGATATTGCTTTGTATAGCAGCTTATTTTGTGCCCAGGCATGCAGTTGGCCAATTCTATCTGCTAGGGGCTTGTGTGGGTTTTGTAATGGGCGGTATTCAATCACTTAGCAGAAGTACCTATAGTAAATTGATGCCAGAAACTAAAGACACAGCTTCCTTTTTCAGCTTTTATGATGTTACCGAAAAAGTAGCAGTGGTTATTGGAATGCTTAGCTTTGGTTTTATTACAGAAATTACCGGATCTCAAAGAGGATCGGTGCTTGCGCTGATGGTATTTTTTATAATTGGACTAATTATTTTGTTTACTGCTTTAAAAAAACAACAGGCAGAGGCGGCGGTTACATCCCAATTATAATACATTTTACAGGGCAATAATGCATTGTATTAATCCACTTTAATTTTGTATTTATATTGTTAGATATTATTTATGCAAAGCCATTCAATTAAAAGCAAATGAAGATTGTAATTTA
>Ga0105048_10013437_pt1 | contig 12795 bp, 11 predicted proteins | sample MAT05_FD_78382 | JGI IMG/M metagenome (GOLD analysis project Ga0105048, IMG submission 78382) | Freshwater microbial communities from Lake Fryxell liftoff mats and glacier meltwater in Antarctica - MAT-05 | ecosystem: Environmental > Aquatic > Freshwater > Ice > Liftoff microbial mat | place... | reverse complement strand
TGGCGATGCGATCGTCGGCGGTTACCTGCAGGGCGCTGCCCAGGGCCGCCAGCTGCGCCAGCAGCCGCGCCTCGGGGATGAACACCGCCTTGCGCAGGCCGGTGGTGCCAGACGAAAACTGCAGAAAGCCGCCTGTCGGCTCTTCCGGCAGGGGCGCGCGCGCGTGCAGCCGTTGCGCTGTGCCGTCTTGCACCAGCCACTGCGGCTGGAAGCGGTCCAGCAGTGACTGAAGTTCGCGGGCATGGATGGCGGCGTCCTGGCGCGGCGTCAGTGGTGACAGGAAGGCCGGCACTGCGCCGGCGAACAGGCTGGCCAGGTAGCAGACGATGCTGCGGTGGTCGGTGCCGGCGGCAATGAACACCCGCTCGCCGGGGCGTGCGCAATGTGCCGAAGCCAGTTCGGTGTGAATGTCGACCAGCAATTGGCCGTAGTCCACGCGCTGCACGCCGTCCTCGCCGTGGTAGCTGAAGGCGGGCCGCCCGGGGTCTTGGCGGGCGGTAGCCCGCAGCAGGTCGTGAAGGGAGGAATGCATGGCAGATTGGAGGCGATGGAGTGCAGGCTGGCGCCATTGCATCAAAAAGATGGCGGTGGAGAAGCGCCGAAATGCCCGCCTGCGGCCGGGCAGTTCGGCCGCGCCAGCGTCGCATCTGCCGCCCTGGAACGGCGCTAATCGACGTTTTGGCCGGTAACCCAGGCGGCACTATCGTGGCCGGCACTCCTGCCCTTCACTGCGCATTCCATCGACATGCCCGACCGCATCCTGGCACTGCACCGACTGGACCTCGGCACCGCCGTCCAACTGGCAGCGCAGATTGCCGCCGCCAATGACGGTGTGACCCCTGGCGTGACCGTTCTCGACCCCGTGCTGCTGAGTCATGCCCGCGCCAATGGCATGCCGCAGGTGCAGTGGCTGGCCTTGCCGGATGGAGACGTGATACACGGCGCCTACACCCAGGCCATGGCCGCCACCCGCACGCTGTGTGCCGCTGCCGATGCGGTGATGGCCGAGTTGGTGCCCGCAGCCCGGGGCGCCGCCTGGTGTGGCCACTGGTTGCAGTTCCTGCACCACACGGCCTTCGGCTACCGGTCCATTGCCCACGTGTTGGCTGAAGTTCTGCACGGTGATCGGGTGCATGTGCTGCTGCCGGACCTGCCTCATCGCTTCGGCTATCACTCATTTCTACCTGGGCTGGTGCTCAGCGACAGTTTGCGGCGCGCCGGCGTGGCGGTGCAGTTGTACCGCAGCCCGTTGCCGCCTTGGGACCTGCCAATGATCGCCGACCCACTGTCTGCCGAGACCGGAGGCGTCCCGGAAGCTGATGGCGGCCCCGTGGACTTGCTGTGCCATCTGCCCACCTGTTTTTATGACAGTGCGCTGTTTGCCAGTGAGATCCAGGCGGCCGGTCGCCGTGCGTTGGTGCTGCCCACGCCGCTGTTTGACGTGCCACTGCTGGGCTTGCCGCGCAGCCCGATGGCCACGCCCGACGACTTGGCGTTGCGGCTGCCCGCAGCCATGTGCGAGCGGCTCGAAACCACGCTGCAGCGGCTGGAGCCGGTCTTGTCAGCCCACCTGTCGCCGCTGCTGCCCAGCGCGGGGCTGGCCCTGGCCCAAGTGCGCGCGCTGCTGCAAGGCTATCGCCAAAACGCGCTGCTCTACCTGGCCCTGGAGCAGCGCTTTGCTGCTCGACCACCCAAAACGCTGCTGATTTCGAACCACGACGTCGGCTTTCACGGTGCACTGCACAGCTATGCCCGGCAGCACGGCCTGCAGACCTTGATGCTGCCGCACGCCAAGGTGTACCCGGATCCGCTGACCAGCTATGGGCACGACATCCAGTGCCTTGCGCACCCGTTGCATGGCGGTGAGGTGCTGGATTTCGATGGCAGTGCCATGCCCTGGGCGCCGCTGGACTTCGGTGAGAGCTGGCTGGTGTCGGCGAGATCACCCGGGCCGCTGGCCACGCTGGGCATCGTGCTGAATGCGGTGTCGCTGAACAACATGCCCATCCTGGACGTGCGGCTCTACCTTGAGCAATTGGCGCGCTTGCGCGACTGGTGCAGGGCCAACGGCGTGGACTGCCGTATCCGCTGCCGGCCCAATGGCAGCGTGATGTCACTCCTGGGTGACTTTCTGCAGATCGGTGACACCGAGTTGCTGCGCGACCAGGACGGCTTGATCGCCGACTTCGGCCAGGGCTGCGACCTGGTGCTGGGCTATGACGTGCCCACCAGCGGCGTGCTGGAACTGCTGCAGCACGGCGTGCCGGTAGTCCAGGTGTTGTGCCGACGGCTCGGGCTGCAGGAATGGCGCAGCGTCGCCCCCGAAGTCGTGCCGCAATTGCCGGTGGCCACGGCGCTCGTTCGCCTGGCGGAGTTCCGTCGCGATCCGATGGCGCTGTGGTCATTCCGTCGCCAGCAGGCCGGCCGGTGTGCTGCCGCCGCCGCGCGGGCATTGCCGCTCAGGGCGTGGCTGTGACGGTGGGTGTCAGAAGCCGCCGGTCAGGCCAGCGCGGCGCGGTTTGAAGCTCAGGGCTGCCCGGTGCCGACCGTCACGTAACCCTGGATACCGTTGTAGGCCAGCGTCTCGTTGACCACGCAGTCCAGACCGGCACCCCGGTCGCCGGCGGTCCAGGCCGACGTTGCCGGCTCGTGGGTGCTGGGGCCTGTGAAGCGGTAGCGGCCCGGCATCTCAGTTTGCCAATGTTGCGGGCTGCGCGCCCTGTCCAGCAGGAAGTTCAGGCCGCTGGCATCCAACCCCAGCCAGTCGCAGAATCTGTCCACATGCTGAAGTGGCGCCTGCTCGTGATGCCGCACCAGCGCCAGCCCTTGCGCGCGGGTCAACCGCCCGTGTCGGATTTCGCGGCTGGCATGGTCGGTCACCTTGCCATAGCCCTGCTTGTACAGCTTGAACTGGTCATGCAAGTCCATGAAGTTCCAGCAGTCGACATGGTCATAACAATCGAAGGTGCGCTGAAAGCGGGCACTGCCATAGCCGTACTGCCGGATCATCTGCTCGTGCTGGGCCACGGGATCCCAGCGCACATAGTTGCCCAGGTAGATACCGCGCACGCCCACGGCATTCAGTGCGGCATCGTCAGGGTAGCGGTACTGCCAGATGTCTTCTTCCTTCAGGGTGTCGAAGATGCCGAGCAGGTCGTCGGCCTCCAGGCCCATCAGGTCATGGTCCTTGCGGTATCGGCGGGTCATCTCCACCTCGTGCTCGTGCGAGAACATGCCGACCTGTTCCAGCCCCTGGTGGGCGCCCCAGATGATCAGCGGCACCTGGTAGCGCACGGCGGTCTGCACTGGAAACACGGATTGGCCGGCCAGGCAGTGCCAGTACAGGCTGCCCAGTTCGCGCAGCGTGGTGCGGGTGATCTTTTTCACCGCGCGCGGGTTGACGTTCTGCATCAGGATGTCGCAATCCATCTTGATGCGCAGGTTGGCCAGGTTGCGGATGCCCAGGTTGGTGTTGAAGTACTTGTTGTAGCTCACCAGCAGCGGGTTCAAGCCCAGCCGATGCTTGACCAAGTGCACGATCCAGTGCGAATCATGGGCGCCGCTCACCGGCACGATGCAGTCGTAGGTCTCGGCGTTGCGGCTGCGGTAGGGTGCCACCAGACGCTCCAGCGCCCGCCATCGTTCGGCCCAGTCGAGGTGGTCCTTTTCTTCGTGCACGCGGCAGCCCGAGCAGATGCCTTCTTCGTCGATCGTCAGGCCCAGCGGGTGGTCTGTGGTGTACAGGCAGCGGGCGCAGTGCAGCCTGGGGTAGGTGCCGTTGTTCATGGTCTCAGCCGCAGCAGGGTTGGGCATAGGCTGGCGCACGCAGTGGCATGCCAAGCAACTGGCCCTTCAGCCGCTGCACTGCGTGCTCCCGCCACGACAGGAAGTTGCCAACAGCGGCGGCGGCCACGGCCGGCCGGCTCAGCACGCGGCGCAACTGCGCTGCTTCGCTGAGGCCGCCAAAGGCGATCAACGGCAGGCTGGGCAGCGGCCACTGGTCGAGCAGCGCTTCGTCGAAGCCGTTGGCCTGGCCTTCGTGTTGCCAGTCGACCACCAGCAGTTCGCTGATCGCGCCACCCTTGAGCACCGCGGCCACCTCGGGCGGGATCGGCCCGGCACGGCCGTTGCGGTGATCCAGCCACTGCGGCACGCCACCGACCAGGGCCAACGGCAGCGCGCCGATCAGCGCCTGCGCGCCCAGCCGGCTGGCCAGTTCGGCCGCCCGGTGCGGGTTGTCGCGCAGCAGGCTGTCCATGGCGATCCGCTCGGCGCCCGCTTGCACCACCGCCACGCCGTCGGCTGCATCCCGGATCCCGCCCTGGTAGGTCAGGGGGGTGGCCAGCCCCTTGCGACTGATGCGCTCGAGCAGCGCCAGGTCAGGCCCCAGGCCTTGCCGGCTGCGGTCGATGCATTGCAGAAGAATCTCATCCACGCCCCAGCGGTCCAGGTTCTCGGCCACCACCTCGGGCTTGCCCATCGGCAGGTGGCGGCGGTAGCCAATGGATTGCACTGCCCAGCCCTGCTTGACGGTGATGACGCCGATCAGTCGTTTTTGAATCACGGCAGCAGCCCCTCGATCACGTTCTTGAGCAGTGCGCGGCCTGCGAGCTGGCTTTTTTCAGGGTGAAACTGCAGGCCCACGATGTTGTTTCGGCGCACGGCCACCGCAAAGGCGCGGTCCGGGGCGTCGTCTACCCGCGACACCGCCGCGGTGTACTCGGCCGGCGCGTGGAAGACGAAGGAATGGTTGAAGTACATCGACAGGCCATCGCTGGGCCGCAGCAGGGGGTCATCGGTGGTTACTTCCATGCTGTTCCAGCCGATGTGCCAGCGCGCGGTCTGCAGCGGCAGCACCTGGCCGGGTATCAAGCCCAGGCCGGTGGTGAAGCCCTGTTCGGCGCTGCTGTGCGCCAGCAGTTGCATGCCCAGGCAGATGCCAATGATCGGCTGGCCGCGCCGCGCTTGACCCTGGATGAAATCAACCAGCCGATGCTGGTGCAGCGCGGCCATGGCGGCCGGGAAGGCGCCCACGCCAGGTAATACCAACACGTCGGTGCTGCCCAGCGTCTCGATGTCACGGCTGATGCGGGCGCGGTAGCCCAGGCCGGTCAGTGCCCGCGCCACCGACGCCAGGTTGCCCGCGCCGTAGTCCACCAGCCCGGCCGTGATGCGGCGGTGGCCGTTCATGCCGCTCATGCCGTTCATGCCGCTCATGCCGCTCATGCCAGGTTGCCCGCCGGCCCAGTGACCGGAGTAACCGCTGGCAGCCCCGTGCCCACGGTGAAGCGGCGGTGGATGCAGCCGTCCGACGCGATGTCGAACAGCCGGCGGTCGGTGGCGTCATGCACTTGATCCCAGAACTGCTGCACGGTGATGCCCAGATAGTCGCAGTAGCGCGCGATGTAGGCCGGCGAGCAGGCATGGTCATGTGCCGAAACCAGCGCGATGGCTTGCTCGCGGCTCATCCGGCCGATGCGAATCTCTTCATTGCAGTAGTCGGTGGTGCGCCCGAAGCCGAACTTGTAGTACTTGATCATCTGGTTGATCGGCGTGAAATCCTCGTCCAGCGCGGTCACGCCGAACAGGTCGCCCGTGATTTCCACGGTGTCGCTGCGGATCTCCAGACCCTCCGCGGCAGCGTAGCCGGCGTTGTTGACCAGCGACCAGTCCCCCATGAACCATCCCAGGTAGGCGATTTGCAAGCCAGCCTCGACGAAGGCCTCGGGCGCTGGATACTGGTAAGGCAACAGCTGCTGGCGGGTGTAGCCGGCGTCGACCATCCACTGGGTGCCCGAGGACAAGGTGTTCATATGGCGCAGGTTGTTGCCGTCGTAGCCGGTCTTGCCCAGTGCCTTCATGTCGCCCAGTTGCAGCGCCGGGTTTTCACCCCACAAGATCAGGTCGATGCCGTAGCGCAGCGCAATCTGCGGCACCGCTGCAAACAGCGCCAGCTCGGTCGAGCGAAAGCTGTTGGTGAACTTCGCGAAGCCGTCACGTTTGAGGCCGCGCCAGGTGGCGGGCGCCGGCGCCGAAACCACCACGTCGAATCCCAGTTCGATCAGGTTGGACAGGTTGTTCATGCCCCGGTGCGTGGCCTGCTCGGGCGGATAGCTCAAGCACACCAGCAGCGGGTTGATGCCGAAGCGGTCGCGTACCCACAGCGCCTGGCGCGTGCTGTCCTTGCCGCCTGACACGCCGATCATGCAGTCGTGGAACTGGCCGGGTTTGCGTTTGCGGCTGGCAAACAGGTCGGCCAGGATGTCGAGCCGCTCGGCCCAGTCGACGCCCTTCACGGCCTCGACGTACTCACAGGCCGGGCAGACACCGGCGGTGCTGAAGTGGGTGTTGGGCCGGGTATCGGGCTGCAGGCACCGGCAGCAGTACTTCATCGCAGCACCCCGGCGGTGGCCGGTGTGGCGGCGCTCTGGCCCAGCAGGTCCCAGCCCAGCGGCGTGCCGCGTTTCAGCGCCGTCGGTGCGGCCATGCCCAGCACCGTTTCCAGGTACTTCGGCGGCAGCCCGAAGCCGGGGCGAATCGCGCGCAGGTTTTTTGTTGTCAGCGCTTCACCAGCGGCCACGTCCTGGACGATGTACAGCGAGCGCCGGAAGGCCAGTGACCGGGCTTCGGCCGCGCTGCCGCCGAAGACGACACCGCCCAGCGCCTGCCAGGCCCGCTCGGTCTCAACGCGCAGCAGTGCCAGCTCGGCTGGCTCCAGCGAGAAGCTGGCATCCACCCCGCCGTCCGCGCGCGCCAGCGTGAAGTGCTTTTCTACCACCGTGGCGCCCAGCGCCACTGCGGCGATGGCCACGCCGCAGCCCATGGTGTGGTCTGACAGACCGACCTCGCAGCCGAAGGCCTGCCGCAGCACGGGCAGGGTGTGCAGGTGGCTGTTCAGCGGGCTGGCGGGGTAGGTGCTGGTGCACTTCAGCAGCACCAGGTCGCGGCAGCCCGAGGCGCGCGCGGTGCGCACGGTCTCGTCGATCTCTGCCAGCGTGGCCATGCCGGTGGAGATGATCATCGGCTTGCCGGTGGCCGCGACCTTGCGGATCAGCGGCAGGTCGGTGCATTCGAACGAGGCGATCTTGTAGGCCGGCGCGCCCAGCGACTCCAGGAAATCGACTGCGCTTTCGTCGAAGGGCGTCGAAAAGCAGTGCAGGCCCAGCCGGGCCGCACGCTCGAAGATCGGGCCGTGCCAGTCCCAGGGCGTGTGCGCCTCGTGGTACAGCGCGTGCAGCTGCCGGCCGGCCCAGGGGCTTTTGGGGTCGTCGATCACGAAGCCCGGCGCGTCGATGTCCAGCGTCATCGTATCGGCGGTGTAGGTCTGCAGCTTGATCGCGTCGGCCCCAGCGGCCGCCGCGGCGTCGACGATGGCCAGGGCCCGGTCGAGCGACTGGTTGTGGTTGCCGCTCATTTCGGCAATGACATACGGCCGGTGTGCCGCCCCGATCTCGCGTTGTCCGATCAGCATGATGGCCTTCGGGTGCGGGGCAAGAGGGACGTGACGGGGTGACGGGCCATGGCCTGGGCGCTCCTTTGGTTGCTGAGATCTTCGCGCGGGTTATGCCGCGCAATAACCCGAAAAGCCTGGCAAAACCGGCCAATCACGGCGGTGGCCGGCCATGCGGCGGCCCGCGGCCTGCGCGGCGGAAGCACGCGCTGCGTCAGTCGTGGCTGCGAAAGTGCAGCGTGCCGTTCAACTCGCCGGCGAACTTCAGGCCCACCGCCTGCGCGATGCGCACCGATGCGGTGTTGCCCTGCCGCACTTCAGCGTGCAGCGGCCCGGCGCAGGCCTGCACTGCCAGCACCACGATGGCCCGGCCAATACCCCCACCGCGGTGGTCCGGCGAAACCGTCCATGACAGCGTGGTCTCGACCATGCCGAGCTGCGGCGCGGGGCCACGGTCGGCGCGCACCGTTCCGACGGCGGTGTCGCCCCGCCAGGCAAGCCACAGCTGGCGGCCGGGTTGCGCCAACACGGCCGCCAGCCAGCGGCGGTGGCTGTCCGGCGCCACCGGGTCGCCCTGATGGCTGGCCGCGCGGGTGCCCGCATCGTTGCGCCAGGCCAGCAATTGATCTGCGTCGGCCATCGTGGCCAGCCGCAAGGTTAGTGGGGCGAGCTCGGCGTTCATGCCGAGACAGCAATGTCGGCGTGCAGCAGCGCCAGCATACGGTCGACCACGCGCTGCGCACCCAGGCCGTCCACCAGCGCCAGCGAGCGCTTGCGCAGTGCGGCGCGGCGTTCGGGTGCGGCCAGCAGCCCGCACACGGCAGCAACCAGCGTGTCGGCCTGCGCCGCGGTCTGGCCGACGGCATCCAGGCCCAGCACGGCGCCGATGGCCGCCAGCGCCGGCACCGACTGGCGCTGGTTGTCGGCGCAGACCAATGCCACCGTCGGCACGCCCAGGCTGCAGCGCTCCCACAGCGCGCCGCCGCCGGCGCCGATCTGCAGGTCGCAGCCGGCGTGGAAGGCCGCCAGGTTGGGCAGGTCGCACAGCAGCTCTGCGTTCAGCGCATTCGCCAGCGCCTGCAGCGCAGCGCGGTGTGGATTCGCACTGGTGGTGGCAATTTGCACTGCGCCCTGCCAGCCGCAGCGCTGGCGCAGCAGTTGCAGCGCCCAGGCGCTGTGGTTGAACGGGTCACTGCCGCCCATGAACAGCCCCAGGCGGCGTAGCTGCGGGCGCAAGCGCGGGCGCGCCAGACGGCGGTAGGCCGGGTCGAGCAGCGCAAAGCCGGGGCCGCCGCAGATCGGCACGCCGGCGGGCAGCACGGCGGCGTACTTGGCCGCATGGTCGGCGCTGAGGTTGTGGTCGATCAGCAGGTCGGGTGCCAAGGGCCGGTCGGCCAGGTCGTCGATGGCCACGATGCGCGCGCCGCTGGCGCGGCGCACGCTGTGGTGCCAGGTGGCAGCCAGCGCGTAGTGGTCGACCAGCAGCAGCTCGGGCGACAAGACGCCTGCTGCGGCCATCGTGGCGAGTGTGTCGAGGGCATCCCGTTGTGGGGCGGTCGCGCCGCCCGCAGTGTTGCCGGTCATGCTGTTGACCGAAGGCAGCGGCAGCCAGTGGGCGCCCTGGGCCGCCACTGCGGCCGCCACGGCCTGGCCATCGCCGCGGCCGACAAGCCATACCGCGGCACCGCGCTCACGCAGTGCCGCGGCCAGCGCCAGACAGCGCTTGAGGTGGCCCCAGCCCAGCGCCGGGGTGGCATCGGCACGCATGACGACGCGCATCTCAGCCCCCAGTGCCGGCGCCACCGTGGCGGCAGTAGAACAGCGCCTCTGCGAAGGCCCAGTCGGCGGCGGTGTCGATGTCTACCGCGCGGTCGGGTGGCAACACCAGGCTGCGGCCACCGGCGTGCGGGCTGGTGCCGGCACGCCAGGCCGCTGGCCAGCCCCAGTAGAACTGGCCGGCGTCATGGAAGGCCGGCGGCAGATCCTGCGTGCGCGTGGCGGTGTGTTCGGGGAACATCGGCGCTGCGCGGCCCTCGGCATCACGGCGCATCGCACGCTGCACCGGCGAGGAAAAAGCCAGCACTGGGAAGACATGGTCGCAGCCGCCAGCCTCCAGCAGGGCCAGCGCCTGGCGCAGGTCGTCTGGTTGCAGCAGCGGCACGCACGGGTAGAGGCAGCACACCGGGTGGCCGTCGGGCCAGCCCAGCGCGTCAAGGGCATGGGCGATCACCGGCACGGTGCCGGTGTGGTCGTCCGCTAACGCCGCGGGGCGGTAGAACGGCACCTGGGCGCCGGCGGCTGCGGCCAGTTGTGCAATCTCCTCGTCGTCGGTTGAGACGACGATGCGGTCGAACAGCGCCGACTCGCGGGCGATGGCGATCGCGCGCGCGACCATCGGCACGCCGGCGAAAAGCCGCAGGTTCTTGCGTGGCAGGCGCTTGCTGCCGCCACGCGCCGGGATCACGGCCAGCCGCATGGGCAGTTCCTCAGGCGTGGCCGCTGGGCTGCTGGCACTTCTCGAACAGCCACCAGGTGATGTCGTCGAAGCCGGCGCTGTCGTACTGATGCCCCCACAGGAAGCCGTAGTCGACGCAGCGCACGTTGAAGTTTTCGGCAAACAGCTTGCCGAAGTCTCGCTTGAACAGCCGGTCCTGCTCGCCGCGGTACTCGATCATCTGCGGCGTGCGGCTGAAGTATTCGCCCATCAGGATGTAGCGCGACGACCAGGCATGCATGCGCGCCATGTGGGCGAGCAACTGGTCGGGGTGGATGTGGATCAGCACACCCATCGTGAATACCAGGTCGAAGGCCTGCTCGGGCATCTTGGCATCGATGATCGCGCCGTTGAACGCCTGGCCGAACTCGTGCTGGGAGGTCACGAAATCGAAGGCGGGGGCGCTGATCTCGATGATCGACGGCTGCGCCTCGGGCAGCACCTGCGCAAGCTGGGTGACATTGCGCCCGATGTTGCAGCCGCATTCCAGGAAATTGCGTACCGGGCGCTCGGCCTTGGCCAGCATCGAGGTCCAGGCCTGAGCGCCCAGATCGTTGTCGAAGCCGCTGTTGCGGGCGATGTAGTCCTGAGCGTAGTCCTGCGCCCAAAAGCGTTCCTGGGCAGTGTTGAAGGGCATGTTTTTCTCCTGCGGAAGTTTGGGCGGGTCAGGGCAGGGCCAGGGCCAGGCGCATTGTTGCGGCCACATGGTCTTGTTCGGTGTGGCTCAAGGCTGGGAACAGCGGCAGGCTGACGGCCCGTGCGTAATAGGCCTCGGCTGCGGGGAAGTCACCCCGCCGGAAGCCCAGCCGCTGGTAGAAGGGCTGGGTGTGGATCGGGATGTAGTGCACATTGGCGGCTATGCCGGCCATGCGCAGCGTGTCGAACACGGCGCGTCGGGTGACAGCGGGCGTGGTGATCTCGACCGCGTACAGGTGCCAGGCGCTGACGCGGTCGGCGCGGCGTGCCGGCAGGCGCAATGGCAGGCCGGCCAGCAGGCCGTCGTAACGTTCTGCCAGCGCAGCGCGGCGGGCGTGCATCGTGTCCAGGCGCTGCAGCTGCGACAGGCCCAACGCCGCCTGCATGTCAGTCAGCCGGGCGTTGTGGCCCAGCAATTGCTGCTCGTAGACCCAGGGCCCCTCGGGCATTTGGCCCAACAGCGCGGGCTCGCGCGTCATGCCGTGTGAGCGCAGCAGGCGCAGCTGTTGCGCCAGCGTTTCGTCGCGGGTGGTGACCATGCCACCTTCGCCGGTGGTGACGATCTTCACCGCGTGGAAGCTGAACACGCTGGCATCGGCCCAGGCGCTGCCGATCGGTGCGCCCTGGTAGAGCGCGCCGGTGGCGTGCGAGGCGTCTTCGAGGATGCGAAAGCCGTAGCGGTCGGCCAGGGCGCGCATCTCACGCAGCTCGCAGGGCAGGCCGGCAAAGTGCACGGGGATCAGCAGGTCGGGCAGGGTGCCGCTGCGCTCGGCGGTGGCCAGCTTGTCGGCGAGCGCATCCACGCCCACATTGCGAGTGGCGGGGTCGATGTCGACGAAATCGACGGTGGCGCCGCAGTACAGCGCGCAGTTGGCCGAGGCCAGAAAGCTGTTGGGGCTGGTCCACACCCGCGAGCCGGGCCCCATGCCCAGCGCCAGGCAGGCCAGTTGCAGGGCCACGGTGGCGTTGCTCACGGCCACCGCATGAGGCACCTGGTGCCGCGCGGCAAAGGCAGTTTCAAAGGCCGGCCCCACCGAACCCTGCGTCAGGAAATCCGAGCGCAGCACCGCGGTGACCGCGGCGATGTCACTTTCGGTGATGTCCTGGCGGCTGTAGGGAATCATGGCCATCGTGCGTGCTGCCCAGTCAGTGGGAGGGTGCGCCGTTGACCTGCGTCTCGATCAGGTCACGCAACTGCGGCACTGACAAAAATTCAGGGTTGTTGCCGCTGTCGTAGCTGAAGCCGGGCCGCACCCGCTGCGCACCCTGCCGGGCGCAGTAGTCGTCGACCGAGTACTCGCTGCCGCTGGGCAGGATGGCGTAATAGGCGCCCAGATCCACAGTGTGCAGGCTGTCGCTGGCGGTGATCATTTCTTCATGCAGCTTCTCGCCGGGGCGGATGCCGACGATGTCCTGGCGGCAGCCCGGATCGACCGCGGTGGCCACATCAGTGATGCGGTAGGACGGCAGCTTGGGCACCAGGATCTCGCCGCCCCAGGCTTTTTCGATCGCCCACAGCACCATCTCCACGCCATCGTGCAGGCTGATGTTGAAGCGGGTCATCTCCGGGTCGGTGATCGGCAATACGCCGCTGCCTCGTCGGTCCTGGAAGAACGGGATCACCGAGCCGCGGCTGCCCATCACATTGCCGTAGCGCACCACCGAGAAGCGCAGATCGCGCGAGCCCTTGATGTTGTTGGCGGCCACGAACAGCTTGTCCGAGCACAGCTTGGTGGCGCCGTACAGGTTGATCGGCGCGGCGGCCTTGTCGGTGGACAGCGCCACCACCCGCTGCACGCCGGTGTCCAGGCAGGCCTCGATGACGTTTTGCGCACCGAGGATATTGGTCTTGATGCACTCGAACGGGTTGTATTCGGCCGCCGGCACCTGCTTGAGTGCCGCCGCGTGCACCACCACGTCGATGCCCTCCAGCGCCCGCTTGATCCGGGCCGCATCCCGCACGTCGCCAATGAAGTAGCGCATCTGCGGGTACTGGCGGTCACTGAAGCGCTGCGCCATCTCGAACTGCTTCAACTCGTCGCGCGAGAACACCACCAGCCGGCGCACGCCGGGGTAGCGCCGCAGCACGGTGTCGACGAAGGCCTTGCCGAAGGAGCCGGTGCCGCCGGTGATGAGCACCGATTTGCCGTTGAGC
>Ga0105048_10013435_pt1 | contig 12795 bp, 8 predicted proteins | sample MAT05_FD_78382 | JGI IMG/M metagenome (GOLD analysis project Ga0105048, IMG submission 78382) | Freshwater microbial communities from Lake Fryxell liftoff mats and glacier meltwater in Antarctica - MAT-05 | ecosystem: Environmental > Aquatic > Freshwater > Ice > Liftoff microbial mat | place... | reverse complement strand
GATTTTCGAGGCCAGTGCCGCCCATTCGGGCAAGCCCAACGGGTGGATCGCCATCGTTTCCCCGAACATCATCGGTGCCGCCGCGACATTCTCGATCGAGCACAAAATCCACAGCCACGACGTCTAAATCGGGGCCATGAGCAACCACTTGTCGGTGCGATTCAGCCCGAGTTTGGCCTTCCCGGCGAAAATGAGCGCGATGCCGAGCAGCGCGATCAGTGGGGCGGCAATTCGCCCGTCGGATACCGAAAGTGGCGAGAATGCGCCGAGCAACCAGAACGCGGGCAGCGCCAGCAAGCTGAGTCCGCCGAGCGTCAGGACATCGTAGCCGATGCCGTACAAGCCGGTTTTCGCAGGCAAACGCGGCGGTGGCGTGACATCGACGGAGCGATACGTGAGTTCCGAAGCAGTGGCTGTCGTCATGTTCCGTCTCTGGATGGTGCCAATCCCGACGGAAGTGTAGTTCACAAAGTGATCGTTCGCAGAACGGAAACAGAACAAGTCAATCGGCGTCGACGGCGGCCCACTCGGTGATGTCGGTGCGGATGTGAGGGGTGCATTGCGTGGTTTCCCAGGCGGTGCGGTAGGCGGCGGCCCACGTGTGGCCGAACTGCGGTAGCGTGTTCAGCGGGACGTACGGATATTCGCGGTAGATCGCGACTTCATCTGCAGTGTCCGCGAAGGCAGTTCGGTCGTCGATGGGGAACGCTTCGTCGGCACATTGGCGGAACGATTCGCCGGCTTCGCCCGGTGGGGTGCCCAGCACGGTGAGGCTCGTTTTGGCCCACGGACCGTTGCCGACGACGCCGGGTGCCGCATCGCGATAGGCATCGACAAATGCGCGGACGACATTCGCGTGCGTTCCGAACTTGGCGGCAAACATCGCTGCCAGATCGGTTTCGCCGAGGCGGGCGTTGAGGAACATGCGGCACTGTTCGCGAAGGACGCGCATGATTTCGGCTGGGCCGTCGCCCGAATTCAGGCAGGCTTGGTAGAGGCCGCCGAACGCGCGTTCGATACCGGTCTGAATCCAGAGTTCGGCTTCGTGCAAATCGTCGTCGTTGAGAATTTTCAAAAACTGCTGCGAGGCGTCTTCGACAGTTGCGCACCCGACGGGTGTGACTTGCCGCTGCCCGATCGGGGGCATCGGTTGTTCGATGTCGGACACGAAGGTCAATTGCAGCGACTGGATACGCTGGCGGCACGCAGCGATCTCTGCACCGAGTTCTCCGAACACCGTTCGCAAGTGGTCGAACATGCGATGGATTCGCCGGTCGAGGATCGCCCGGTAGTGGGCCATCGGGTACGTGCGGAGAGCATCGCCGAGTTCGGCCGCACTGGCTTTCTTCGACCCTCGTTGCGGGTGAACGTACGCCATCAGCAGATCGTATCCCGATTGCGCCGCCCGTTCGGATTCGTAGATACTCTGTTCGCTGCGCGTCTTCTGATCGACGAAGTAGGCGTTGATCTGCTGGATCGCTTCTTCCGCGCCCGCAAGCCGGAACTTCGGATCGTCGACGAGTGCGTGAACGGCATCGTGAAGCATCGGTACGACGTGAGCAACGACTTCGCTCGCCCGGTTGCGGATCGCGTCTTCGATATTCGGCGGGATGCGGTTCGTACCCGGCGTCCCGATCAGTCGATTGACTTCGTCGACGGCATGAAGGATCCGGTTCGCATCCGGCGTGCGGGCCAACCAGCCTTTGGGCTGCAGCGATTCGGTAATCCGGGCCAACATGGCATCGATCGGCTCGGTTGTCGCATCGCTCACGGCGGCATGGAGGTCGGCCAACAGGGCATCGCCCGTTAGCATTCCATTCGTCATTGTCTCTTGCACCCATACCGGAATGCGTTCGCGGGACCGGCTGAAATCGTGGGAAATCCAGTGATCGACGACAACACCGCAAAGAACGCGGGCCGTGCGATCGACGATCTCCCACCGCGGCCAGTCGTAGCGGGAAAGGCCGATCGCCCGCACGGCCACGCCTGCGGTAACGACCGCAGGCACGGGCCTCGACGCATCGGACACACGCCCGAACGGGCTGAGCATTTTCAATCGCAGCCAACCGGCGACGGTGTCGAACGCATCGAGGTTTGCCACCGCTTCGGGGCGATTCTGGTTCAGCACCGTTCGCGATCCGGGCTTCAATTTACTGCCGCTATCGCGGGCCAACCGCGTTTGGTAGCTCGTACCCGTCGGCGTGCCACGGCGGGTATTCAACGGCGTACTCGGCGTGTGTGAACCGGCCGGTGTGCTCGTCGAAACCGAAGGCGGCGGTGCGGGCAGCATCACGATGTCGGTGAACGGCGGTTCGGCCTCGTATACGCTAGCCCCGTCGTCGTAGACCGCTTGAAACGTTGCCCCCATCCGCGAGTAGTGGTTCAACTCGGTCAGCGAAGCGTACGTATTTGCACGGCTCAGCGGATCGAGCGAGTCCGTGTTGTCGTCGGGCGGCACGAGGAATACGCCGGTGATTTGGGGCGTCGCGTAGCCGAGGAACTTGAGCCTCGCCCTGACGGCATAGGCCAAATCGAGGAACATACCGCCACCCGTGCCGCCGGCTAAACTGGCGACCAGGAAAACGTGCGGGCGGTTCGTGTGCAGTTCGAGGCCGGTATTCGCGAGCGTCGCGGCCAGCGCGTCGTCGCTCGTTGCCAGTTCGAGTTCCTCGGTCATCCGCTGCAAGAGTGCGCGCTGGTGATCGCAAAACGCGAGTCGGCCCAGCGTGCGCAAGCCCATCGTCACCGGTGTGCGCGGCAGGCGGTGGAGCAGTTGCGAATCGAACCAGCCTTCGACGAGCGAGCGCCCGTTGGCACGAGCCTTCATGTAATAGGCAGGTCGATTCAGCTTGGCGGCAAACACTTCCTCGGGGCGTAACGCGGAAAGTCTGCCGTTGCGTTCGGCGGTCGCGGCTTCCAGCGTATCTGGGTCGGTATCGATGAACAGCGTGCGGAGGCACGGGGTATTCTGGGCGGAGCCGTAGCGTTGTGCGGTTTCCTTCCGCACCCGTTGCAGCACTTCCAAGCCCGTTTGGCCCAAACCGATCACCAGCGTCGGGCGGATCGGCCCGTGGCCCGTTTGTTCGGGCGGGGCGATGCGTGCCGATTCCGCAACGGAGACGGCCCGCGGTATCGGCGTGTCGGTCCGCATGAAGTCCGACCTGGACATCGCCTTCGAGCCGGGCGTCGCCGCGAAAGCGTTCGAATCGCTCGTTCGTGCGAGATGCAACGACGAACCGCCCAGTAGCAATTCGGATAGCCGATCCGCGCTGGACGTGGTCACAAGCTCCGATTCGGCGATGATGATCGACGTGGCATTCGGCGGATTCCGAAGGGCTTTCACGAACTCGAAGCAGTTCGGGAAGCGTTCTTCGGACTTTTTGGCGAGTGCTTTCCGGAGTGCGATGCGGTCGCCGGGGGGCGAGGGCGCAAGGTTCGGCGGGGCCGTCAGATGCTGCATGAGCAACTGCTGCATACTCGAGCCATCGAACGGCCGTTGGCCCGTAAGCAATTCCTGGTAGACGCAGGCGAGGCTGTACTGATCGCAGTACCGGCTGGCGACGCCATCGAAGGTTTCCGGGGCCGCATACACGGGCGTGATGCCGCCGGTGACTTCGGCGAACATGCCTTCGAGGTCTTTGACCTGGCCGAAGTCGCCCACCTTGACGTGGTTGTACTGGAGGAAGATATTCTGCGGCTTGATGTCGAGGTGCAAGAGGCCGTGTTCGCCGTTCATCAGGTCGAGCACTTCCGCCGTCTCGGACATGTACGTAAGGAGTTCTTCGCGCGGAATGCCGAGTTGCCCCTTTAGGCGATACTCGCGGAAACGCTCCCAGAGGTTGCAATCGGCGAGTTCCATCACGATCAGGAGCCGACCTTCGATGATGTCGTAGCGATCCAGCGCGAGCAAGAACGGGTGGCGAACGGATTTGACGCGCTTCAGCGATTTCAGTTCCTGTTCGGCGTAGCGTACGAGGTCGTTATCCTTGCTGCGCAAGTCTCCGTGGATGATCTTGACGGCTTTGAAGATGCCGCCGGGCGCTTCGCACTTCCAGACTTCGCCGAAACCGCCACTACCGATTCGGCCGATGAGCCGATAGCCGGGCACCGGCTCGCAATCGGCATCGAATCGAACGGACATGATCTGCCTCGGAACAGTACAGGGGAGGACAACGGAAGGATACGAACTACGGGGTACCTACGCTCGGCCAGGCAATATCGGTTCGGGTATGCGGCGGGCTTTCGGCGGCGGCCGCGTACGCTTCGCGGGCATGTCCGGCGAGTTGCGGCACTTCGTTCAGCGGCAACAGCGGATACTCGCGGATGAACGCAATGTCGTCGGAGAGTACGGCGGGTATGAATCCGATGCCCGGCAACGTCGCTTCGACCAGATCGCGGAAGCGGTCGCCGTTCGGTCCGAGCGGGCAGGCGAGGATCGTCGCTTCCATCTGCGGCTTTCCCGATACACTCGTCAGGTCCGGTGCGGCTTCCTCGAACGCCTGAATCAGCATCTTGTCGGTCCGTGCCCCGACGTCGCGACTCCGGAAGAGCATGGCGACCGGGTCGGATCGTTCGAGCCGCATATCGAGGAAGGCGTGCGATTGCGTCGTAACCAGTGCGGCAAACGACGGCGCGTATTCCGGCTTCACGCACACGTTCACAAGGCTGCGAAACCGCTTCGCAATTTCTTGCTGCAATCCGCTATCGAAGTCGAGAATCTCCTTCGACGACAGCGACGCGAGGAACAGGTCGGACGCGCCATCGACGCCTTCGACGCCCTGCGGAAGGATCATCCGGCCGGGGCCGGAGTGAAACGGAACCGGCTTCTCCGCAGGAACGAACGACTGTCCGATTTCCACGAGGCGGGAGCGACACATGCCGATTTCCCGCGTGTACTCCGGTACCGACGACAACAGCGAACGATAAATCGCCAGCGTGGCATCGAGGACCAGCAGTTTCAGCCGTTTGGTCGGGTACGACTGGAACAAGTCGAACAGCTCGCTGGTGACGGTCGCTCGCCGCGTGCCGATCATCCCGAGGCCGCCCGACAAGTTGCCGATCACGGGGAAGATTCGCGAGTAGGTGTCCCAGACTTCGCGGACGAGCCCATTTCGCACGCCCGTCAAGCCGTCGATCGTTCGCTTCAGCCGTTCGGTAATCTGCGAAAGCACTTCCTCGGTACCGGGCAAGCGGTACTGCGGTTGCTCGATGAACGAAACCGCCATCGCCGAAAGGTGCCCCTCGGCTTCGGTTGCGAGTGTCTTGCCGCGTCGGTCGAGAACGGCTTTGAGCGTACCGACCTTGTCGCTCTCGTGTTCGGGCTTTCCGACCACGTTCAGGATCTGTTCGAGCACCGCAACGGCGGCCTCCGCATCGAACCGCGCCGCACCCGGCGTTCGCTGCCGAAGTGGATCGACGAACGCCTGAAACACGCGATCCGGTTCTTCGCGCAGTGCGTCCTTGATCGCTTTCTCGAATTGGCCGACGACGACTTCGAGTTCGAGGTTCCGCTTCTGCCACTGGTCGTCGAGCCACGCCTGAATCGGTTCGCGCAGGTGCGCGGCATCTTTCGCCGTCCAGCGCTGAATCAGCCTTTGAGCGAAGCTCCGTGTCGAAGTCGCCAACAGTTCGTTTCGCGGCCAGTTGATCCGGTACACGCCCGTCGATTGCACGACGGAGATTCCTTCGCGGTTTAGGTCGAACGCTTCCTTGCGGATCGAATCGATCGTGCGGCCTGCGGTCGTGAACAGATCGAGATACAATGTGCGGGCGATCAGCCCCGCGGTCTTCGATTGCTCGCCGGACGTATTTCGATTTTCGCTCTGGACGAGGCCGCAACGGCTGAACGGGCCGTCGCCATCGGTAATCGATGGCTCGGAGTTATCGAAGCGGACGGTGTAACGCGAACGACCCTGATGGAAGTGATGCAGCTCCGTGAGCGCACCGAACGTGTTTGCGAGGGCCTGCCCCTTGGCCACGGTGCGATCTGCCGGCGGTACGAGCAACACGCCGACCGTTTCCGGGCGGACGTAGCCGATCTGACGAAATTCGTTTTTAATGATGTAAGCGAGGTCGAGGAACATGCCGCTACCGGTGCCCCCCGCCGTCCCCGCAATTACGTAGGCCCTCGCACGATTGCTCGACATACCGAGGCCCGTACGCGACACGGCTTTGTCGATCGGCTCGTCGGAAAGGAACGTCTCGATCTCGCTGCGGATGCGCTGCGAGATCATCCGGTAATTGTCCACGAGCGCGAGACGGCCATATGCCCGCACGCCCGAGGCCGCCGCGGGATCGCGCGGCAACTTGTACAGGATGCCCCGCGGCAGCCATTGCTCGACAGGCGGAATGCCATCGCGCTGAAGGTAATGCGCCGAACGGTTGAGGCGTGCTGTGACGATCTCCGTTGCGGTGAGCGGATCGCCGGCGAACTGTCCCGATACGGCCAAACTCGCCGATTCGGGATCGGTATCGATCGCAAGGAAGCGGATGTGCGGCAACGGTTCGGGGCCGAATCGCTCGCGGATCATCCGCTTCATCACGCGAATCGCCAGCATCCCGTAGTGGCCGACACCGACGATCAGCGCGGGCAAAATCACGCCGTTTTCCGCGCGTGCCGGCGGAGCCAGCCCGAGGCTGTTCATCTTCGCCGTCTGCACGACGATCGGCCGTTGCAGCGTGATCGTCAGATTTTGCGGGGGTCCGTTCTGTAACGTGTTGGCGTTGGCGGCCTGCGGCGTGACCAGTTGCGGCGAGCCGAGGCGACCCGAGGTATTTTGCGGACGCGGTGTCCGGCTCGCGGGGCTGCGGCTCGGCGTCACCAGCGACACCGTCGGACGTGGGCGCAGACCGCCGAGGTCCGCGAGGTTCCGGGTCGCCCCGCTGTCCACCACGGCGGTTGGTCGCGGCGCGGAGGGCATCGAGGGTATCGGCGTACGCGGCGGGATCGGCGCCTTCTCGATCACCGTTGTTTGACGCAATGCGCGAATCAATTCCGTGCAACTCGGCCAGCGTTCGTCGGGATTCTTCGCCAACGAGCGCGCGATGTGCGGACGATCCGCCGGAGGCAACGCATCGAGGTCCGGCACACCGTTCAGGTGCTGCATCACGAGTTGCTTCGTGTTGCTTCCGTTAAACGGTCGCGTGCCCGTCAGCAGTTCCTGGAACACGATCGCGAGGCTGTACTGGTCGGTAAACCGGCTGACGTAGCCTTCGAATGTTTCCGGGCCGGCGTATACGGGTGTCACGCCGCCGGTGATCGTTCCGCGACACCCCTCGAACATTTTCGCCAACCCGAAGTCGGCGACCTTGATGTGCTTGCTCACGAGGAACAGGTTCTGCGGCTTCACATCGAGGTGCTGAATGTGATACGTGTCGTTCATCAGGTCGAGCGCCTCGGCGGCTTCTTCCATGTAGCGCAGAAGCTCTTCGCGCGGCACGCCAACCATCCCCAGCCCACGGCACTCGCGGAACCGGTCCCACAAGTTGCAGTCCGCGAGTTCCATCACAATCATCAACTGACCGTCGATGATGTCGTACCGCTCTAGCGAAAGGATGTATGGGTGGCGAATCGTCTTCACCCGCTCCATCGCCTTTTTTTCTTGCTCGGCGGCGCGAATGTTCTCGTCGTCGGAATCGTTCAGGTCGCCGAAGACGAACTTGATCGCCTTCATCAACCCGCCCGGGGCTTCGGCCTTCCAGACTTCGCCGAACCCGCCACGGCCGAGCCGCTCGATGAGCCGGTAGCCCGGTATCGGTTCCTGGTGGCTAGCTAAGGGAGCAGGCATCGGGCGTCCGGAATGTATACACGGCTGAAAACACCGACGGCGAATCGTCGCCCGTCACAATCGTTACGGGTATCTAGTTCGACAACGGGTGTTTTGCAAAGCGCACACGTTCCGCTCATCCGGTAAATTCGCCATACGAGCGGAAAACTGTTGCATCGTTCGCGCGGAACGTAAAATTCCACCCACACGAGAACCCCGAGATCGGAGGATGCACAAGTTATGGAGGATATCGCATACGCACTGTCGATTCGGCAACCGTGGGCGGCGCTGATCGTCGCGGGTCACAAGACGATCGAAGTCCGCACCTGGAGTACGCAACGGCGTGGACCGATCTGGATTCACGCCAGCAAGCTTCCCGACCCGCGCGCCGAAGCCTGGGCGCACATCAACACTCCAGACCTCATGATTGCCGCTAGCCGGATCGGGGGGCTGATAGGGATCGCCGACCTGATAGACTGCATAGTGTACCCAGCGATGGAACCGTTCGCGCGCGACTGTAAGTTTCACTTAAACGAACGCGAGTGGTTTCAACCGCCGCAGCTGTACGGCTTCCGGTTCGACGCCGCACGACCGGTGCCCTTTCAACCTTACGTGGGGAAAACGCTCTTTTTCCCGCTCTCGATTGTCCCGATCGCGGCCGTCGAACGACCCGTGCCACCGTCAGAAACACGGATCCTCGTTCGACCTCCCGAATACGAAGAACCCTTGCCATGAAGCACGGAAGCAATCAGTTACTCATCAGCGTTCGCTCCGCCGAGGAAGCGCTCGTCGCGATCGCGGCCGGGGCGGATCTCATCGATGTCAAGGAACCGTCGAAGGGCGCGCTCGGCATGGCCGAAGCCGAAGTTGTGGCCGCCGTCGTCGACGCCGTGGCCGGGCAGGTGCCCGTCAGTGCCGCGTTCGGCGAATGGCACCCCGCGATCCTCACCGAAGCGCACTGGCACCTCCAACTCAAGCTCGATTACATCAAATGGGGCCTCGCGGGGTATACGCACACGCCCGGCTGGGGCGAAGATTTGCTCGACGTGCGCCGCCAGGTTCGTCGCGGCCCGGAAGTCGTCGCAGTCGCCTATGCCGACTGGCAACGCGCCAAATCGGTGCCGCCCGACGAAGTCGCGAAGTTCGCCAAACGGTTTCGCTTCAAGGCTTTTCTGCTCGATACCTACGTTAAGGACAGCAAAAACCTGCTCAACTTCCTCGACGTGGATGAGATCACCGAACTGGTCACGACACTACAAGCGAGCGGCGTCCCCGTAGCCATCGGCGGCTCGTTGAAGTTCGAGAACCTCAAGGCGCTAAAAGCCGTTAAACCGACGTGGTACGCCGTCCGCGGAGCCGTCTGCATGGCCGGCCTGCGCGACGGTGAAATCGACCCGTTGCGCGTCAGAAAATGGAAAGACGCCATTGCGTAAGTCGTTTACCGGAAATTGAAGCCGAACGGCACGCCGGGACGCGAATAGTAGCCGCGGTTGTAACCGAAACCGGGGCCGTAACTACCGTAGCTCAGGCCGTAACCGGAGCGATAACCGTAGTTCGCGTTACGATAGCCGTAGCTCGGAACGCCGTACGCATTGAACGGGCTGACGTAACGCGGGCCGTAGTGCGGGGTGGAATAGGACGGCTGGTAGTAACCGCCGCCGTAAGACTGTGCGACGACGATCGGCGGACCGGTTTGCACGTAAACCTGTGCCGACGCCGTGGACCGACTGAGGGCGATCATGCTGACCGCCGCAATCGTACCGACCGCAATCTGATGGAGACGCATCGCTGAGACCTCATGGTGACGGGAGAACCGGAAGGCTCTCAACAATAGGAAACCGAACTGCCGACGTTTTCTTGCGCGCAACTTGAGGAAAACTCAATGGATCGTCCCCCGTGTTGCTGAATTTGTTGTACTTGCCGATTCTCACGATGCTGTCACCGTGGCTCGTTTGGCGTTCGTGGCGAACGGGACGCTACCGCCAGAACGTAGCGGCGAAGTTACTCGGCCGCGTGACGATTATCAAATCTTCGGCACCCGTCGCGTGGTTTCACGGCGTCAGCGTTGGCGAGATTCACTTGCTCGCCACGCTCGTCGCAACATTTCGCAAACGCCACCCGGACTGGCAGATCGTCGTTTCGAGCACGACCGATACGGGGCTGTCGGAGGCGCAGAACCGCTTCGCCGATTGCGCCGTCATCGCGTGGCCGTTCGATTTCACGTGGGCCGTTCGTACGGCGCTGGCACGGGTGCAGCCGTCTTTGATCGTGCTCGCCGAAGCCGAGATGTGGCCGAACTTCGTACGGATCGCCCACTCACAAAATATCCCTGTGGCAGTGGTCAACGCCCGGCTCAGCCCGCGCAGTTTCGGGCGATATCGCCGCATCGCGTGGCTGGCCCGACGGTTGCTGTTCCGGCAAGTGCGTGCGATTGCGGTGCAGGCCGAGGAGTATGCGGAGCGATTCGCACAACTCGGCGTCGAGGTATCGAAGCTGACTGTAACTGGCTCGGTGAAGTACGATGGGGCCAGCGGCGAGCGCGACACCCCGAAGGGCCGCGAACTGCGGCGGTTGTTGGCTATCGAGGTTACGCAAACGATCTGGGTGGCAGGCAGCACGCACGCGCCGGAAGAAGCGATCGTGATCGAAGCGTTCTGCACACTGCAACCGCGCTTCCCGGACTTGCGACTGATCCTCGTGCCAAGGCACCCGGACCGCTTCGAGCACGTCGCCGAACTGCTAGATCGATCCGGACTGACATACCAGCGTCGGAGTCGGACTGTCATGCCGGTGTCATCGCCGATCGTCTTGCTCGATTCAGTCGGCGAACTCGGCGCGGCGTGGGGCTTGGCCGATGTCGGTTACGTCGGCGGCACGCTCGACGGGAAGCGCGGCGGGCAGAGTATGATCGAACCTGCAGGCTACGGCGTGCCGACCGTTTTCGGCCCGCATATTTGGAACTTCCGCGATGCCGCCAAACGACTCGTCGAAGTGAATGGCGCGGTGATGGTTCGAGATGCCGATGAGGTCGCAGTCGCGATTGGCGAACTGCTGGAAAACGCGACTCTCCGGCAAACGATGGGCGAAGCCGCGCGAACCTTCGTCTGCAATCAGCAAGGGGCCACCGAGCGTACGCTCGATGTTCTGGATCGGCTCATCGACCCGCCAACTTGATTGCATTTGCAACCCGCATCGCCTCTTCACTCGTCATCAGTTCGCCATCGAGTTGCCGATTTCGCACGGTTTCCAGCACAATTTTGAACAACTTGCCCGGCGACCAACCGATTGCAATCAGATCGTCGCCGGTTAACAGTGGCAACGGATTGAGTATTTCCGGAGGGGTATCGCGTACGATGCGTGCGCAAAATTCGACGTGCGCGATCGCCGCATTTGTGGCCATCGCTTCGGCACGGTGCAGCACCAACAGTTCGACGATGCCGTCGTGAATGAGCAGCGGTTGCCGCTGGTGGTTCGGCATCGTTGCGGCTTCGAGTAACGCATCGCGGTGGCCGACGAGCCAGATAATTCGCGCCAGTTCGTCGTTCGAAAATCTGAGTCGATTGGCAATCGTGCGTGCCGTGCGAACGCCGACCGACCGGAGCATCGTGGCGAATGCGAGCGGAAACGAACAGACATCCGGCAACGACGAGAACACTCGCTGATCGGCTTCATAAGTCGCCAACAATTCGGGCAGGATCGGTTCAATCAACCCGAAGTCGCGGAGCAGTTCGCCGCCTCGCGCACGCCGTGGATGCACGAGCAGCTTGCGGAGTTCGTCGGCGATCCGCTCGGGGCTGACGGCACGAATTTGTGGGGCCATCGCCCTCCCTGCTGCGCGGGTTTCCAGGTCGAGGTGCAGGTCGAATCGCGTCGCCATCCGCACGGCACGCAACACGCGCAATTTGTCTTCGGCGAAGCGATCCATCGGGTGGCCGATGGCGCGAAGAATCTTGTTTTTCAGGTCATTTTGACCGTCAACGTAGTCGAAGACCGTCTGCATGACCGGATCGAAGAACATGCCGTTGATCGTGAAGTCGCGGCGTTTCGCATCTTCTTCGGGGGAACAGAACGCCACGGAATCCGGTCGGCGGCCATCGCTGTACGTGCCATCGGTACGGAACGTGGCGACTTGCACTTTAAGCCATTCGCCATCATCGCCGCGCGGCCCGATGACTTCGATGACGCCAAATGCGACGCCGATTTCGACGCAGCGCCGGAACAGCATTTTCACCTGTTCGGGCCGCGCGTCGCTCGCCACATCGTAATCGGCGGGCACGAGGCCGAGGAGTTCGTCTCGCACGCAACCGCCCGCCCACAGCGCGACAAACCCCGCCCCCTGGAGTTTCCGAACGACATCAATCGCAAACTCGCGTGCTGTCATGGTGTAGCGCCAAGTTGTCCCAACCGTGTCAGCCACTCCCCGAAATGCGTACATTTCGCTCGCAAGACATCGATACCAATTCGACTGGTGACGATCGGACCCACCGCACGCTTTTTGTAGGCGGGTACCGTCGATGTGATTCGACGCGAGGGACAGGTTTCGTAGCCGTCGTTGATCGCTTCGGGGTGGACCGCCTTCGCGAGAATTCCCTGGAAGATCTCGAATAGTTTCCCTAACGGTTGCTTTGCGATCGGAGCCAGCGTTGCAGCCAGCACTTCGACATCAGCGAACGCTAACGCCTCGAATTCGTGCAGTTGAACGTACGGTACGAAATACTTCGGGTCGAAACTGTCGCCCATTGCGGCGACGATATCTGCGTGGATCATGGCTTCGACGACATTCGCGCGATCGGTCCACATCGTTGCAGCCGCCTCTTCGCGTCCCGGCCAATCGAGCGGCATCGCGTAATAGTCGAACATCGTCGAGCAATATTGCGGTTTTTTCAACAATCGGATGATGTCTTGCCGGGCGACTACCCATTTCTTGACTCCGCCCTGTTTACGATGTCGTCCTGGCAGAACCGGCCAGGCGCTCGTGTTGTGCAAAGCGAGATGCGCCGAGAGTTGATATTGCACGAAGGTTTGCTCG
>Ga0105048_10013431_pt1 | contig 12797 bp, 12 predicted proteins | sample MAT05_FD_78382 | JGI IMG/M metagenome (GOLD analysis project Ga0105048, IMG submission 78382) | Freshwater microbial communities from Lake Fryxell liftoff mats and glacier meltwater in Antarctica - MAT-05 | ecosystem: Environmental > Aquatic > Freshwater > Ice > Liftoff microbial mat | place... | reverse complement strand
TACACGGATGAATCTTACGCAACAGAATTAAAACGAATTCGCGAAAAATTTACGCCGCTTGTTTTATTATGTAAAGAAAAAAAGCGCGCCATGCGCATTGGCACAAATCATGGTTCGTTGTCGGATCGTGTGATGAGCCGTTACGGAGATTCGCCGCTTGGAATGGTAGAATCTGCTTTAGAGTTTGTGCAAATTTGTGAAGACAATAATTATTTCGATTTGATTATTTCGATGAAGTCGAGCAACGCGCAAGTCATGGTGCAAGCTTATCGATTACTCGCTGCAAAAATGATTGAACGCGGAAGAATTTATCCTTTGCATTTGGGCGTTACAGAGGCAGGTGATGGTGAAGACGGACGCATCAAATCTGCGGTAGGAATTGGAACATTATTGGAAGATGGTTTAGGTGATACAATTCGTGTTTCGTTAACAGAAGAACCAGAATATGAAATTCCGGTTGCTAGAAAACTGGCCGAGCGTTATTTGAATCGTGCCTATCATTTTGACATTGCAGAAATAAATTTTGATTTGCCTTATAACCCTTTTGAATATTCAAGAAGAAAATCAAAATCAATTTTAAATATTGGAGATCATCATGTGCCTGTTGTTGTTTCTGATTTGAGTTATTTGGCGGAAATTAAACCGGCCAATTTGTTTGCGTTTGGTTATGTCTATAACATCGTGGAAGATAAATGGACAATAAAAGATCAGGCGGTAGATTATATTTATGTTGGCACGACAATTCCAAATTTTGAATTGCCCGGAACCTTGAGTTTAATTTGCGAATCACAAGCATGGAAAGAGAAAAATCAGGTCTATCCAATTTTTGATTATGAAGATTATTTAGTGGCAGAAATCAGATCAAAAGACTTGAATTTTGTGCGCATAAAAGCGAACGATTTAAATGATTTGAAGCGGTTGAAATCCACGTTAAACGAAGAACCGATGGTGCTTGTTTTATCTAGCGATAACAATCATTGTGCTGTAGAAATGCGTCGATTTTTTATTGAGTTGATGAACTTGAATATTGACGTTCCGGTTATCATTCAAAATAATTACAAAGACTTAGATGAAGAAACATTTCAAGTTTATTCCGGAACAGATTTTGGAACATTGCTTTTAGACGGAATGGGTGATGGAATTTTTATTCAAACAAAAAATTGTTCAACGCCACAATTAACAACATCCACATCATTCGGAATTTTACAAGCAACACGCACACGCATTTCAAAAACAGAATATATTTCTTGCCCGTCTTGTGGACGAACGTTGTTTGATCTGCAAGAAACAACTGCAAAAATTCGGGCTAAAACAAACCACTTAAAAGGCTTAAAAATTGGCATCATGGGCTGTATCGTAAACGGTCCCGGAGAGATGGCCGATGCTGATTACGGATACGTTGGAGTAGGGAAAGGAAAAATAAATCTCTACAAGGAAAAAACCGTCATGAAAAAAAATGTGGCGGAAGAGGAAGCGGTGAATGAGTTGATTAATTTGATTCGTGAAAATGGGGATTGGATTGAGGAAAAAATCTGATTATTTTAATTAATTTTCGTTGGCATCATAAAGTAGATTACCAAGTTTTCCAAACCCATCGTAGGAACCAAAATTAGAAGTTATTGCGTCAGTGCCAGTTGCGAAAAGTGCCGAGCAGGTGAAACAGACTTTCGCAATTCCAATGATTTTTTTGGATTTTCGGAAAATTAAAATATCACGATATTCAGGTATACAAGCGGCCACTTCATATGGAGCGAAGTCTTTTTCTCGAAATAAAAAATTGATGCCCTTGTTTTTTGACGTATCGACATCTTCCTTTATGAATCCTAAATCTGTTAATTCAGAAACAAACGAAGTATCACTTATTGCGTCAGGAAAATCGCCCTCAAATATTTTTTTAAACAAAAGTTCTTTGCTCGTTAAAAGAGAATCTTCTCTAAAGAAAACATGCCCAGTATCGCTATGAAAATGATCTACTTCATCAAAGTCAAAATAGGATTTTCCCAAAGTATCACTTGTATTTTCAATTTCCAAAGAGTCAATTAGAACTGGTTGCTCCTTATTCTCAGTTTGAGAGGAATTACAACTTAGAAGAAGAAGTAAAAAAGTTGTCACGAATAAGTGTGGATAATTAGAAAAAATCCTCATGTTATAAATTTAATTAGTTTTTTGAAATTAAGGCCCTTCAGAACTGTTTGCTAAATGGAATTACTATTCGTCATTCAAGATAAGTGTAACTTCTAAAATTTCTGATTCCGCACCATCACCATCTGAAGCTATTAACAAATTAATTTTATTTTTTTTGAACGACAAAATAGTAACAGCTTCTATTTTTAATGGTAAAATTTTTCCGTTTTCCATTATTGGAGAATACATTGGTTTAGCTGTTTTTTCAAGATTTGTTATGTCAATTATTCCTACAAAACTTCCAAGCACTTGTCCGTCATCAATCCAATTGGGTGTATCTTCAACAGTTGACGTGAAAATAATTTTATCAATTTCTGGCAGATAACATGCGGCAGAAAAACCCGATTCAAGTTCATTTATTTTAGGCAGTTGTATGTTTGTAATGGCAAGTTTTATTTCTTCTATTTCTTCTTCGATAAAAGAATTAAATTCGGCAATTGAAACTTTGATAATTGCATTTTTTCCGCGATTGAAAAAATAAAAAAAATCATGGCGAACAAGTGCGGACTCAATGTTTAATTCATTATCAGTCAGTGAAGCTTGCTTTTTTAATTGATTATAAAATTTAGCTAGCGAATATTGTTTCCAATTTTTAGGATGATTTACATCAATTATTATCAGCACATCTCGCTCAGGACTTTTAGAGCCTGAACCAAAAATATAAAATTCATTTACGCCATTATTTTTAACAAGAGTGATTGCCTCAAAATCAGGCTTGAGTGATTTTGGAATAACTGTATTTTGCGTATCGCTCAATGAAAAAATCTGAAATTTTTCAATGCAATTGTACGATGCATTTAGCTTAAACAACCAAGGCGAATTATCACCAATTGCATAAATTGATTCACCCAAAACCTCAATCCCAGATGCTGATGGAACATCCTTTAAAATTTGACGTTTTGTGACTTTTAATTTCATTTGAAATTTATTTGAACAGAAGGAAGTCGTTGAAAAAAATAGCGCAACTGTCAAAAAACCGAATGCAAAAATTTTCATCAACCTAAAAATCAAAGCGCCTTTAAAGCAGCATCATAATTTGGCTCGTCTGTAATTTCAGGAACTTGTTCAGTGTATTTTATGATTCCATTTTCATCAACAATAATTACGACACGTGAATGTAAAAAGGACAATACACCGCTGGAAATTTCTAATCCGTAATCTCTTCCAAACTGACCATTTGCGTAGTCAGAAAGAGTAACAACATTTTCAAGGCCTTCAGCGCCACAATATCGTTTTAATGCAAATGGAAGATCGCGCGAAATGCACAATACTTTTGCGTTTCCTAGCTGCGAAGCACGCTTGTTAAATTCTCTAACAGAAGTTGCACATGTTCCAGTATCAACACTTGGAAAGATATTCAACACGAGTTTAGTTCCCGCAAAATCATTCAATGAAACTTTTGTAAGATCATTTTTTACCAATGTGAAATTTTTCGCTTTTTCACCAACTTTCGGAATTTCTCCAATGGTTGTAACAGGACTTGATTTTAAAGTAAGATTTGCCATAATTTTTATTTGTTTTATAAAAGTAATGAAATATTTGTTGACATCAGAAGCCCGTTTTAAACTAGCTGAATATAAATTAGTTGACAATAAAGCACTCAATTTTTAACCGAAGGTCAAAAGACTAATTTAATGTTTGTACATTTATTCTTTACTTTCAATTATTGTGAGCCAATTGTTAACCCAAAACGGGATGTCCGCTATTTACAATTTTTATAAAGAGCTTTCTCAAGATTCTTTTGTGCTCGTTTACCTGGGCGAGTTTGATGATGAGCTTACATCTTATGTAATGAGTATTAACGATGCTGGCAAATCGGAAATGAAGTCTTCAAGAAAAAAAATTTCCTATCTTATTGCTGAGAGTTTTCAAAATATCATTCGGCATTCCGACAAAAAAAATAGTGGTGGCGTAAAAGTGGATATTCCTGAAATGTTTATTCTAAGAGATAGGAACACCATCCATCATCTTGTCACAACCAATGTGGTAAAAAACGAATATGTAAAAAGTTTAACCGAAAAATTGGAGTCGTTAAAGAACTTAAAGAACGATGAGTTGAATGAACTTTACAGGCATCTTTTTGATAAAAATTCGACATCTGAACGTGGCGGTGCGGGACTTGGTTTAATAGACATGGCACGTAAATCAGGAATAGCTCCAAGTTTTAGATTTATTGAGCTAGGAAGTGGATTCTCTAATTTCTTTATGCAAGTAAATGTCTTGCCAAAAAGTTTAACTACAATTGTTTCAGATGTCGATGTAGCCTTGGATTCAGCTATTACGTTGTACGATCGAATGACGGTTGAAAAAATTCTGATTGCTCAAAAAGGCGATTTTTCGCAAGAAGCTATTTTGCCATTAATTCAACTTGTTGAAAATAATTTAAGCATTAGAGATGAACACATCGGATTAGCAAGGCGCGTATTGTTTTTGTTGATTGAAATGTTGCAAAATATGACAAGGCATGCTGAAAAAATTAATGGAATGACTGAAGGCATTTTTTACATTTCAGAAAAAGAAAGTAAGAATTTTGAAATTAATACCGGCAACTTTTTAAAAATGGAAGATGCCAAGCTACTTGAAGCCCACCTTAAAAGTATTTTTAATTTGGACAAGAAAGAGTTGTTGAAAAAACATGAAGAAAAATTGCTAAAGCACCAAGAATCCGAAGGAAATAATGTTGGAATGGGTTTAATCGAAATTTGCCGTCGTAGTTCACAACGAATTGTTTATGATATTTTTCCAGTTGAAAATGAACGCTACTTTTTTTCGTTGAAAGTAAAGGTTTAAAACTAAGCTAAAAGCCTTTGAAAAATGGGAAATAGAAATTTTGCTCTATTCAATTGGCTTGATGCTTTTGGGATATTTAGTTGATATGTAACCGTATTTTTTATAGTGCTTTTCGTGATAATTTGAGGTGTGAACCACTCAATTTGTTAAAAAAAAAGACTGATTATCAGTTATAAACGAAAGTTTTATTATCTTCGACTCATCTCTTAAAAAACCCTGAACCGTGATTACTAAAACTGAAACATTAGAAAAACACACTGAAGAAAAGGCACTCGCTGCCTACGACTTTTATAAAATGTTAGCAAAAGATTCGTTTGTGCTCATGTACATGGGTATTTTCGATGATGAATTGACTTCTATTTTAATGGATATCAACGATGCGGGTAAATTTGAAATGAAGTCGTCTCGTAAAAAGATATCTTTCTTAATAGCGGAATGTTTTCAAAATATTGTTCGCCACTCAGACGAAGAAAACAAAGCTGCAATCGGATTTAATATTCCTGAAATGTTTTTGCTTCGAAATCGAAAAGCGATGCATCATTTGGTAACAACAAATATTGTGCGAAATGCCGATAGAGCAAAGTTAACGGAGAGCATTGACCATTTAAAAAGTCTTAGTAAGGAAAAATTAAAAGAACTTTACATAGATGTTTTTACTAATGGTAAGCCTTCAGATAGAGGTGGTGCAGGTTTAGGGTTAATTGAAATGGCACGTCGTTCCGGTACTGCTCCAACATATAAATTTGAAGCATTAGGAAATAATTTTGCGAATTTCTTTTTTCAAGTAAATGTTTTGCCGAGTACGTTTGAAGGCGCAGTAACTGAAAATGAAACAACCATTCAACCGGCATTGAATATCTATGATAAAATGACCGAACAAAAAGTTGTTCTTTTACAAAAAGGAGATTTTTCGAAAGAGGCAATTATGCCGCTTATTTCTCTTTTTGAAAACAACTTGGCATTAAAAGCAGAAGATGTTGTTGTAATGAAAAAAGTAATTACGCTACTTGTTGAAATGCTTGAGAACATTCGTGATCATGCAAAACAAATGAACGGTTTCCGCGAAGGAATTTTCTACGTTGCTGAAAAATCTGCCGGAAAATATGAAATAAATACTGGAAATTTTATTCCGGTAAGTCAAAGTTTAATTTTGAAAGAACGTTTAGATTCTATTTCTAAATTGATGGATAAAAAGAAAAAAGAAAACAAAAAATCTGCGAAATTATCCGATGGTGAAAAGTTTAATCCAAGTGTTGGTCTTGCGGAAATTTGTAAAAACAGTTCAGGAAAATTGATTTATGATTTTAGACCAATTGGTCATTCATTGTCGTTCTTTTCGCTGAAGGTAAATTTATAATTTCGCTTTTGGGGGACAAGTCATGACATGCATGCGCCTGAATTATTAATTCTCCTTTTTAAATCCGTAAATCGTCATCCCCAAAAATTTCTTTGGGAATTTTTCCATTCCGTCAAAGCCTAATTTTATATCACGTCCGTCTTTCGGAACGTAGTTTGTTCTGAAAATATAATCCCAAATGCTTAATGTAATTCCAAAATTTGCCCCCTTCGAACGTTCCTTAGGCAATTCGTAGGCATGATGCCAGATATGCATTTTAGGGTTGTTGAGAATGTATTTAAGTGGACCGTAGCTCAAATTTATATTGGAGTGATTTAAATGGCCAATTGCAATTGCAAAATAGAAAACAACGAATGCTTGTTCTGGTGTAAATCCACCAATAAGCATTACAGCAATGTATTTCATCGGCGTATAAATTACATTTTCCATCCAATGATAGCGAAGGTGTGCAGCAAATCCCATTTGTTCTACCGAATGATGAACTTTATGAAATCGCCATAAAAAATTAAATCTGTGAAGCATTACATGCGTGAACCATTGTATAAAATCAGTCGCTATAAAAAAGATAAGGAGCTGAGCCCATCCTGGAATTGACTTCAAATCAATCAACGCAAATTTTGATAAATCTCCACCAAACAAATCTTTAAAAGCCATTTCTGAAACATTTGAAAATGCCATAAAAATAATAAGCTTAAAAATGTAAAAATTGAAGAACATAAAAAAAGCATCGAGCCAAAAATCTTTGCGGATAATGGCTTGATTTTTTCGCCAAGGCAAGGCAATTTCCAAGAGCCAAACAACAAGCGATAAAATAACGAGCCACCAAAAATAATTAACGTACCAAGGTTCAACTTGAAATGTAATTTCGCGCCAAGTATAATCGGCAAAACTTCCAAACGAATTTATGAATGTATCCCAATAACTAAGCGGAGTTTCAACTACTTCCGTTTCTGTACTATTTTGCAGATTTTGAAATAAGTCTTCAGCATTAATTAATGAGTTCTGAGAAAAAGAAAACGACTGCGTTAAAAAAAATAAAAAGCTGATTAAAATTTTTCGAAACATAAAACGATTGTTATTCAAACAAAGATAGGCAATTCAATTTCCACGTATTGTGAGGTTTGTCACAATGGTTGTATTTGTTAGCTACTGCCACTTAGGACCGAGTCGCTACTCGAGCCTACGTGGCGGCGGTAATAATGCCTAGACCCTACTTTGTGAACTTTGTTTTTTTTTCTTTATGTCCTTTGTGGTTAGAAAAAATATCACATCAAAACCCTTATATTTGTATGGACAAAAAACCAATTCAAAATGTACGGAAAACTTCAAAAACAACTTCAAACTGAATTAGCTGCAATTAAAGAAGCGGGCTTATATAAAAACGAACGCATCATTACAACTCCGCAAGGGGCCGAAATAAAAGTTAGCACTGGCGAAAATGTGATTGTAATGTGTGCCAATAATTATTTGGGATTATCATCTCATCCAAAAGTAATAGAAGGAGCTAAGAAGGCTTTAGATACGCATGGCTACGGAATGTCGTCGGTTCGTTTTATTTGCGGAACGCAAGACAATCACAAACTTTTGGAAAAAAAGATTTCTGATTTTTTAGGAATGGAAGATACCATTTTATACGCGGCCGCTTTTGATGCAAACGGCGGTGTTTTTGAACCGCTTTTTGGTGAAGAAGATGCAATTATTTCGGATGAATTAAATCATGCTTCGATCATTGATGGTGTGCGTTTGTGCAAGGCTGCAAGATACCGCTACAAAAATTCGGACATGGAAGATTTGGAGCAACAACTAAAAGATGCTCAGAAACATAGAAACAGAATTATTGTAACAGACGGCGTTTTCTCGATGGATGGTTACGTTGCAAAACTCGATAAAATTTGTGACCTCGCAGAAAAACACGATGCGCTTGTAATGGTTGATGACAGCCACGCAACAGGTTTCATTGGTAAAACAGGAAGAGGCACACATGAGTACAACAATGTAATGGGTCGGGTAGACATCATCACTTCAACTTTAGGAAAAGCATTAGGCGGTGCCATGGGTGGGTTTACATCGGGCAAGCAAGAAATTATTGACATGTTGCGTCAACGCTCGCGACCGTATTTATTTTCAAATTCATTGGCTCCGGCTATAGTTGGGGCTTCTATTGCGGTATTTGACATGTTAAGCGCGGCAACAGATTTAAGAGATAAATTAGAAGCCAACACAAAATATTTTAAAGCCGGAATTAAAAAAGCAGGTTTAGAAATCCGAGAAGGCGATTCTGCAATTGTGCCCGTAATGCTTTACGATGCAAAAATTGCGCAAGAATTTGCTAACCGTTTGCTGAAAGAAGGAATTTATGCAATTGGATTTTTCTACCCAGTAGTGCCAAAAGACAAAGCACGAATTCGAGTTCAGATTTCTGCGGCGCACTCCACAGCGCAATTAGATAAAGCGATTGCGGCTTTTGAGAAGATTGGGAAAGAGTTGGGGGTTGTGAAAAAGGAGCAAGTCGGATAAGCTGATCCATGCAATCACGCTCAAAATTCTTGTTTGTCTGTTATTTTGTGATTTCTATTTTATCATTGGGTTGCATCTAAGAAAAAGTGTGTATCGAAAGAGAGCGACTGGTTTTTGATAAAATAACACCGCGATCCGACCCAAAGATCCAGCGGTTTTTAGCTCCCTTTGATTCGCTGGAAACTGTCAACCAATCCAATAACATAATGGCTTTGGAACAACCGTCTAATTTCTCAACAGAAGGAGGGTGGTGACACGGTGATAGAATCATTAGAATTGCCATCGAAGGATACATCGATGACTACTTTTCCGGATCATGTTTCATGGTTTTAGATGACTGCAATTGGATGTTATGGAAAGTAAAAAGCTACGCCGATACAGCGATTGCATCAACGCACCACTATTACTCGTTTCGGGATAGTACGCTGTTGAATCCATTTGTTACTACAAGTGAGACCAATTTTGAACAATTTATCAATCTTGATTCTAATTTAGTTATCCTTGAACGAAGCAAAACCTATTATCAGAATTATCAGGATTACTTACAACTATTCACGAATTTGCGAAATAAATAAAGGTCCCCAGAGGTTAATTTTTTAAACCCTTTTTGCGGATTTTGTTTTAATACACCTCTTAAAGCCAATCACCTTCATCGCTTTAGATTTAACTTCTTTTTTCGTCATCATCTCATCCATATATTCAAAAAGTAATTCGATGCTTTTGGTATTGCCATTTGTTTTTTGTTCAAGCGCTTGGATGAACTTTATTATTTCTTCATTTTCTGAAATTAGTTTTCGCATTCGCATAAAGATTTCTATAATGTGGATACTCATTTTTGTTGCGACGGCGCTGTTTAAAACATTGGCCAATTGCAGAGCGCCATATTCAGTAAAAACAAGCGGCAATGCCCCACCCAGATGCTGTTTGGAAGGTATCGCATTTTGCGATACCATGAAATTTGTCTCTTCTTCATTCAGTTGAAACATAAAGTGAGGTGGAAATTTGTCAGCATTTCGTTTTACTTGTTCCCGCAGCCTAAATGGTTTGACATTATACAATTGAGCCAGATCTCTATCCAACATTACTTTTTGATCACGGATGACGTAAATTTTGTTCATCAAAATCTCATCCGGAATAAGAACATTATTTTTCTTTGCCATATTTTTCAATAGGTTTATTTGTTTAAGAAATAATCGTTTTTCTGGATTGATCAAGGTGTCAGAATAACACCGGATGTTTCGTGTATGGGTACAAATGTAAAAATAATTTTTTCTGTTTTCAAAATTGGAGGATCCAAATTGCAACCTCCAATTTTGAGTTTTTTGATTAAGAGTCTTGCTTAAGTATTTCCTGTACTAATTTCAATTTCAATTTGAAATTCTTCTGAAAGCAAAGACACATTGACTGATTTAATTTTGCCCGTTTTTTTTGCGATGATAGATAGTTCTTTTTCAAAAACGTTTTTCATATAACTCATTACCTTAGGGTTGGCGCTACCTTCAGCCACGCAGGATGAAATTACTTTCCAGTCTTGACGATTGTGTTTTGAAGTAGAGCCCGTTTTGCGATTATAAAAAGCGCGTTGACTTTTTTTAGACAAAATAGTTAATGCGGCTTGAATTAATTCCGAAATTTCTTGCGATGAATCAATGGTTTCAACTTCAATGCGGGTATGATTCCAACACAAATCACAAAATATTTTTTTGTCATGAATCATTTCATTCCAACCGTTCAATTTAAAAGGTAATCGTTCTTGCCAACCGTTAAATGTGCGATAGCGCATCCAATTTATTAGCGCATAGAGAACTATTATTCCGGCGTAAATAATCAGCGTATAAATTGTTACAAAAAGATAATCTGGAAACAGAAAGCCGATACAAATAACAAGCGGAAAAAGAATGAGAAATATAAATTTATTAAAACCAGAAAAGCGAACTAATTTTGTAAACACCAAATGATCATAGGGTGTATTTTTTGGAAAAACTTTTAAAGGAGCTTCTGTTTTAGGAGTAGCTTCGCCGCGCTTTGCTTTGCTTAATATTTTTTCAAAATCTTTATCCAAAACATGTTAATTTATTCTTAGTAAAGATAAAAGATTTATTTATGTTTTCTGTTTTTTCTTTAGGGTTGTTATTGTGAATTTTTATGACGTTTCTAGCCTAGCAATCCTAATGCATTTTTCATATCTTTGATTTTAGATGTCAATCTTAAATTCTAAATCAACAAGTCATAATTAAAGACCCAACTTAGTTTTGTTATAATTAGTCTAATTAACGCTTTTCAAAACATAGACTTAAACAAAATGAAAAGAACAAAGTAGTAGAAGTACAAAAATGCTAAAAACAATCGTACAAATTTTAGAAGATTCTGCCAACACACAATTAGCAATAGGCATGAAGGCTTATCAAAAGAATAAGTTCGAATTTTATGGCCTTACAGCACCAAAGCGAAGAGAAATTTGTCAACCTATTTTGCATCACAGTAAATTACTTTCAAAAAAAGAAACAATCATTTTAGTGAAAGAATTATGGAACCAACCACAACGTGAATGCCATTATTTGGCGCAGGAATTACTTCTACAAAACAGTAATAAATCAATAGAAAAAGAAGATATTAATTTATTGGAATGGCTTGTGCTTCATAAGTCCTGGTGGGACACTGTTGATTTTATTGCACCTAAATTAATTTCAATTTATTTTAAAAAATTTACTGAAGAAAGAAATAAAAAAACGGATGATTGGATTAATTCAAAGAACACTTGGCTAATTCGATCGGCGCTTTTATTTCAACTCAAATACAAAGACGAAACAGATGAGGATTTTTTATTTGCGACTATTTTACGCGTTTGTGATACAAAGGAATTTTTCATCAACAAAGCCATTGGTTGGATGTTGCGAGAAAACGCGAAACGAATACCTGACTCGGTTTCAGATTTCATTGAAGAAAATAAAAGTAGGTTATCGAATTTAAGTATTAGAGAAGGGTTGAAACAAATTGGAAATGAAAATTGGAGCAAATGAACATTGAAGAATATTGTGATTACTGTTTAAAAAAACCTGGTGTTACGGATGAATTTCCTTTTGGACCAGACACACTTGTTTTTAAGGTTATGGGAAAAATGTTTGCGCTTTCCGGCGTTGATGAATTTTCTGGAATGAATTTAAAATGTGATCCAGAAATGGCCATACGGTTACGTGAGGAATTTGATGCTGTTAAACCGGGCTATCACATGAATAAAAATCATTGGAATACTGTTGAAATTAATGGCGATGCTTCAGATAAAAAAATTTACGAATGGATTGATCATTCTTACAATCTAGTTGTAAAAAGCTTGACTAAAAAATTGCGTGACGAATTAGCACTCTTGTAATCACCTAAAGAAATGCTTATATTTGAGAAGATGTCGAAAGAACGGTTCACATATCCTTCAACAATAAAAAGTGTTAATCATGAAAAAATGACGCTTTCAATACTCGAAGGTGCAATTTATAAAATAAACATTTTAGAGCGAGCAGAGGTTAATCTTGACGATGTCAAATACATTCAAAAAGTAGGGTTAGAACTAACTGAAAATAAAGAACATTATGTTCTCTTTATTGCACCAAAGTTTGGAAGTATAAGCAATGATGCTAGAAAATATTCTGCTACCCCCGAAGCAAGTACTAACGTTATTTGCAGAGCTATCGTTGCGCCAAATTTAGGAATGCGTATTATCGCTAACTTTTTTATTCAATACAACAAACCAGCTGTTGAGCACAAGATTTTTTTGAAAGTAGAAGATGCTTTAGAATGGTTATCACTTAAGTCCAATCAATCACTTGGTCAAATAGTCGCAGAAACACACGCATGAGAATCGACAAATTTCTTTGGGCGGTACGACTTTTCAAAACAAGAAGTATCGCTACCAATCAATGCAAAACAAATAAAATTCATGTAAACAACGTTGTTT
>Ga0105048_10013430_pt1 | contig 12797 bp, 9 predicted proteins | sample MAT05_FD_78382 | JGI IMG/M metagenome (GOLD analysis project Ga0105048, IMG submission 78382) | Freshwater microbial communities from Lake Fryxell liftoff mats and glacier meltwater in Antarctica - MAT-05 | ecosystem: Environmental > Aquatic > Freshwater > Ice > Liftoff microbial mat | place... | reverse complement strand
TGATGAGCGAGGAGACGATCGCGGATTATCCCGAGCACCGGGCGAGGGCGGCGGTGCGCAGCCTTTCTGGATGAGCGAGCCGGGGCTGGGCGAGACCGTGGAAATCGCGAGCGCGTTTTTCAAAAAGCACCTCGGCGAGCCGGCTCGCTAAATTTCCCTCTTCCCGACACGACACCGCCGGGGCGGTCAGTCCTGGCCGCGATTTTCGGCCAGAATCTCGAAGGCCAGGCCGGAGAACTGGGTCACAAAGATCGGCAGCGGCAGCGCGCAGATGCCGTCCTCGCGCGGGAAGCCGCTCTCGGCGCCAGCCGCACCTTGGGGTGTAAAGGTATCGCCGTGCGGATCCCAGACGCGGATTTCATCCGTCGCCGCGTCGTAGCCGATCACGCCATAGGCATGGTTGCCCCGCAACCCGGGCAGGGCGGGTTTCAAGGTGCCGGTGGTGACGCACTGGTGCGCGGCGAAAGCAGCGCGCAGCTTTGCGCGCAGCTCAGCGAGCTTCGCGGCAAACTCCGGCGCGGTTGCGTTCGCACCTTTGGCCCACTTCAGCGTGAAGCGCTCCATCTCGTGGCCTGTGATGAAGGCCAGCATGGTGCCGGCCGAACCGCCGCGCGCCAGCGCGTCGAGCGGAGCGGTCACCCGGTCGGGCTCCTTGCGCAGTTGATTGCAGGCCACGCCCGCGGCCTTTTCGTAAACATTCGACCACAGCCCGGTGGACTCGCTGCTCGACGAGAGGGCCACCTCGGCGTCCGTGGGCGGCGCGACGGTCACCTCCTGTTTCCCGATCCTCACCGTGAAAGCGCCGTCCGCGTTTTGCCGGAACATGGCCCGCACCTGCCCTGCATCGCGGCTCAGCATCGCCCCCAGCGGAGCGAGGGAAAAGCAGTTCCCCATCTCGCCCTGCCGCAGGCTCTCCAGTGCGGGGGCGCCGGTCGCAAAGAGCTCCCGCGTCGTGCGGGCGATGCGTTTCCTCGCATCGGTGAAGAGGGCGGCCACGTTCCGTCCGCGCGGAGCCGTCGCACCGGCGGCTAGCGCAGAGAGCCCATCCACGGTTTTCGGAATCTCCTGCCCGACGTCGCGGCGCGAGAGGCGTTTGATGACCGCCAGCGCCGCGCCCGCATCGCCAGTGAAGACAGGATCGCCGAGCGCGGTGTCGATCTCGGCAGCGGAGAGCACACCGTCATGGTCCGAGTCCCACCTGGGAAACGAATGATTCACGGCCGCCACAAACGCGGCCCCTGGAGAAGCGTCATCGGCCGTAGCAGCGCTGGTGAGGATCGTCGCGAGCCAGAGGGCTCCGGAGAGGAGGATTCGAGGCAGTTTCAACATGGAGGCAGTTCGTTCAAACATTCTCTACCGCGGGGCGGCTCCGAGATTCCCTACATCCCCTTGGCCGGTCCGGCCGGGGATGAGCCGCAAGACGTGACTCGCCTGGCGATAGTACCACGCGTTCGGCTTAAAGGTACGGAGTTGAATGCCATCGGGGATTTCCTTGCCGTTACTGTCGAAGTTCCCGCCCCCTGAGCTGTCGAGAATGAGGCTGCTGCCATCCGGTGAACGTCCGATTTTTCCCACCCACAAAACCACATGCGACAGGTTGCCCGCCGTGTTGTTGATGAAAAGCAAATCGCCCGTGAGCAAGGTGCGCTCGTAGTCTTCGAAGCGCTTCGGGAGTTCAATGCGCTGGACGGGGGAAGCGCGGTTTGGTCCCGGTCCTGGCACCTCAGTCATTTCCGACTGCTGGCGGACGTCGCCGGACGGCTTGATCCCGAGTGCGAGATTGTAAACGAAGGCGGTGAAGTTACTGCAATCGAGTCCCTTGCCCGGCGGAGTTTTCTGCGTCGCGTCGCGCGGCCAGTCCGCGGGTGGATCCCAGTAGGGCACATGGTGATGCTGGTAGGTGTAGCCCACGAGACGTAGGCCGGTCGCGATGACGCGCTGCCGCGCCCAGTCCGGACTTTTCGCGGAGGCCCCGGCCGGCGCGTCATAGTGCTTCGCCGCGGGCCCTCGATAGCCCCAACGCGCCGCATTGGCCGGTGAAACCCATTCGCGAAAGGGAACTTTCGCGGAGTCCTGCCAATCGGCCCGCGGACCTTTCAAGAGATCGCCGACGAGTTCTTCGGTCGGGAAGTTGAACTTCACCGAGTAGGGAGAGCGGTATTCATTGGCGGCCTGGCTCAGCAGCGGGGCGAAGCAGCAGACGAGAAGCAGGGCGCGGCTTGGGCGGGTCATTTTCATGAAGATTGGGGCGCGATCAGTGGGCGGCGCTGGCCGACCGGCTCCGCGTCTCGACTACTGCGCAGCACGCTCACGTGCGCTGACCGGAGAGCCCGGCGCCGCGCCGTCTCCGGTCAGCGCGATGCCGAGTTGCGCGGGGAGGAACTTCTCCAGCGCCGTGACCAGCGCGTGCGCGAAGGCGAGCCGCTTCTCCGCCGTATCGCGCAACCCTTTGCGGAAACACTCAATTTGTAAACCGACGGTATCCAGTTCCACCTTGCAATGTCGCTCCACGCTATAGCCGCCGCGGAAGTAAGGAGCGATCGGGTGGGGAGCAGAAGGGCTGGGCGTGCAGGGAAAGCCGAGCCCCTCGAGGAGCGCACCGAGGCTGGACCCACCGCGCATGATCTCCGGATACGGCAGGTGCGATCGCTCCGCGATCAGCCGGAGGCTGCTGGCGGCGGCCACCTCGGGCGTGTCCAGGGCCGAATCCTCCCGGGCGAGGTCTTCGACGGAATGCAGATAGCCGAGTTCCACCCGCTGGCCGGGGTGTCCTTGGCCATGGAGGTCGATGAAGAAGGCCGACCCAAATCGCGCCACCGCCGCCGCGCGCGCTTGTTCGATGAAACCGTGATAATCGCGCCACGCCTGCTGAGCCTGCAGATCGTCGCCGGCGGCTTCTCCGATCTCCCGATTTGCGTCCAGCTTGCTCCGATGCAGATGGCAGATGATGAGATGCGCGCGATGTCCGGTGCGTTCGTGGATCACCTCAGTCACGGTGCGCGCGAGTTCCTGCGTATTCACATCCGCCTGGCGCACCCCAACCGTGCGCTCCGCCACCTCATCGGGCGTCAGGTAGCCACCGTGTGGCGCGGAGAAAACGATCGGCAAATCGCCGAGAAGATACTCCACATACCCGTGCTCACCGAAAATAGGGGCCCCGGGCGCGGGGTCCGCCGCCCGGCTGTAGAGAGCGGTCAACCAGAGAAGGCAGACGAGAAAACGGTTCATCGGGGGAATCTACGGAGCGGAGCGGCGAAATCACAGGGCATCCACGCCGCTCGCCCAGAGGACCGCGCGCGGGATCACGTTTCCGAGACCCGGCGTGTTTTCCGCATGGGGGCTGGAGACGAAAACGCGGCCTTTGCCGAAGTTACCGATGGCCTGCGCAGGCGAGTCGATCATGATGCCGACGGGCGTGCCGTTTTCCGCCAGTTCGGTGCGGTAAAAAGAGAGCGGGGTGTAGGCGGGCACGTCGGTGAGGTCGCCGGGCTTGATAATCGGGCCATTGCCGTAGCGAATCTTGAAGGTGCCTTTCAAGTCTCCGAAGACCTTGCGGCCCGGATCGGCCAGTTCCACGTCCACGAAGCCTTTGCCGCGCCGCCATTGGTTGGAGACGGTGCTGGCGTTGAGCAAGCCGAGGCCCCAGGAGAAATTCGAGCACGCGAGGTAGGCGCCCGCGCAGATGCCGAAGTAGCCGCCGCCACCGCGCACGTATTCGCGGATGTTATTGCGTCCGGCGTCGCCGATGCTCTTCGACTGCGAGGAGCCGGAGCCTCCGCAAAAGACGACCACGTCGAACGGCTTGAGATCGATCGTCCCGAGTTCCTCCCCGCTGACGATCTGCACCGTGGAGCCGGCGATGGATCGGACGCCTTTCGAGACGAGGTCCACCGCGTCCTTGCTTGTGCCCTTACCCAGATAGATCGCCACTTTCACCGGCTTCGTCTTCGCGGGCGGCGCGACGATGGTTTTGTATCCATTAATGTCGGGCGGAATGACGAACGGCACGGCTTTTTCCTCTACGTCCGGGGATGTGGCATCCGATCGTGCGGGAGCCGCCGATTGAGCGAGCAGGGAGTGGCAGGGCGTGAACGAGGCGGCGAGGAGCAAGAGTGAGTGGGTGAGTTTCATGGGCGATAGAGGGAATCAAACCTAAGCCGACCGCGCGCGACGTCACCTCACCAAAATTAGTGAGCCGACATTTGTCACCATATCGTCCATGATTACGGACCTTCCGGATGAAGCCATTTCTTTCCATCCTCACCGCCCTCGCGGTGGCGCAAGCTACCGACTCGGGCTGGGTGGAGCGGCTCGCCTTCTGGATTCACGGCGACCTGCAGCAACTCACCCAGCGGATCGAGGTCATCGACCGCACGCTGCGGACGCTGCCCGAGCTGACGATGATCAACTCGTGCACCCGCGTGGGCTTGAAAACCAGCTACGAGAATGATGAAGGCGAAATCTGGCTGGAACTGACGCTCGCCCAACCCGCGCCCGCGGACACCGTGGCGCTCATTCCACCCCTTGCCAAGGCGGCCAACGCGGTCGTGGCCGGATACGGATTTCCGCTGCGTTTTCGCATCACCGTCTTCGACGCGCAGGATCGCCCCACTGTGGTCCGCGAGGAAGCGACCCAGGACTTCCCGAATCCCGGTTGCAATCCTGTGGTAGCGCGTTTCGCCCCGATCTCCGCGGCACGCGTGCGCTTTACCGCCACCAAGGCATGGACGCGGGACGGTCCGCAGGTCTTGGCGCTGGCCGAGATGCTGGTGCTGAGCGGCGAACGCAACCTCGCGCTCGACGCCATCGTGACTAGTTCCAGCGTGCGCAATCTGCCCTGGGCCTGGGCCCGCGCCAACCTCAACGACATGGTCACGCCCCTCGGGTTGCCCGTCGCGCCGCAGTCCGGCGGACGGCTTGGATTTCACAGCGCCGTGGCCGCAGAAGCCACCAATACGAAATTCGTAACCATCGCACTCGCCCGCCCAGTGGTCCTTGACGAAGTGCGAATCGTGCCCGTGCGGCGGCGGGATGTCCCTCTCTGGTTCAACTACGGCTTGCCGCTGCGTTTCAAAGTGGAGACCGCCCTCGCACCCGACTTTAGCGACGCCTCCCTACTCTACGAATGGAGCAACCGGCTCCAGCCGCCACCCGGCATGAATCTCGTCTGCATCCCCGGCCAGCAACGCCTCGCGCGCTACCTGCGCATCACCGCCACGCAGCTCTGGGAGCGCTGGGGCGAATACGTCTTCGCGCTCGCCGAAGTGCAGGCCATCGCAGGCCGGGAAAATGTCGCCCTCGGGGCTAGCGTGACCGCCAGCGACACGCTCGCCGACGATCCCGCGTGGAGCCCCGACGCGCTCACCGATGGGTGGACGGAAGGCGGCCGTCTCATCCCCCTCAGCCGCTGGTTTACCCAGCTCGAGCAGCGCCGCGTGCTGGAAGAAGAGCGTGCGCAACTCGGCACGACCCGCACGACGCGACTCGAACACGCCCAGCGCACGCTGGTCAAAGGCAGCGTGAGCGGCGCCGGCGGGATCAGCGTGCTCTCCGGCCTGCTCCTCTGGCGGCAGCGCCGCATCCGCCGCCGCGCAGCCCAGCTCATGCACGACAAGCTCGCCCGCGATCTGCACGACGAGATCGGCTCAAACCTCGGCAGCATCACGCTCATCTGTTCCTTTGCAAATCAGCCCGATGCCACGCTTGAAAACCTGCGCGCCGACCTCGCCGAGATCGAGCGGGTGGCCGGAGAAAGCGCCGATTCCATGCGCGACATGGTCACCCTCATCGGCCCGCGCCGCACCGCGGAAAGCCGCGACTGGCTCGGCGTGCTCCACGGCCTCACCGAACGGCTGCTCCGCGGCGTGAAGCTCGAGTGCGCGCTGCCCAGCGCCCCGCTCACCGCCCAGCCCGATCTCGAGACGCGACGCGAACTCTACCTTTTCTGCAAGGAAGTGCTGCACAACATCTCCCGCCACGCCCACGCCACTGCCGTGCGCTTCTCCCTCGCGCCCACCGACCACGGATTGCGCATCGAGATCACCGACGACGGCATCGGCTTCGATCCCGGCCGCGCGAGCAGCGGCCAGGGTCTGGGCAATCTCCGCGAACGCGCCGTCGGCCTCGGAGCCGCACTGCGGCTTGATTCCCAGCCCGGCGCCGGCACCACCGTCCAGCTCGACGTGCCGAAAACCGCCCGCTGGCTTCCCACTTGAACCCGCCCACCACCTCCGTGAAATCCACCCCTTCCGCCCCGCTGATCCGCACCTGGATCGTGGAGGACCACGACACCTTCCGCCGCTCGCTGGAACGCCTTTGCACCCCCGCGCGCGGTCTCGCCCCGGCGCAAGCTTTCGCCAATGCCGAAGCGATGCTTCACGCTCTGCGCCTCACCGCTCCGGAGCAGCGGCCGGAGGTGCTCCTCCTCGATGTAGGCCTGCCCGGACGCAGCGGACTCGAAGTCATCGGCGATGTGCGTAAGCTGGCGCCGGACAGTCACATCGTCATCCTCACCGTCTTCGAAGATGAGGCGAAAATCGGGGCCGCGATCAGCGCCGGCGCGAGCGGCTATCTATTGAAAACCTCGCGGGCCGAGACCGTCGCGGAAGCGATCATCGAAGCCTCGCAAGGCGGCTCCCCGATGTCGCCGCAAGTGGCCCGCAGCGTGGTCGGTCTGCTCGCCCGCCTGACCAAACCCGCGCCGCCCATCGCGCTCTCGCCGCGCGAACGCGAGCTGCTCGCCCACATGGTGGAGGGCCTCACCGCCAAGGAAATCGCCGACCGCTTGGGCGTGAGCATCCACACGACGAACACTCACACGCGCAATCTCTTCGCCAAGCTGGAAGTCCACAGCCGCGCCGCCGCAGTCGCTCGCGCGCTGCGCGACCGGCTCGTGTAGAATCGAGCCCGCCGCAGCGCAGGGTGGACCTCAGACCATCGAAAGCGGATCATCATCGCACCCCCGAATGCCATGACCCGCCGCCACTTCCTCGCCTCTACGATCACCTCCGGATTCGCCATTTCCACCGGACTTGCGGAGGAACGGAGGTGGCGGGTCGGCGTGATCGGGCACACCGGCCAGGGCGGTTACGGCCACGGACTCGACACGATGTGGTTGAAGCTGCCGGAAACGGAAATCGTGGGCGTCGCCGATGCGGACGCAGCAGGGCTCGCGGCGGCGCAGAAGAAGCTCAAGGTCGAGCGTGGCTTTGCCGACTACCGGCAGATGCTCGCGGAGGTAAAGCCGGAGCTGGTCGCGATCGGACCACGCGAGATCGGTGAACACCGCGACATGGCTCTGGCGGCGATCGAAGCCGGGGCACGTGGGATCTACATGGAGAAACCTTTTTGTCGCACGCTGGCCGAGGCGGATGAAATCCTCGCCGCCTGCGAACGCACCGGCACCCGGCTCGCGCTCGCCCATCGCAACCGCTACCATCCTGCGCTCCCGATGGTGGCGAAACTGCTGAAAGAGGAGCGGATCGGACGGCTGTTGGAGATCCGCGCGCGCGGCAAGGAAGACGCGCGAGGCGGGGCGCTCGACCTGTGGGTGCTCGGCTCGCATGTGCTGAATCTCGCGGTGCACCTCAGCGGCGATCCCGCCGCGGTCACGGCCACGCTGCTCCAGGATGGGCGCCCCATCGCGCGCCGCGATGTGAAGGAAGGTGCGGAAGGCGTCGGGCCGCTCGCGGGCAATGAGGTCCATGCCCGTTTCGAACTCGCCAGCGGTGTGCCGCTTTTTTTTGATTCCGTAGCCGGGGCCGGAAACGCGCCGGCGGGCTTCGGGCTGCAACTCATCGGCACGACTGGCGTGATCGATCTCCGCATCGACACGACTCCGCTCGCGCACCTGCTCCCCGGTTCCCCGTTTCGGCCCATCGCCGAGCCACGCGTGTGGATTCCGATTACCTCCACCGGACTCGGCGAATCGGAACCCATCGCGGACGTCCACAATCAGGTTGCGGGACATCTTATCCCCGGCCGGGACCTCATCGATGCGGTGCGGGAAAAGCGGGAACCGCTCTGCAGTGGCCGGGACGGACGGCGGATCGTGGAAATGATCACGTCGGTCTTCGAATCCGCGCGGCTGAATGGCCAGCGGGTCGCCTTCCCCCTCGCGATCCGCGGAAATCCGCTTGCGACGCTCTGACCGGAAAAACAAAGCGCCGCGCGACTTTCGTCGCGCGGCGCTGGAAGGGTTTCGCGTTTTGCCAGGGAGGCCTACGCGGGAGCGCCGCTGAGGCCGGGCGGGAAGTCGGGTGCGTCACTCTCCCCCTGCTGTTCAGTGGATTCCTTGAGCGGCGGCGGTTCGTTGCGCGGACGGGGCGGCGGTTTCGGTGGATTGGTCATCGAACCGGTATCGATGATTTCCCGCACCTGAACGCTGTCGAGAGTCTCATACTCGAGCAGGGCTTTGGCGATGGCCTCGATCTTGTCCCGGTTTGAAGTAATCAGCTCCTTGGCGCGATCGTAGGCATCGTCGATCAGCTTGCGGACCTCGCGGTCGATTTCCTGCGCGGTCGATTCACTGTAGTCGCGGGAACGTCCCAAATCGCGACCGAGGAAGACGTGCTCTTCGTGCTCGCCGTATTCCACCATGCCGAGCTTCGGGCTCATGCCCCATTCGCACACCATCACGCGGGCGAGGCGGGTCATCTGCTTGATGTCGCCGGAGGCTCCGTTGGAGATGTCATCGGTGAAGAGTTCCTCCGCGATGCGGCCCGCCGCAGTGACGGCGAGGAGGTCGAGCGCTTCGCGGAGTTGCGTGGAGTATTTGTCGCCTTCGGGCAAATACATCGTGGCGCCGAGATACGGGCCGCGGGGAATGATCGTCACCTTGTGCAACGGATGCGTGTGCTTCAGCATCACATTCACGAGGGCGTGACCGGCTTCGTGCCAGGCGGTGGAGGTTTTTTCCTGCTCGCTCATCGCCATACTACGACGTTCCCGGCCCCAGCGGACCTTGTCGCGAGCTTCCTCAAATTCCTCGAGGTTGATCGCCTTCAAGCCCTTGCGCGCCGCAATCAGTGCCGCTTCGTTGACCACATTCGCCAGCTCGGCGCCGGAGAATCCGGGCGTGCCGCGCGCGACGACTGCGAGGTCCACTCCATCGGCGATCTTCACCTTTTTGACATGCACGCGGAGGATCTGCTCGCGACCATTCACATCCGGCAGGGTGACCGTCACCTGGCGATCGAAGCGGCCCGGGCGAAGGAGCGCGGGATCGAGCACATCGGGACGGTTAGTCGCCGCGATGATGATCACGCCTTCCTGAGTGTCAAAGCCGTCCATCTCGACGAGGAGCGCGTTCAACGTCTGCTCGCGCTCGTCGTGCCCGCCGCCGAGACCATGACCGCGGTGGCGACCTACGGCGTCGATTTCATCGATGAAGATGATGCAGGGCGCGGATTTTTTACCCTGCTCGAACATGTCGCGGACGCGGCTCGCGCCAACGCCGACGAACATTTCGACAAAGTCCGAACCGCTGATCGAAAAGAAAGGCACATCCGCCTCCCCGGCTATGGCGCGGGCGAGCAGCGTCTTGCCGGTGCCGGGAGGCCCGACCATCAGCACGCCTTTCGGAATGCGACCGCCGAGCTTTTGGAAGCGTTTCGGGTCGCGCAGGAAATCGACGATTTCCGAAACTTCCTCCTTGGCCTCGTCCACGCCGGCCACGTCCTTGAAGGTGATCTTATTTTTGTCCCGCGCGAGCATCCGGGCCTTCGACTTGCCAAAGTTCAGCGCACCCTTGCCCGCCATGCGGATCTGCTGGCGGAAGAAAAAGTAGAGGATCAGCAGGAACAGCGCGATCGGCAAGAAGCCCAGCAGCGCAGAGGCGACGAAATTGCTATCCGTGCGCGGCGTCACCTTGAAACCATACTTGTCCTCGAGCAGCCACTGGAGATCGGGCATGTATTGCAGATCGATCTGGGTGCGCACGGGCGCTCCCGGCGCTTCGGCGCCCGCCTTTTCCCAGGCCCGGAGGAAGTGGGTGCCGAGGCTTTGCTCGTTGACCAGTTCGATGCCCTTGCTCTTTTCGAGTTGATCGGCCGCGAGCATCTCGATGAATTTCGGGTAAGGCACTTCGCGGACGTTGCCCGGTCCCCCTTTAAAGAAAAACGCTCCGCCGATCAGCAGGATCGCGATGGCAAAAAGGACGAGTCCCCGCCAATTAAAATTCGGGTCGCCGTTGGCGCCATTGGGCGGGCGATTGCCTTTGGGTGAACGAGAGTCGGGCTGGGCCATAGGGTATTTAGTCTGCGGTAGGATGGGTAGCTTACGCTGAGCGGAGTAGCAACCGGAGGGACTGAAAGGGAATCGGAACCTAGGTGCTTCACTCCATTGGTCAACGGCGGATCTCGCCCTCCTTACAACGCGCGCCGCCGCGGCAAAGATGCGCCGAGCTACCGGGAACGGGCGAGAACCCCCGCCGCCGCCGTGCGCACGACCACGGCCGGATCGCCGGTCAGTTGCTGGAGGACCTGGCGCGTCTCGTCGTCGCGGAAATTGGCCAGGGCTTCCACTGCGGCCGCCCGCGTTTCCTCGGTAGGCGTGTCCTTGTTCCCGAGGGCGGCAAAGCGGAGCGCCGGGAGGGCTGCCGGCTGGTCGATCCGGGATATGGCGGTGCGCAGCCGACCCGTGTCGTCCGAGTCCGCCACGGCTAGACGCCCGAGGAGCGTCGTCACCGCCGCCGGCGTGGCGATGGTGGCGAGCGCCTCGGTGGCGGCAACGCTCAACGGCTGCGGCGTGTCGGCACTTTCGGCCAGCTCGATTAGCGCCGGGGCGGCTTCGGGGTTGGTCATATTGCGGACGATCTTGGCCAGGCGGTAGCGGTCATCGGAGCGATAGGCGACACCGTAACGCCGCTGGATCTCGGAGAGCGTCCCGGCGTCTGCGAGTGGGCCGAGGGCGTCGAGGGCCGACCGGAGCAAGGCGCGATCCGGGGTAATGATCGCCCATTCGAGCAGCACCGGTACGGCCGACCGATCGCGAATCGCTCCGACTTCGCCGGCGAGCTGCATTTTCTCCGGACCGTCTGGTAGCGCGGCGAGGCGTTTCAGTTTCTCATCGAGCGGTGCCAGAGCTCCGGTCTGGGGATCTGGCGTGATGCCGGAACCCAGCGTGATCCGGTCTGCGGATTGCTCGAAGGGCGGCGCAGCAGCGACGGCGGGCTCGGGAGTGACACTGCGCCCGGCGAGCGGAGCCGGCATCTCGGTGCGACCCGAGGTAAATCGAGCGAGGAAATAGACGGCGAGAAACAGCCCCACCATCAGCGCCACGTAATGCGTTACGGAAAGCCTCACGGCAGGCGCGGGTCAGGGCAGCGGACGCGACGTGACGCTGCCATTGGCCGCGCCGATGGTGACCTCGGCGCGCGCCGTGTTATTCGTCTCATCCGCCTCGGCGATGCGGTTCGCAGTGTCGATCCGGACTTCCAGCACGTAGGTGCCGGCCGGGAGACCGGTGATGTCCACCCATTGCCCGGGGAGATTGCGCGAGTAGATGTCCGACCAGCCGGCCTGGATGCCCTGATAGTCGCAGTCGTATTGAGCGCGGGAATTGGCCGCCGGATTCCACCGCGAAACGTCCTCCAGGCAGAAACCGACTTTTTGCCCGATGGCCACCTGCGCTCCCGCGGTATTGAGGAGGCGGTAGGCGGCGAAGTTATCGAAGTGGTAGTGGCCGTGGCACGGCGCGTAGGTGAAGAGCGGGTTGTTCACCGGGCTGCGCAGGACGAGGTCGGCAGTGCCGACATTGCGCGTCTCGGTAGTAAAGCGCAGCAAGCGGCGCGTGCCGGCGACGACGAGGCCCTCGGTCACATCGCAGACGTTCCCATTAAAGGTCTCGGTGGTGGTGATGGCATTCAGCGAGCCGAGGACGGGGACGAGGTCCGGCCGGGCAGTCGCCGAGTAGGTGGCCTTGAGCGTCACGGCGCTGTAGGCGGTATAGCCGTGGAGCATGATGAACCAATCTCCCGCCGCCGGATTGGTCACGGCGACCGTCTCGTTGCTAGTCCCCAGATAGGGCCGGTAGTCATAGGTCGAGAGCGTGGGTTGCGAACCATTCCGCACATAAAGATCGCAATCGCCGCTCTGGGAAGTGCCGGTGATGCTGATGACTAGCGAACTCTGCCCGGTGGGCACCGCGATGCGGTAGTAGGTCATACTACCTCTCGCTCCCGCGAGCCCGGCCTTGTCCGCGCCATTCTGCAGGAAGGTCACCCCACTGCCGGAGATCGTGTAGGTCGCAGTCGCCACGGCACTGTCCGCGAGCCCGCTCTTGAAAGCGCGCGCCTTGATCGTGGTCGTACTGCTCAGGATGATCGGTGCGCTGAAGACCGTGGAACTAACGGTCGGGTCCGTGCCGTTCGTGGTGTAGCGGATCGTCGCATCGACCGTCGCCGTGCCGATCGAGACGCTCTGCTGCTGCGGGTAGGTGCCCGCGGCTGGGTTGAAGGTCGGCGTGGCCACCGTGGCCACCTGGGTGCCCGAGTAAGTCGCAACGAGGGTGAGCGCCGAGTAGGCGCGGTAACCGCGGAGCATGATGAACCAATCCCCCGCAGCCGGATTCGTGACCGTCACCGTCTCGTTACTCGTGGTCGTGTAGGGGCGATAGTTGTAGTTAGACGTGGTGGGTTGGGAGCCGAAACGCACATAGAGATCGCAATCTCCAGTCCCCGTGATGCGGACCTCGAGCTTTGACTGCGCAGCCGGGACCGAAATCTTGTAGAAGACCTGGCTGCCGGCGGCACCGGAGAGATTCGAGACCGGCACCCCGTTGGTCAGTACCGTCTGAGA
>Ga0105048_10013429_pt1 | contig 12800 bp, 8 predicted proteins | sample MAT05_FD_78382 | JGI IMG/M metagenome (GOLD analysis project Ga0105048, IMG submission 78382) | Freshwater microbial communities from Lake Fryxell liftoff mats and glacier meltwater in Antarctica - MAT-05 | ecosystem: Environmental > Aquatic > Freshwater > Ice > Liftoff microbial mat | place... | reverse complement strand
CTTTCACCGGCCCCTCCACCAGCCCCGGGTGCCTCCGCACCGCCGCCACCACCACCCGAACCGCCACCTCATCCGCCTCACCCCGCCACCTCGCGAAAACTTGAGACTGAGACTGAGACTGAGACTGAGGCTGACCCAACTCTCCGACCGCCGCAACACTCAACTTGGTCGCCCGAGCCATCTGGTCACAGTGCGGGCCTCTCGGCCGGCGACACGATCCTGCGTCCGGCCGTGAGCGCGTTGGCAACCAAGCCGCACGTGAAGACGAACGCTACCGGCTCATATGTTTACGCCTCTGGGTTGGTGGGGGATGGCGGCCGACCCTGAAATCGATGCCCGCACGCTCCGTCCGCCCACCCGCCCTCTACTTCGCCGCATCACCAAAATGCCGCAGCGCCGCCGTCGGAATCAGCACCTTGCTCATCCCCGGCCCCTGCCAATACACCTTCAGCTCATACCCGCCCCAGTTCTCAAAGAACTCAAGCGTAATCGGGTGCAGCCCCTTCTCCAGCGCAATCACGCCCGACTCTTCGTGCAGCGAGTGCGGCTTGTCATTATCAACCACCAGCTTGTCACCGATCGACATCGAGCTCCCATCGTCGCTCGCTACAAAGAACCGGTACACACCCGTCGCCGGCACATCAATCGCCCCCGTGAACCGGTACGCAAAGTTCTTCTCCGCCGGCCGCTTCGAAAGGTCAAACCCCTCGCTCACGCCCGTCACCGCAGCGGGCACGCCCTTCACCTCAGAAAGGAGCTTGATATCACCCGCCAGCTTAAACGCCTCAAACCGCAGCCCCGGCTTGGCCGTTTCACCGTGCGGCATCGGCGCCCGCGCCGTCACCCGCGTAAACGTCTTCTCCGCCGCTGGGCTCACCACCTTGTCGCCCCGGAACGCCCGCGCCTTCACCATGCCCCCCGCGCTCATCGTCACCGGCCCCTGCACCACCGGCGACTTGGCCGTGGGCTCCTTCCCGTCAATCGTGTAGCGAAGCTGCACGTTCTTCTGCGTCGTCTTGATGTCAACCGCCAGCGCGTCAGTGAAGACATCCGCATCCGAACTGATCACCGGCGCCGAAGTCACATCCGGCCACTGCGCAAGGTCAAGCGCCACCACCGTCGCATACGGGTTCGTGGGCGTGGCGCCAACATCCAGCACCAGCGCATCACCATCCCGCGCCACCTTCACGCTCCGCGTCGTCCCCAGAATCGACGCCTTCTCAACCTCATTCAACAGCCCCGGCACCCGCAGCTTGCCGTCCTTGGGCCAGTCAAACACGCTCAGATACAGCCGGCTCGACGTCACCTGCCCCCCCGACCCTTCACGCCGCCCCGTGATTCGCGTCGTACACCGACCCCACGCAAACGGCTTATCAAACGGGCTCGCCATCGTGCCGCGGACCGATTCCTCATTGATCTTCATCCACTCGCCCATCTCCGCCATTCGCTGCAAACTCTCGGGCGGAATCTCCCCCGCGCTGGTTGGCCCCACGTTGAGCAAAAAGTTGCCGCCCTTGCTGGCAATATCCACCGTCTTCTGCACCAGGTCCTGCGTGCTCTTGAAGTTCTTGTCAGCCGCGTTGTAGCCCCAGTGGCCGTTCATCGTCATGCAGGTTTCCCAGAACCCGCCCGGGTTGCTCTCTGGAATCTCCTGCTCCGGCGTCGCATAGTCACCCAGCCGCCCACCCGCCAAGCCATACGCCCCGCCACCCCGCCCAACCCGGCTGTTGATAATGATGCTCGGCTGCAGCGACCGCACATACGCCTCAAGATCGCGCCCGCGCTCATCGTTCCACGTCCCTTCCCACTGCCCATCAAACCACAGCAAGCCGATCTCGCCGTAGTTGGTCAGCAGTTCCTTCAACTGCGCCTTCATATACGCCAGATACCGCTCATAGTCGGCCCCCTCGGTCGGCCGGTCCTTCTCCCAGTCACGCCGCGGCGTGTAGTCCGGATGGTGCCAGTCCATGATCGAGTAATACCAGCATATCTTGACGCCATGCTTGTGGCAGGCGTCGGCCATCTCTTTCATAATGTCGCGCTTGAACGGCGTGTTCATCACGTCAAAGTCGCTCACCTTGGAATCAAACAGCGCAAACCCGTCGTGGTGCTTGGTCGTGATCGTGATGTACTTCATCCCCGCGTTCTTGGCCGCCAGCACGATCTTCTCGGCATCAAACTTCGTAGGGTTGAACTGCGTGAGAAGCTTGTCGTACTCAGCGAGGGGAATCTGTGCGTCGGTGCGAATCCACTCGCCGTACGAAGTCTTCCCATTCCACACACCAGCCGGCACCGCATACAGCCCAAAGTGAATGAACATGCCCAGCCGCGCGTCATTCCACCACGCCATCCGCTCGTTAAGCACCTTGTCAGTCGCCGTCACCGCCGCCCCCGGGACTGTCACTTGCGCGCCCCCTGCTGCGCCGCCCGTCTGCCCAGCCCCGCCCGACCCGTGGAGCGGGCTACATCCGGCCATTCCTCCGGCCACTCCGGCGGCCAGCCCGCAGGCCAAACTGAGCAGGCCGCCTGCGACAAGGGCCAAAAGCGAGCTTCCGAGGAGCGCGGCACGCGGGCGAGTGGTCATCACGATGCACCTTTTTCTTTGAAAATGTGGATCTTGTTGGGAATCGGCTCCAGAGCATACCCGATTTCCCGAGCCGTCGCGACTCTGAACCAGTCAAAAATGCACATTCACCCGCCCGAATGTCCAGGCAGGATGCGGGCCCGGTCAGCGTGCGGGTCCAAGCAGCGTGCGGGTCCAGGCAGGGTGCGGGCCCGGTCAGCCTCGGATCACTTCTCGGTTTCCGGATTCGCCACCGGGAACTTCAGCGTGATCGACTTCTCGTCGCCCTCGTCAGTGCGCACGGTCGCCGAAAGGGCCTTCCCAGCCACAAAGCCGCCGCTCGAAAGGGCCGACAGCAGCGTGTCGCCGCTCTTGATGGTCTTCCCATCGATGGCCAGTAGCGTGTAGTTGTCCTTGAGCCCGGCGTTGGCCGCGGCCGACCCGGCCCGCACACTCTCTAGCACCACGCCGTCGCCCTCCTTGGGCGGCACGATCTTCATAAGCCCAAACCGCGGCAGGGCTTCCTCTACCGCCTCCATCGAGCGCCGGTTGGCCTCACGATCGATCAGCGTCATGGCCAGATCTTGGGTGCCGCCCTCGCGCCAGACCGTCAAGGCGATCTTCTCACCCGGGCGCGTCACGGCGATCATCGAGCGCAGCGCCGGGATGTTGGCCACATCGCGCCCGTTCACGCGCGTGATGATGTCGCCAAACCGCAGCCCGCCCGCCTCGGCCGGGGCGCCCACGAGCACGCCCGACACATACACCCCGCTGCCGCGGAAGTTGAGCTTCTCAAGTTGCGAAGCGTTCTGGTCATCAGTGAGCGGGAAGTTCACGCCCAAAAAGCCTTTGTTGACGCTCCCGTTGGTCACCAACTGGTCCACGATGGGCTCGATGGTCGAGAGCGGAATCGCAAACGAAACCCGCTCGTTGGGCCGGACGCCGCCGCCGCCGCCCCCGCCGCGCCCGTTGACCTCGGTGGCGATCGCCACGTTCATGCCCACCACGCGCCCACGCACGTCCGCCAGGGGCCCGCCCGAGTTGCCCGGGTTCACCGAGGCATCGCACTGAATGTAGTTGGAGAACGAGTTGCGATCGACCGAGAGTTCGCGCGACAAGCCCGACACGATGCCCTCGCTCATCGAGAACTTAAAGCCAAACGGCGAGCCGAAGGCGTACACGCGGTCGCCCTGCACCACGCTCTGGGTGCTCGCCCGCCGCATCGCGACCAAGGGCTCGTCGGTCAGCACCTTCAACACCGCGATATCCGTCGATTCATCCGAGCCGACAATCTCGGCCACCAGCCGCCGTCCGTCATGACACTGCACCACAATCCGCGGCGCCTCATCGATAACGTGATGGTTGGTGATGATGTACGCCGCGCCCTTGCCGTACGACCAGACCCATCCCGACCCGTTGCCCTGCGTGACGAAGGTGCGTCGGCCGGTGACTTTGGTCTCAATGGCCACATGCACCACCGACGGCTCAACCGCCATGGCGATGGCCCGCACCGCCTGATTCATCTTCTCCAGGAAATCGTCTTTATCCAGCGCCAGTTGCTCGGGCGAGCCCACCGCCGGATCAGTGTCGGGTGGCTGCGCGGCCGGCGCGAAAGTCGCCGTGCCGGCCAGGGCCAGCAGCAGCATCAAGGCCGCCGGCACGGCCGCAGGGCCGCGCCGTGAGAGCAATCCGTTCAGCGAAACAAAGCCTGCAATCGTCATGGGAAGCATCCCTTAAGACTTCATGGTGTACGGCGAAGACCCCGACTTGCGGGCCGCCACGATCTCAACCCACTCACGCCCCGCCGTTTGTATCTGCTCGCCAAGATTCGCCAGCGGTTTGGCAAACGCCGGCGGCCGGTCCGAAAGACCCAGCACATCATGCAGCACCAGCACCTGCCCGTGACACGCCGGCCCCGCCCCGATGCCAATCAGCGGCACCTTGGTCGCCTTCAGAATCCGCTCCGTCACCGCTTCGGGCACCGCCTCAACCAGCAGCATCGAGCACCCCGCCGCCTCCATCGCCACCGCATCGCGCACCACGCTCTCGGCGCTCTCGGCCGTGCGGCCCGCGGAGCTATACCCGCTGGTGATGGCGGCCCGTTGCGGTCGGCTGCCGATGTGCCCGCAGATCGGCACACCCGCCCGCACCATCCGCTCGACGAGCGGGGCAAAGTGGGCATCGACTTCGAGTTTGACAATGTCGGCGAGCCCTTCGGTCAGGAACCGGCCGGCGTTGCGCACGGCGTCATCGGGGCTCGCCTGATACGACATGAACGGCATGTCGCCCATCACCACCGATGCCGCCCCGCACCCGCGCTTCACACCCGCCGTGAGTGCCAGCAGCACATCAAGGTTCATGTCAATGGTGCGCGAGAATCCCAGCACCATCTCGGCCGCCGTATCACCCACCAGCAGCACATGCACGCCCGCCGCGGCAAGGTGGCGCGCCGTGGACGAGTCGTAGCACGTGAGGCACGCGAAGGCTTGCTGTCGCTGCGCCATCTTGCCCAGCGTCGCCAGTGTCACCTTCGCGGCCTTGCCACTGCCAGTGCCAGTGCCAGAACCAGAGCCCGGACCAGAACCAGCACCAGAGCCGGAGTCAGTTCCAGAACCAGCGGCCGAACCGACAGCCGAGGAGCTTGTCGCGGCATGACCATTGGAAGGTACTGGGTTCATGGTGGTGAGGCGGGAATGGGCGCAGGGATCATTCAAAGGGTATTCGCCCGTAGGGAGCGAGTTGCGGCTGGCATTCACGCCCGGCCGACACTTGCCCGCCCGTCACCGTTATCATCGGTCCAAATGCGGGTTGCTCTCTTTACAGATACGTACGCCGACATCAACGGGGTGGCCCGATTCCTGCGTGATGCCGCAAGCTGGGCAAGCTGCACCGGGCACGATCTCGTCCTGATCACCTCGACGCCCCTTCAACTGCCTGACGGCACCCCGCCAGAAATCGTCATCAACATCACCCCATGGGGCTCGATCGCCCTTCCCGGCTATCCGGACCTGCGCCTGGTCCCGCCCCCGTTTGCCCGTACCAAGGCGCTGCTTCGCGAGCTGCGGCCCGATGTTGTGCATGTTTCGACTCCCGGTCCCGTCGGTATCGCCGGCCGCCGCGCAGCTCTCGCCTTGGGCCTTCCCCTCGTCGGCACCTACCACACCGACTTCCCCGCCTATGTCAGCCGCCTCTTTGACGACGAGGCTCTGACGGCCCTGACGATCCGCGCTACCTGCTGGTTCTATGGCCCCTTCTCCAAAATCCTCACGCGTTCGGCCGACTACGCCCGCCGCCTCAAAGACCTCGGGTTTCACTGCTCCAGACTCCGCCGTCTTTTGCCCGGCACCGATACCGCCCGCTTCAACCCCATCTACCGCACGCGGCCGCCAGGTGCCCAACCCCTCCGCCTTCTGACCATCAGTCGCATCAGTGTCGAGAAGAACCTGCCCTTCCTCTCCCGCGTTTGGGCCAAGGTCGCGGCCGAACTTGGGGACGGGGCGGGTAGGGGGGGTGAGGGTGCGGGGCGCGGAACGGGTGGCGGCGTCGAGCTCCGGATCGTCGGTGGGGGGCCACACCTTGAGGCCATGCGTCGCCAGCACGGGGCCGACCGCCGAGTCTCATTCGCCGGCTTCCGCCATGGCGACGACCTTTCCGCCGAGTATGCCGATGGCGACCTGTTCTTGTTCCCCTCCGAGACCGACACGCTCGGCCAGGCCGTGATGGAGGCACAGGCCTCGGGCGTGCCTGTGATCGTGAGCGATCAGGGCGGCCCGCGCGAGGTGGTTCGCGACGGTCTGACCGGCCGGGTCCTCCCATGCCGTGAGGCCGCCTGGGCCGCCGCCATCCTCGCGCTCGCCAGTGACCCGGCGAGGCGCTCCGCCATGGGTCGCGCCGCCACCGCCCACATGGCCCGCCATTCGATCGCAAGCTCTCTGGCGGCCTTCTGGAACGAGCACGCACAGGTCCTTGCGGCCGGTCACCGCGAACCGCGCCACTGCGGTCCAGTCCTGGATTCGCCAGATACGATGACTTGAGCCCAGTTCAACGTACCAACTCCGAAACACCCCAGCATTGACGACACCCTCAGCATCCCGACCTCTGCCCGCCGCGCCGCATGCCGCCGGGCCGCACCCGGTTGGTTCCCTCGGTGGTCCGATGAGCCCGACCGATGCCGAGCTCGCCGCCGAGGCGGCAACCGGCTCATCAAAGGCCCAAGCCGCGCTGATCGACCGCCACAAACGCCTCGTCTACTCGATCCCCAAGCGCTACCGCCTTGACGATGCCACCTGCGATGATGTCTTCCAGAATGTCTTCATCGCCCTTTTTCGCTCGCTGAACTCGGTGCGCGATCAGCAGTCGATATCTAAGTGGCTCATGACGACCGCGCACCGCGAGTGCTGGCGGCTCGCGCGGAAAACCACCCCCCCCGATGCGTGGACCCAGTCGCAGCGTGACCGCCACGATGCTCCGCCCGACGAGGCCGCCCAGGCCTGGGAACGCCAGTCCCGCGTGCACGAAGGGCTCTCGGAACTCGGCGGCGTCTGCGAGAAGCTCCTGCGGGCCATATTTCTTGAGCGCAGTGCCCCGGATTACACGACCTTGGCCGCCCGCCTGGGTCTTGCTGTGGGCAGCATCGGCCCCACCCGGGCCCGGTGCCTAGCCAAACTCGCCCAGATCCTCCAGCCCGGCCTCGAAAGCGAGGTCTAATCGCAGACAATTGCTCCGGGACGTATCACGGCCCCTTCGACCTGCCTCCTTGGGTCAGAATACACGCTTTTCGCGTGCGGCCACATCCTTCTCGCAAGTGCCCAAGCCCATGACTTCCTCCCTCCGCAACACCGAGCCCGCCGACAACTCCGGCATCAGCCGCGAGCGCATCACCTCGCTGGTTTTGGGTGACCTCCCGGCCCCTGAGGCCGCGGCTCTGCGTGCCCAGATCGCAGCGTCCCCCCGCTGGACGGCCTTTGCGCAGACCATCGAGTCGATCGTGACAACCCTTCGCACGGACGACTCGGTCGCGCCCCCGGTTGAACTCGTTCGAACCCTCAAGACCCGTCTCGCGATGGCCTCGGCGTCGAGCGCCCCCTCGGTCCTTGAGTGGCTTGCCTCGCTCCCCCGCTCGATCGCCTCGCTCGTCTTTGACAGCCGCAATCAGGCCGTGGTTGCCGGGTTCCGCGGCGGTGGTCTTGCCGAGGCCGTCCACCTGGCGTTCTCACAAGATGACCTGCACATCGATCTTGAACTCACGCCCCTCGACGGCGAACGCACCAACCGCTGGGACGTTCTCGGCCAGATCGATCGCAATGGGGCCACCGGTCCTCTCGATATCCTCGCCCTCGCCGGCGAGCACGCTGCCGACTCGACCGCTTGGAACGGTGCCGAACGCCTCGCGGTCGATGGCACGGGCATGTTCTCATGGCCGACTCGCGCCGGGACCTACTCGCTGCTGGTTCGCAGCGGCGATCGCATCGTGGTCTTGCCAACTATCCAGATTCCCTGATGACCTTCCCCACCGACGGACCCACGGCCTCTTCGGATCGCCATGAGCGCATCATCGCCACCGTCTGTCTCAACCGGCTCGCCCGGCTCGGCACCTCAGTCGGTGCCGGCTGCGGTATGGCTTGCGCGCTTTGAAACCGACGCCGTTCCGGCCGTGGTCGCCGCCATGATTGGGGCTGATGCCACTGCCGGCCCCGGTGTCTCCTGCATTGCTGCGGCCGACGAAATCGATCGCCTCGCCCTGACCGACCTGCCCCGGGCCCTCACGCTCCTCCCCCGTCTCATCGAGGCCGCCCGCGCCCTGCCCTCGGCCGGCCCCGCGCTCACCCGGGTTCTTCGCTCCAGCGGTCAGGCCCTCACGTACGCCAACCGCTTCGCCGATGCGGCCGAGACTTTCAGCCAGGCCATCAGCGCCGGTGAAGAGGCTGGCGCGCCCGTCGAGGCGGCCATGGCCCGCAACACCTCGATCCACGTGCTGTGCCGACTCGGCCGCCTCGACGAAGCCATCGCCGCCGGCGAGGCCGCGTACGCGGTGTTTTCGCACGCCGGCCGCGCCGACCTCGCGGCCCGCGCCGATGTGAACACCGGGGTGGCGCACCGCATGGCCGACCGGCCCGAGCGGGCCATCGTGCTGTTTGAGCGCGCCCTTCCCGCGTTCGCGCAGGCACCGGTGATTGCCGCCCAGATCCGCAGCAATCTCGCCGAGGCGCTGCTTGATCTTGGTCGATTCAGCGAAGCGCAGGGGGCGTTTGAGAGCGCGCTCGCGGCCTTCGACGTCGCGGGCGTTCGGCGTGCGGCCGCCATCGTTCGCGGTAATCTTGCCGATCTTGCCGGCCGGCAGGGTCGCCTGCACATCGCGCTTGATCTCTTTGAGCGTGCCCGGCGAGAACTGGACGAGTCGGGTGCGCCAGGCGATGCCGCGCGCCGCCAGGTCGAGCAGGCCGAGGTGCTCGCGTCGCTTGGTCTTTACGCGCAGGCCAGCGAAGCCCTTGCGGCGGCCGGACGAACCCTCGCTGAGCACACCATGCCCGCCGAGCAGGCTCGAGCACTGCTCACCCGCGGCCGGGTGCTTTTGCGGCTGGGTCGGCCGGAGCAGGCGATCGAGCAACTGGTGCGGGCGCGGGCGCTGTTTGAATCGCAGGCGAGCACGACGGGCCAGGGCCGGGCCTTTGCCGCGCTGGCGGCGGCGGCGCTGCATGGGGGCGATACTCACGCCGCGACCGAACACGCTGTTCAAGCGCTCGACCTTCTGGCCGGTCGCCCGGCCGACGAAGTGCACGCGCGCCTGGTGGCGGCCGCGATCGCGGAGCGCTGCGGCGCCGCGGCCGACTTTTCGCTGCACGCCGGTGCGGCCCTGCAAACCGCGCGTCGGTTGCAACTGCCGCACCTGCTCACCGATGCCCTCTGCACCAGCGCCCAGGTTGCCGAGCGTGAAGGCCGATTCGCCGATGCGGCCGCGCTCCTTGGCGAGGCGTGCGAAGGTATCGAGCGGGTCCGCGGATCGCTCCCCGGCGAGCGGTTTCGTGCAGTGTTCCTGGGCGATCATGCCGGGGTCTTCGCGCGGGCCGCCAGCATCTCGCTCCGGGCCGGACACGACCCGGCCTTCGCGTTTAGTTTCATCGAGCGCGGGCGGGCACGGGCCCTGCTTGAGTCCATCACGTCCTTGGCGTCCGATGTTGGTGCGGGGGCAGCAAGCGACGGCCCGGCGGTTGGTGATGCCGCCCTCCTCACCCGGCTTGCGGCCGAGCGGGCGGCGCTGGCGGCGTTGTATTCAGGCCTCGAGCGCGACGCTTCGAACGAAACGCCCGCGGGCGCGCCGCAACGGTTCGCCGAGTGGCAGGCCCGCATTGCCAAAACCGAACGGGCGACCGACGACCTTGAGCAGCGCCTCGCCGCCACCGGCGGCTTCGCGGGGGCGTTCGCGCAGCCGTGCACGCTGGCGCAGTTTGAAGCCGCGCTCGCGCCGGGTGAGGCGGCGATTGAGTTCTTCGAGCACGCTGGCGTTCTTTCCGCCATCGTTGTTCGCCCCGGAGGCGTGACAGTGGTCGAGTCGCTTGGCCCCGTTGCAGGAGTGGGGACTGCGCTGGCGGCGTTTTCGTTCCAAGTCGCCCGCGCCATCGCGCGTGGCATGCCCAGTGGCGAGATGGGCGACCGGCTTGCCGGCGCCGCTGAACAGGCGCTCGGAGCGCTGCTGGCGCCGATTGTCGACCATCTGCGCGCGGCGATCGCCGGAGCATCGACGCTGGTCATTATTCCCACCGGGGTGCTCGCTTCGATTCCTTGGGCGGGCCTCCCGCTGGTTGGCGTTGGCTCATTCGATGGGGCAGGCCATGGGGTGGCCGTCACGCTCGTGCCCAGCGCAAGCATCTTCGTGCGACTTCGCCAAGCCCGAGCCGCCCGGAGCGGCGATGACGCTCGATCCGTGCGCCGTCAGAGTCTTGTCGTGGGCATTGCCGATGCTGCGGCCCCCAATGCCGAGCGCGAGGCGGCGCTGATCGCGGCGTCGCTTGAGGATGTCACGCTGCTGCTTGGCGCCCAGGCAACGCGCGGCGCCTTTGCGGAGGCGGCCCGCACCAGCCACCGGATTCACCTGGCCACCCACGCCAGGTTCATCGCCAGCGAGCCCATGGCCTCGGGCATCAAGCTTGCCGATGGCTGGTTGACTACTCGCGATCTGGGCGAACTGAACCTCGCGGGGGCGGACGTGATTTTGAGCGCGTGCGAGACTGGCCGGGCGGCGGGTGGGCAGGGTGAAGAAGTTCTCGGACTCTCTCGCGGATTGCTGGTTGCGGGCGCGGGCTCGCTTGTTCTGTCGAACTGGGCCGTGCACGACGAATCCACGTATGAGCTGATGGCCGCGCTCTATAAAATAATCGAGAGTGAATCAAACCCGGTTGGTGGTTCCTCCTTTGGTTCAGGCGGGTCTGGTTCAGGCGGGTCTAGTTCGGGCGGGCTCGCATCGGCGTTGATGCGGGCAATGGGGCGAGTTCGTGTGACTCGACCGCACCCGGCCGCGTGGGCTCCGTTCGCATGCTTTGGCCTTCCATGAAGATGAAACACTCAAAACCTGTTGGCCTCGTCGCGGCTCTCGCGCTTGGCTATTTATTCGCGCCCGGGTTCGCTTTGGCGCAAGGTGGGGGTGGCGGGGGGGATGACCGTGGCCGCATCGCTCACGAGTTCTACATTCGGGTTACGCCGGAAACGAACATCGCCGACCTGATCGCGGACCTTGAGGCGGAGTATCCCGGCGTGGTGGTGGTTCGGCGCGACGATGTTCGCCATCTCTTCGTGGTGCGATTTCCGGCCGAGGTCGATGGGGTCCCTATAGATGACGATGTGGCCGAGCTTGAGTTTGTCAACGACCCGCGGGTCATCGATGTCGATTACCACCGCGAGTTCAGCACGCCCATTCCCGTTACGCAGAGCTTTTTCCTGCGCGAGCAGGAACCCGCGTTTGATGGGCAGGAGCAGTCTCTCCCGCTTGGCCTGGTTCCGGCGCACCTGATTGCTCAAGGTGCGGGCGTCACGGTGGCCGTGATCGATACCGGCGTGTGGCCGCATCCGAGGCTGGCGTCGGTGCTTCTGCCGGGCTACAACCTCATGACCGGCCAGCCGGGCGCCGTCGATGATGGCGTGGGCGATCGTGTCGGGCACGGAACGCTGGTCGCCGGCCTCGTGCACTTGGTGGCGCCGCAGGCGATGATCTTGCCGCTGAAGGTCATGGGCGGTGACGGCATGGGAACTTCGTTCGATATTGAGCAGGGCATCTATCGCGCGATCGATGCCCGCGTGGATGTCATCAATCTGTCGCTGACGATCGCCGAGACCGATGTGGGCATCGAGCGTGCGCTGAGCGCCGCGGCGACGGCCGGGATTGTCGTGGTTGCCGCCATGGGCAACGGCGGTGACCCGGAGCCTCGAGACTACCCGGCAATTGATCCGACGGTCATTGCCGTGGCGGCTGTGACCAACGCCGGTGCGCTCGCTTCGTTCACCAACTGGGGCGAGGCCGTTGCGCTGTGCGCCCCGGGCGTATCGCTGGTTGGCCCGTTCTCTGGCGCGGTGGCACCGATGGAAGCGGGTCCGTTCCTGCGGACTGACGGAACAAGCCTCTCGTCGCCTCTGGTTGCCGGTGCCGCGGCCCTCATTCGCTCGAGGGCCCATGGTGCATCACCGGCGCGCGTTCGCACGCTTTTGCGGAGCACCGCGACCAACATTGCGGCCATGAATCCCGGCGCTGCCGGCGGGTATGGGGCGGGCATGCTCAACGTGGGGGCCGTGATGGCCGGCACGTGCGCATCGGACTTTGATGCCAGCGGGAGCGTTGATCCTGACGATCTTGCCGATTTCATCAGCGCTTACTTTATCGCCAGCCCTGCGGCGGATGCAGACGGCTCGGGCACGGTTGATCCTGACGACCTCGCCGATTTCATCAGCCGCTACTTCAGTGCTGATCCGTGCGGGTGATAGTTCCGTGCGCGAAATAGTCAGCGGCGGCCTTCTCGACGACACCACCAATGAAAAACGCCCTCGACGGCTGTCGGGGGCGTTTGGGTTTGTACAGACTCAGGCTCAGGCTCAGACCCAGCGCTCAGCCGCCGGACTTTTCATCGGGCTTTGCGACCGGATCCGTTTCGACGGGCTTGGCCGGGTCGGCACCGGCCGGCGGGTTCCTGTCACCGAGTTTGATCTTCATCGGGCCGGGTGCGGGAACGGCGGCGGGGTCCTTGAGCCAGAT
>Ga0105048_10013426_pt1 | contig 12801 bp, 12 predicted proteins | sample MAT05_FD_78382 | JGI IMG/M metagenome (GOLD analysis project Ga0105048, IMG submission 78382) | Freshwater microbial communities from Lake Fryxell liftoff mats and glacier meltwater in Antarctica - MAT-05 | ecosystem: Environmental > Aquatic > Freshwater > Ice > Liftoff microbial mat | place... | reverse complement strand
CAGTGCTGCGCGGTCCAGCTCCGTCTCGCTGGCCATGCCGAAACCGTGGTCGATCAACTGGCGCAGCCCCTGGCCGAGGCCCAGCACCAGCCCGGCTGCCATCAGCAGCGCCACCGACGCGCCGACCACCCGCCCGACATAGGGCCGCAGATAGCCGATCAGCATCACCAGCGACCCAAGATCGCGGCGCGGGGGCGCCGGTACCGTCTGCTGCGCCATCGTCATCCCCTTTGCCGAAACCACAAGCCGCCGCTTCGCAAGGTGGGGCGGGGATGGCGGAATGCCCAGCATGGCATTCGCACCGGGTGCCGCGCATCCGCGCCGGTTGCAACGCAGGCAGCAGCATGAAAATCACCGATGTGCGTTGCGCCATGCTGGGCGATCATCCGGTGGTGCGGCTGGTCACCGACTCCGGGCTGCGCGGACACGGGCCCATCGAGCACACCAAGTCGTTTATCCGCCCGAAAATGCTTTACCTGGACCAGGTGCTGCTGGGCGAGGGCCCCGCGCCGGAGCGCTCCGCCTAGTCAACCTTGGCCTGGGCTGTCTTGCCGTCAGGCGCGGTCAGCAGCACGGCGCCCTTCGGCGCCCCGGACATCGTGATGGTGGATTGGCCAGTCAATCGGTTGCCATCCGCCGGGCCAAGGACGATCCGCTGGGGCTTGCCATCGATGGCCAGGATCGCCGTCGCCTTGAAGCCGACCGCCAGAACGGGCCGGTCTGCGCCATCCGTGACGTAGACATCGACCGTGGTGCCTTTCATTGCGACCTCGATGTGGTAGGGGCCCGCATCCACAAGAATGCCCCCATGCGGTCCCTTGCGGGGTTCGTGTGCCGAGGCCATCGACGGGAGCAGAGCCACAGCGGCGAGAAACAGGCGTCGCTTCATGTGTTGTCCTTTCTGCATTGCGGTCAGTAGAGCGCCGCCGGTTCGGTCGTCGACCCAGCGGACGGAGGTGACACCTGTCGCGCCGCGACCAGGCGGTGGAGTGATCGCTCGCCGTAGCGCAGGAACAGCGCCGGCGTCAGAACCGCGTCCAGCAGCGTTGCGCTGACCAGGCCACCGAAGATGGTGACGGCGACCGGGTGCAGGATTTCCTTGCCCGGTGCCGATGCATCGATCATCAGCGGTACCAAGGCCACGCCGGCCGACAGGGCCGTCATCAGTACGGGCGTCATCCGCTCCAGGCTGCCGCGGATCACGAGTTCGGGGCCAAACAGCATTCCTTCCTGCACTGCCAGGTTGATGTAGTGGCTGATCTTCAGGATGCCGTTGCGGGCCGCAATGCCGGTGAGCGTGATGAACCCGATCATCGAAGCGACCGACAGGGGTTGCCCGGAGAGCCACAACGCGATCACGCTGCCGATGAAGGCGAGCGGGACGCTGCCCATCACGATCAGCGCCAGCACGGCCGAGCGGTAACGGCTGTAAAGGATCGCGAAGACCATCAACAGCGAGACGGCCGACAGCGCGGCGATGGTGCGGCTGGCCTCCTCCTGCGCCTGGAACGTGCCTTCCAGGCTGACGAACACACCCTCGGGCAATGCCACGGCCGCCATCTCGGTGCGGATGGCGGCGACAATGGCGGCCATGTCGGCGCCGCCAGCGGAGTTGGCGAAGACCACGAGGCGGCGCTTGCCGTTCTCGCGCAGGATCTGGTTGGGGCCGTCCGTCTCCCGCACGTCGGCGATTGCCCGCACCGGCACCCAGCCATGCGGGGTCTCGATCAGCAGGTTGGACAGGCCCTCGGTGGTGCGGATCGCATCGGGCAGGCGGACCACTACGTCGAAGCGCCGGTTGCCGTCCACCAGGCGCGAGACCAGGCGGCCGTTCGACAGGCGTTCGAGCTGCTCGGTGATCGCGGCCGGTTGCACCCCGTAGAGCGCCGCACGCGCGTAGTCGATGCTGATCTCGAGCTGCGGGATGCGCACCTGCTTCTCCACCTGGAGATCGACGACTCCAGGGACGGCCGCCATGCGCCCGCGAAACGCCTCCGCCGTGGTGCGCAGCATGTCGAGATCCTCGCCGAAGATCTTCACCGCGATCTGGGCGCGCACGCCCGACAGCATGTGGTCAAGGCGGTGGGAGATTGGCTGGCCGACATTCACCGCCATTGGCAGCACCGCCAGCCGGTCGCGGATGTCGGCAACGATGGCGTTCTTGCCGCGGCCTGCGCGGTGCAGATCCACCTCGATCTCCGAGGAATGGACGCCCTCGGCATGTTCGTCGAGTTCGGCGCGGCCGGTGCGACGGCCAACCGCCTTCACCTCCGGCACCTGCATGACCAGCCGCTCGGCAATCAGGCCGACGCGGTGGGACTCCGCCAGCGAGATACCCGGATTGAACACCGTGTTGATGGTCAGCGTGCCCTCGTTGAACGGCGGTAGGAAGGCACGCGGCAGCAAGGCGGCGCCAAGGCCGGCGGCGCCTACGGCAAGCCCGGAGAGCACTAGCAGGACGCGCGGGCGCGGCAGCGACCATCGCAGCAGCGTGCCGTTGGCGCGCTTCAGCACGCGCACCAGGGCGCCTTCACGCTCCTCCAACCGGCGCATGCGCGGCAGCAGGTAGAAGGCCATTACCGGCGTGAGTGTGATCGACACCAGAAGGCTGGCCAGGATCGAGATGATGTAGGCCTGCCCCAGCGGGGCGAACAGCCGCCCCTCGATGCCGGTAAGCGCGAACAGCGGCACGAACACCAGCACGATGATCATGGTGGCGTAGACGATGCCGGAGCGCACCTCCTGGCTGGCGGCCACCACCACGTCGAACACGGGCAGCGGCTCGGCCATTGCGCGGTTCTCGCGCAGGCGGCGGAAGATGTTCTCGACGTCGACCACCGCGTCGTCGACCAGTTCGCCGATGGCAATCGCCAGCCCGCCCAAAGTCATGGTGTTGATCGACAGCCCGACGAAATGGAACACGATGGCGGCGGTCAGGATCGAGACCGGGATGGCGGTCAGCGAGATGATCGTGGTGCGGACATTCAACAGGAAGGCGAACAGCACCACGGCGACCACCATGGTGGCCTCCATTAGCACGGTACGCACGTTGCCGATCGAGGTCTCGATGAAACTGGCCTGGCGGAACAGGATGTTGTCCGCACGGATGCCCGAGGGCAGGGTGCGCGACAGGTCGGCCAGGGCGGCTTCCACCTCGCGGGTCAGGCGCACGGTGTCGATGTCCGGCTGCTTTTCGACCGAGATGATCACCGCCGGCTTGCCCATGTAGCCGGCCTCGCCGCGCTTGAAGCGGGCCGCATGGTCCACGTCGGCCACCTGGCGCAGCTGGACCGGGCTTCCCGCCACATTCGCCACCACGAGCTGGCGCAGCGCGTCCAGGCTCAGCGTATGACCGATGTTGCGGATGAGGTATTCGCGGGCGTGCTGGTCGGCATAGCCGCCGCCGGTGTTGGCGCCAAACTGGGCGAGCGCGCGCTCCACCTGTTCCAGCGTCACGCCCAAGGCGCGCAGCGCGGCGGGATTCGGGGCGACGCGGAACTGGCGCACCTCGCCACCGATGGGAATCACCTGGGCCACTCCGGGGATGGTCAGCAGCCGCGGGCGAATGATGAAGTCGGCGGCCTCGCGCACCTCCATGGGCGAGACGCCGTCCGGCGCGGTGATCGCGGCCAGCACGATCTGGCCCATGATCGACGAGATCGGCCCCATCTGCGGCACCGCATTGGCGGGCAACAGAGCGCGCACCAGGCTCAGCCGCTCGGCAATCTGCTGGCGGTTGCGTTAGATGTCGGTGCCCCAGTCGAACTCGACATAGACGATCGACAGGCCAACGCCGGAGACCGAGCGCACGCGCGAGACGCCGGGCAGGCCGTTCATCTGGGTCTCGATCGGATAGGTGACGAGTTGTTCCACCTCCGGCGGCGCCAGGCCCTCGGCCTCGGTCATCAGGGTGACGGTGGGACGGTTGAGGTCGGGGAACACGTCAACCGGCAGGCGGGTGGCGACGAAGCCGCCGTAGCCCAGCAGCACCATGGCAATCGCCAGCACCAGGACCCGGTTGCGCAGCGAGTGGGTGACCAGAAAGGTGAACATCGCTGGCGCCTTAGCGGATCTGGTTCAGCAGCTCGGCGCCCTGCGTCACAATGCGCAGGCCCGGCTTCAGCCCGGCCACCACCAGCACGCGGTCGCCGTCCAGCGGCGCCGTGCGCACCTCGTGCGGGCGGAACTGCTCAGCGGCGCTGTGCTCGTAGACGATGGCCACCCCGCTTTGTCCGCGCAGCACGGCGGCGCGCGGCAGCGCGAGGCCTTCCTGCGCGGCGTGGGTTTCCGCCAGGACCGTGACGAGCTGGCCCACGCGCAGGCCGGAGAGGTCGCCTTCGATGGCGAAGTGCAGAGGGATCGCTTGGCCCACCCCTATCAGCCCAGCACCGCGATAGGCCAAGGCGACCATGCGCCCGCCCGCCACGCGCGCGCTGGCTCGGCGCGGCTCATCCAGCACCTCAAACTGCAGCGCCTCCACCCATAGGTGCCGCGGGTCGACGATCTGGAACACGACGGTGCCGGGATCGGCGACGCGGCCTGCAGCGGCGGTGCTGGCGGCGATCACGCCGTCGATCGGGGCCATCAGCGATTCCGGCTCTCGGCGCACCTGGTCGAGGCTGGCGCGGCGTTCGCGCAGGCCGCGCAACTCGGTGTCCGCGTCTTCCGCCTGGGTCCGTGGCACGATCTCGCGCAGGGTGCGCAGGCGTGCCAGGCGACGTTCGACAATGGCGATCTGCTGGTCGATCTCGCTGGCCTGCTGACGGATGTTCGACGCGTCGATGGCTTGGAAGGGCGGCGTGACCATCGCCAGCACATCGCCGGCGCGCACCCGGGTGCCGAGTTGCGGAAACCCACCCGGCGGCGGCGACAGGCGGCCGCCGATCGCCGCTTGGACGTAGCCGCTGGCATTGGGGTCCGGGATGATGCGCCCGGGTAGTTCGACAGTGCGCGCATGGCGGGCTATGCCGGCCACCTCCGTACGAACCGCCAGGATGCGTTGGCTGGCCTTGGGCACGAACAGCGTGCCGTCGGGCAGGCGCTGCGCCTGGTCGCGCAGCACCGGCACCGGCGCATCCTGCGCCCGTGTGGGTGAGGAGGCTGCGAGCATGGCGAGCAGCGCCGCCGGCAAGGCCGCCCGACGGCGCATGAGCAGCAACCACATCACCAGCACCCCGGCGCCAAAGCCCATGCCCGCGGCCAACGGAACGTCCTGCAGCCGTGCCTGTACCGCACTGGCGGCCGCCTGCGCCGTGCCGGCCAGGCCAAGAGCAGCCTTCGCCGGCGCGGCGGCCGCCGCCGGGATCGTCAGGGTAACAGCAAGCACCTCCAGAACCGTACCGGCCGTGACGGTGACGACAAGGTCGTTCCTCCCCGGCTTGGCCGCCCACGGCGCCGCCATCCGGTAGGGGCGGCCTGGTTCGAACGTGGCACGCACGGGTCCGTTGGCCGTTTCCACCTCCACCACGGCATCCTCGACAGGGACGTTGGTGCGGAAGTCGTCGACGTAGAGTTCAAGCTCGGCACCTCGTGCGATCACCACCAGTTCCATGGTGTCCGACGCTGCCTCTGCGCGCGGGGCAGAGGCAGTGGACTGCGGTGCGGGCGGGGCATCGTGGTCATGTCCCTCATGTGCAACGGCTGGCGCGACGAAGGTGGCAAGTAACACGGCGACCCAAAGGGCCGGCAAACGAACGCGATTCATGTGGAACCCTTTTCCGGCTGTCCAAGGCAAGGCGCCGCGCCGGGGAAGGGCGCGGCGATGGATCAGCGGATGGGTCTGGGGGGCTCGGGGAGCTTGGCCGCGCCGAGGCCGGACGGCGCATCCCGAAGGACGATCGCAAGTCGGTTGCCTGTGGGCGGCGACGGCGGATTCTCGCCGCCGTACAGATAGGCGACGCAGCATCCGTGGCCCGTTCCGCAGCATGCTGCCCCGGCGTAGCCGCGGTTCTCATCTGGCTGGGTCACGAAGGTTGCCGGATGCGCCGGCTGTGAAGCGTCCAACAAGAGCAAGGTGCTCGGGAGTTCCTCGCGGACCCCAAGCGACGAGGTGCCGGACGACGGCTGAAAGGCCATGATCAGGCGTTGCGCGCGCTCGTCGCCATGCCCCGGATGAGCCGACGCCGCGCCGGGCACAATCACCCCCGCGGCCATCAGCAGGATGGTCGCCAGCCAGAAGCACAGGGGGTTGAGATGGCGGAGCTTCATTGGTTTCCTGTGGCCGCATAGGGCAGCCCGCCCCCGAGGTAAAGACAAATGCACGGGCTGCCGCGGCACGTGCCGTCAGAGGCGCAGGCCACGCAGGCGCAGCGCGTTGGCAATGACCGAGACGGAGCTGAGCGACATCGCCGCCGCGGCGATGATCGGACTGAGCAGTAAGCCGAAGGTGGGATAGAGCACGCCCGCAGCCAACGGCACGCCAGCTGCGTTGTAGACGAAGGCAAACACCAGATTCTGGCGGATGTTGCGCATCGTCGCCCGGCTCAGCGTGCGGGCGCGGGCGATGCCCATCAGGTCGCCCTTCACCAATGTGACGCCGGCGCTTTGCATCGCCACTTCCGTGCCGGTGCCCATGGCAATGCCGACATCCGCCTCGGCCAGCGCTGGTGCGTCGTTCACGCCATCGCCGGCCATGGCCACCACTTCGCCCTTGGCGCGCAGTTCCCGCACGATGCGGTGCTTGTCCTGCGGCATAACCTCGGCCTGCACGTCGGTGATGCCGAGCCGGCCTGCGATGGCCTTGGCTGTGGTCGCGTTGTCGCCGGTCAGCATCAAGATCCGGATGCCGTCCTGCCGCAGCTGTTCCAATGCGGTCTGGGTGGTGGGCTTCACCGGGTCGGCCACAGCGATGACGCCGCCAGCCCGGCCATCAATGGCCACGAACAGTACCGTGGCCCCATCGCTGCGCAATGCCTCGGCGCGCGGCGAAATCGCTGCGATGTCCACGCCCGCGGCCTGCATCATGCTGGCATTGCCCAGTGCCACGGCGCGCTTATTCACCACGCCCTTCACGCCCTGGCCGGTTACCGAGGTGAAGTCCTGCGGCTCAGTGATCGTTGCGCCGCCCTCACGCGCGGCGGCGACGATGGCGGCGGCCAGGGGATGTTCGCTCGACCGCTCCAGGCTGGCCACGAGCGCCAGGAGTTCAGGTTCGGTGATCCCCTCGGCCGGCTCGACAGCGACCACCCGCGGCTTGCCCTCGGTGAGCGTACCGGTCTTGTCGACGACCAGCACGGTGACCTTCTCCATCCGCTCCAGCGCCTCGGCGGACTTGACCAGCACGCCGACGGTAGCACCCTTACCCACGCCGGTCATGATCGACATCGGCGTCGCCAAGCCAAGCGCACAGGGACAGGCGATAATCAGCACCGACACCGCCGCAATCAGCCCATAGGCCAAAGCCGGCGGCGGTCCCCAGATCGCCCAGGCGATGAAGGCCAAGACGGCCGCGGCAAGCACCGCCGGTACGAAATAGCCCGAGACGGTATCAGCCATGCGCTGGATCGGCGCCCGGCTGCGCTGCGCCTCGGCCACCATGGCGACGATGCGCGCCAGCATGGTCTCGGACCCCACCTTTTCCGCCTGCATCACCAGCGCACCAGTGCCGTTCATCGTGCCGCCGATTAGTCTGTCGCCAGCTTGCTTGGCGATTGGCATGGACTCGCCGGTGACCATGGACTCATCGACTGCGCCACCGCCCTCCAGCACGGCGCCGTCAACCGGCACCGCCTCGCCGGGGCGAACACGGAGCCGGTCGCCGATATGCACGTCGGCGAGTGGGATATCCTCGTCGTCACCCGAATTCGCAATACGCCGTGCCGTCTTCGGTGCGAGGTTCAGCAGTGCACGGATGGCGCCGCCGGTCTGCTCGCGGGCGCGCAGTTCCAGCACCTGGCCGAGCAAGACCAGCACGGTGATGACGGCGGCCGCCTCGAAATACACCGCCACACTGCCGTCCTTGGCGCGGAACCCGTCCGGGAAGGCCCCAGGCACGACAGTGGCAACCAGGCTGTAGAGGTATGCTGCGCCGGTACCGATCGCGATCAGGGTGAACATGTTGAGGTTGCGGCTGACCAGCGAAGCCCAGGCCCGTTGAAAGAATGGCCAGCCAGCCCACAGCACCACCGGGGTCGCGAGAAGAAACTGCGCCCAGGTGGACACGACCGGGCTGACGATGCGATGCAGGTCGAAGAGGTGTCCGCCCATCTCCAGCACGACCACCGGGATGGTCAAAATGGTGCCGATCCAAAACCGCCGCGTCATGTCGGCTAGTTCATGGTTCTCGGGTGCATCGGCGGTGATCGCGGCCGGCTCGAGCGCCATGCCGCAGATCGGGCAACTTCCCGGCCCGACCTGGCGGATCTCGGGATGCATCGGGCAGGTATAGACTGTGTCGGGTGATGCCGACGCCATGGGTATCGGCTCGGCCGAGAGATAGCGCGCGGGATCGGCGACGAACTTCGTTCTGCAGCCGGCCGAGCAGAAGTGGAACGTTTGGCTTTCATGCTCGGCGCGGTGCTTCGACGTGGCGGGGTCGACGGTCATGCTACAGACCGGGTCCTTCACCATCCCCGCCACCTCCGAACCGTGTTCGTGGTGCCCGTTTGCGTGATCGTGGTGTGCGTGATTGTGCCGATTTAGATCGGACATGTCGTGTGCTCCTTGTGAAGCCCCTGGGCCCAGCGGTCACGCAGCGAAGGCGATGATTGACAGATATACCCTATGGGGGTACCTTTCAAGGATGATCGGTCCAGCACGAAAATCAATCCTGACCCGGCTCAAGCGCATTGAGGGCCAAGTCGGCGGCCTGCATCGCATGGTGGAGGACGACCGTTACTGCATCGACGTATTGACTCAGATCAGTGCGGTGCGCGCGGCGCTGCACCGGGTCGAAGCGGAGATCCTGCGCGGACATGTGGCGCATTGCGTCGCGAATGCGTTCGCGACCGGCGATGCCGAGGCCCAACGGGAAAAGGTCGATGAATTGGTGGACACAATGGGACGTATGTCGAGGTAGAGCTATGCAGCGACTCTGCGAGCCCGGGCCAGGCTGGAACGTTGAGAGAATTTAGGCTCTGCGGCGGCTGCAGCTTTCTGATGCCGATCGCTTAACATATAGACCTTCGTCGCCGGCAACACTTGCAGAATAACGGGACTCTTTCGTGGTCGAAGGGCGCGGTTGCTACTACTCCGCTACATGACGCTTTGCGGAGGCGGTTCTACATCACTGTATCGATCTGAACGGATGCCAATGCAACGCCGGAAATTACCTACAAAGGGCCTGATACCCTCGATGGGCGGCTGAGTATAATCCAGGCCTGCTAGAAAAACTGCGCGAGACTACTCTTCGGCACTGCGACCGCCAGGGGATTATCGATGATAAGCCGGTCCAATGCGCCCCAAGCTGCGACACGCGGCCCCCACAATAACGCTTCGTGGTGCGTGCTGTCTGAGGACATCGTGGAGCCGAGGTCGGTCTCAGAGAACGCCCCCCTTATGGATCAAGCGTGATCATGTCCGCACACTATTCTCGCCGGCGCTTGTTGGCGTCGGCCGCCGCGGCCGGCCTCGCAACCGCCGTACCCAGGGCCCTCGCTGCCGCGGCGCCGCACCAACTGATCGTCGCCCGGCGCAGCCTCGTGGTAAACGGCAAGCCCGCCTCGGTGTTCGGCCTGCACCGCGCCGACGGCCAGAGCGGCCTTATCCTTGACCCCGGCGAGCGCTTTGCCGTGGACGTGGTGAATCGCTTGGACGAGCCCACCATTATCCACTGGCATGGCCAGACGCCGCCGCCGGACCAGGATGGCGTGGTCGATACCGGATATGTGGCGCCGATCGCCGCGGGCGCCACGCAGCGCTACGACTTCGCCCCCCGGCCGGGCACGCACTGGATGCATTCGCATCACGGTTTGCAGGAGCAAGCCCTGCTTGCGGCCCCGCTTATCGTGCGAACGCCCGAGGATCTTCGCCTGGATGCGCAGGAGGTCACGGTGCTGCTGCACGACTTCTCTTTCCGCAGCCCGGACGAGGTGCTGGCGGAGGTGATCGGCGGCAAGGCAATGACGCATGGCGGTGCGCAAGGCGGAGGCCATGCTGGGCACAACATGCCCGCCAACCCAGCGATGGACCTGAACGACTTCGACTATGACGCCTATCTCGCCAACGACCGAACGCTGGCCGACCCGATGGTGGTGCGCACCGAACGATCAAGCCGCGTTCGGCTGCGGTTGATCAACGGCGCGACCTCGACCGCGTTCTGGGTGGAGCTGGGCGCGCTGCAGGCCAGCGTGCTGGCCGTGGACGGCAACCCGGTCGTGCCGCTGGAAGTGCGCCGGCTGCCCTTGGCGCAGGGCCAGCGTGTGGACCTGCTGCTGACAATGCCCACAGGTGGAGGTGCCTTTCCAGTGATTGCCCAGCGCGAGGGCGACCGTCAGCGCACCGGCATCATCCTGGCGTCGCCCGGCAGTGCGGTCGCCAGACTGTCCGATCTCGCTGGTACGCCGGTGGGGCTGATCGACCTGTCGCTGGAACGGCACGTGGCAGCGGTGACGCAACTGGCCGACCGTGCCGTCGACGTGCGCCAGCAGATAACTCTGACCGGCAGCATGATGCCCTATGCGTGGACCCTGGACGGACGCGCCTGGGAAAATCGGCGACCGGTGCGGGTAAGAAACGGCCAGCGTGTCATGGTCGACCTGGTGAACCGCAGCGAAATGGCCCACCCGATGCACCTGCATGGCCACCATTTCCAGGTCGTCGCCATCGATGGCCGCAGGATGGCCGGTGCGGTGCGCGACACCGTACTGGTGCCGACCAACACCACCGTGAGCGTCGCGTTCGACGCCGACAACCCGGGGCGCTGGCTGCTGCACTGCCACAACCTGTTTCACATGGCGACCGGCATGATGACGGAGGTCCGCTACACCGATGTCAGCTAGGGCCGACCGCGCCGTGTCCCACGGAGGGACGCTGCCGTTTCGCGCCCTCCACGGCGTCGGCGCCGGTCCGAACGGCATCGCCTTTCTTGCCGCTGCCTAGCCGCGTGCTTCACGCCCCCAATAGCAACAGGACCACCGCCATGAACCGCATCAGCCGATACCTTCCCACCGTCTTGCTCGCTGCCGCCATTGCCGGTGCACCGGCAGCCACCCCGGCGCAGGGACAGACCCAGCCTCCGGCGCAGGGTGCCGGCAAGAGCGATGCCGACCACCCGGCACATCATCCGGCCGACACCACCACCGCCCAGAACACGACGGCGCCTGCCCCGGCGCCCTCGGCAGCAGGCAGCTCAGGCCCCGCAATGGGCATGATGGGCGGCGGCGACATGGGCCCGATGATGCAGCAGATGATGCGGGGCATGATGCCGATGATGCAGGGCATGATGGCTCAACGCGCTCGGGAGCGGATGGACGGACCGATGGGAATGATGGCGCCTCATCGCATTGAGGGCCGTATCGCGTTCCTGCGCACTGAACTCAAGATCACGGATGCGCAGACCTCCGCCTGGAACGCCTTTGCCGAGGTGCTGCGCGCGCAGGCACGCGGCATGGACGGCATGCGCAGCCAGATGATGGGCGGGCCGATGTCCTCAGGACCGATATCCGGCGCGCAGATGCCTGGCGGTTCGCCGTCTGGCGGACCGATGCAGGGCGGCCAGATGCCGAGTGGCCAGATGCCCGCGGCACCAGGAACCGCCCGACCGATGGCGGGGGCGGGGGCGGGGATGGGAATGATGCCTGGGCAAGGCGGCGGGATCACTTTCCCCGACCATGCCGACCAGGTTGTTCAGATGATGACGGCAAGACTGGAATCGGCACGCGCTATCGCAACGGCCGGCCGCGCGCTCTACGCAGTTCTCTCCGACACACAGAAGAAGGCGGCAGACGAACTGCTAGCCATGCCATCGCATAGGATGTGAGGGCGGTGAGCCCGACCCTCGGCGAGGAATACGGCCGCTACGCTGCCGGGGTGCCACGCTGGATTCCCGCATGACGGACGGGGTGTGGCAGCACGCCCTGCGCCGATACATGGTCGCGAGCTTGCTCGGTCATGCGATATGGGAAGTGGCGCAATTGCCGCTGTACACGCTGTGGCACGAAGCAACGGCGCGGCAAGTCGCGGTCGCGACGTTGCATTGCCTGGGGGGCGACCTCGCCATCGCCAGCACCGTGCTGGTCGCTGCGCTGGTGCTCGCGGGGCATCAGAACTGGCCAGGCAGGTACGCCGGGCGAGTGGCGGCGCTCGTGCTTCTCCTCGGCATCGCCTACACGGGCTGGAGCGAATACAGCAACGCCATCGTCAAGCGAACATGGAGCTACACGCCGGCAATGCCCCTCGTCCCAATCCTTGGCATCGGCGTCACGCCATTGCTCCAGTGGCTCATCGTCCCGTCGCTCGCATTGCTGGTGGCATCACGGACGACAAGCCGAGTCACCGCGTCGGCGCGATAGCGGGCCATGCCACAGAGAAGGTTGGCATCGGGCACCGACCGCGGTTCCAATTTTTCCCAGCATTATAAATTCGTTGCGGCATTTTGCGCAGCGGCGCGTCGAACACCACAACCAATGGAAACCGTTGGGGAAAATTGGAGAAACCGTCAAAGCCGGAATCCGACCTTCTCTTGCTGCTATTCGGCCCACGGTACCTCGGGCCCATGCGCTTGCTGCCTGTTGAAGAGGCTACCGTGCGTAAATGGACACATGATACCAATCCGCCTAATCAGTCACCTACGCAGAAGGTAAGTAACAGGGGCAAAAGCCCGGGCGATCTGAGGCGTCTCTCGAATCGATCCCATCGGCGCCT
>Ga0105048_10013424_pt1 | contig 12802 bp, 10 predicted proteins | sample MAT05_FD_78382 | JGI IMG/M metagenome (GOLD analysis project Ga0105048, IMG submission 78382) | Freshwater microbial communities from Lake Fryxell liftoff mats and glacier meltwater in Antarctica - MAT-05 | ecosystem: Environmental > Aquatic > Freshwater > Ice > Liftoff microbial mat | place... | reverse complement strand
TGACAGCGGTTGCTTTTCTGAAACACACGCCCAAGCCGACTGCCGATGAAATCGACGCAGCTATGAGCGGTAATATCTGCCGGTGCGGTACGTATCATCGCATTCGGGATGCTGTGAAAAAGGCATCGGAACTGACTTCATTAACCCCTAAACGCAACTAAGTATGGCAACTATCTCAAATGAAAGCAGACGCAGTTTCCTGAAAATAGCGGCTACTGCCGGGGGCGGGTTGCTGTTAGGGTTCAATTGGGCCGATTCAGAAGCCGCCACATCCATTGCGGTGGCAGACGGTATTTCGGGGGTTGCCCCAGCAGTCGATTTTAACAGTTTCCTGTCAATTAGCCCGACGGGTGTTATCACGATACTGTCGCCAAATCCTGAAGTAGGGCAGGGTATAAAAACTGCGTTTCCGATCATTATAGCCGAAGAACTGGATGCCGACTGGACAAAGGTTGTGGTTGAGCAGGCTCCGTTGGACACGAAAAAATTCCAACGGCAGGTAGCAGGCGGCAGTGGTTCGATACCGCACTCATGGAAACGTTTGCGTGAAGCAGGAGCCACCGCCCGGCACATGCTCGTAGAAGCTGCTGCCAAACGCTGGTCGGTACCTGTGTCGGAGTGTAAGACAGAAGTCGGTATGGTTATTCACCAACCCACCAAGCGGAAACTTAGCTATGGTGAACTGTCCACCGAAGCTGGTCAGTTACCCGTTCCTGCTGACGTGAAGTTGAAAGATGAGAAAGACTTTACATTGATCGGTAGTACCATCAAGAACGTTGATAATCTAAAAATCTTGACTGGTAAACCGCTGTTTGGAATTGACTTCTACCGCGAGGGAATGCTGATTGCTATGTTGCAGCGTCCCGCATTTGGTTACAAACTGAAGTCTTTTAACGAATCGGCTATTAAGTCGATGCCCGGCATTGTTGATGCATTTTCGTTTGATGATAACGTGGCTGTGGTTGGGAAGTCAACCTGGCAGGTACGTAAAGCAAAAAACGCGCTGAAAATTGACTGGGAGAAGACTGACTTGGTGGAAAGTACGTCCGATCATGACCGCATTTTTCGGGAGTTGCTGGACAGCAAAGATGCCACCGTTCGGCGGAAGGATGGCGATGTTGCGGCTGCGTTTGCGTCGGCAGCCAAGGTTGTCAAAGCTGAGTATCAGTGTCCGTTTCTACCGCACAATCCGCTCGAGCCGATGAACTTCTTTGCTCATGTGCAGTCCGGCCCTGCCGGGGTTGAACGTGCTGAACTCGTTGGTCCAACCCAGACGCCGGAACGGGCGCGTAATGAAACCGCCAAACTACTTGGCATATCTCCCGACAAAGTCACTGTTGACATGACGCGGATGGGTGGTGGGTTTGGTAGACGGTTGCAGGCTGACTACGTGGTAGAGGCTGTGCAGGTGTCGAAACACGTAAATGCGCCGGTCAAGCTAATATGGACCCGCGAAGACGATATGGGCGGAGGTAGTTACAGACCCGCTGTCCGGTACCGGTTTGAGGCCGCGCTGGATGCCGATGGTAATATGACTGGCTATAAACTACGGGGTGTTGGTATCAAATCGGGTAACTCGACCCGCGAAGACAACTTTCCGGCTGGGGCTGTTGATAACCTACTCATCGACACGGTTGATTATGCTAAGTCGCCGGTTACGACTGGACCCTGGCGGGCACCCATCACTAACTTTTTGGCTTTTGCCGAACAGGCATTTTTCGATGAAGTGGCGCAGGCCGCTGGCAAAGATCCCGTACAGTTTCGGCTGGCGTTGCTCGATAAAGCCAAACAAAAGCCCGTTGGTACCATTAAGTATGACATCGACCGGATGAAAGCCGTTATCGACCTGGCCGTAAATCAGTCAGGCTGGGGTACCAAGAAAGGACCGGATGGCAAGCTGGTGGCGCAGGGATTCAGCGTTTACTTTTCCCATTCGTCCTATGTAGCGCAGGTGGGCGAGGTGGTCATGCAGAAGAATAAGCCCATGTTGCAAAAGGTTTACGCAGCCGTGGACTGTGGTATCGTTATCAATCAAAGTGGGGCGCAGCAGCAGGTCAGAGGTGCCATAGTTGATGGGATTGGTCATGCTATGTACGGGAATCTAACCTTCAAAGATGGTGTGCCGGAGCAGACTAATTTCGATAAATTCAGGCTCATTCGGCTCAACGAAATCCCCGACGTTGACGTGCAGTTTGTCAATAATGGTATCTCGCCAACGGGCCTCGGCGAACCCGCGCTACCCCCGGCGGGCGCGGCTGTGGCCAATGCCATTTTTAAGGCTACCGGTAAGCGTGTGCGCAATCAGCCCTTTGTGGAGGAGGAAGTATTCAAGAACGTTTCGTAACGGAATTATTATGAAAGATACCGGCCCGTTTTTTGTCATAATATAGTCAGAGAACGAGCCGGTTCTGATGCAGTCAATTCCTTGCTGTTCAGCGCGTTGGTTTGTATATTTGCTGGGTAAAACTCAATCAATAACCATACTAACGAATGCCGGTTAACTGGCTAATTGTCAGCAGTTCGGCATCCTCAACTGCATGAAACGAGTACGCTCCAATCCCGGACAGCTTCAGATTGATTTTCTGGCTAATTTCCGGCAAATACTGGTTAGTCTTGGCGGTTCTGAAAACCTCCCTGTCAACGAAAGTCTGTTCCTGCGCATGACCGATCAGTGGGAGGCTACCCACGTGCTGCCCGCCGACTTGCTGTTCACCAAAAGCCCCATAGAAGCCATTGTGTTTCGGATGAAGAAACTTGATGCCGGCACGGACCGGCTTCAGTTTCCAGCAGAACTGATTGGTGGCGAAATTCGGGGTGAGAAGGGGTTGACGGGTTTCGCAGCTACGTTCCGTGAGCAGGGGTGGGTTATTCTTCCCGCCGAACTGTCGGCTATGTACAGGAATCTGTTTCTGAACATTCTGACGGCTGCGGTTGGTCTGGCGCATTTAGACCTGTCGAAAGCTGAGTTGCTGGCAGAAGCCGAACGTACAGCTTTGTCGGCGATGTTGCCCGAAGAAGAGGTTCGTAAGTTCTTTGGTTTACGTCTGTCGAGATTTCCAGAATCGTTCCGCAGCGAGGTAGCCAACTATTTCAATCTCCCATTTGAATACGTCCTGAAGCGTGCTAATCACCTCGGCATGGTATCAGAGCAGGTCATTGACGAAGTCCGCCATACGCCACCGACACGGAACATGCTGCGCCGGGCTGCGTAGTCAGGCTACTTAACCGATGTATGTGAGATACTATAGCTTAATACTGACAAACTTTGCTTTATTTAGCCGGTTGGATATACCTTTATCCTGACCGGCTTTTTTTATGAAATTGACAGGCAAGATTTCTTTGGGATTGCTGTTGCTGATAGCAATAGTAGCCGTTGGTATGCGGATAAATGCCAAACGTCAGCGCGATAATGAACAGACCTATCATGCCGGATTCAAAAAAACGCTGACCGTCTCGAGCAGTTCGTTTCCGCCGGGGGGCGATATGCCTATCAACTGTACCTGCAAAGGGAAAGAAGCCTCGCCCGCCCTTAGCTGGGAAAGCAGCACCACGGATGCCGAAGCATACGCCGTACTGATGACCGACCCCGACGTATCATCGCCCAATTTTCCGCTTTATAATCTGTCCCATTGGGTACTGTACAACCTGCCCGCTTCGGTCAGGAGTCTGCCCGAAGGCGTAACGACGGAACAACTACGGATGCTGGGCGGAAAAACCGGCAGGAACGGTACAGGGAGTCTGGCCTACATCGGCCCGTGTCCGCCCATTGGGCGTCATGCCTATATATTCCGGGTTTACGCTCTTGACCAGCCAATCACACTGGCCGACGCACCCGACAAGCAAACCGTGATGGAAGCTATGCAGGGTCATATTCTGGAGTATGGCGAGCTGATCGGCTATTTTCAATAACCGCTTACTCCAGCTCTCTGACCTCAATTTGGTTAAGCCACCTCACGTGCCGTATTCCGGTATGATTTCATTGGTACAAACGCACCGTTACGCCGTCAATAGGTTGCCTGTTGTCTCATCGTATCACATCGTACAACAGGATAGGAAAAGCAGGAAACAGAAGTCAATGTTTGGTGTTTTCATACATTTGTTCTGAACAGCCGCGTTTTCTCTTTTTCCAACATGTTTAATGAAACAGTACTTTTCTTTTTTTGCCATACTGTTCGTTGTGGCTACTGGCTGGGCACAAACGAACGAGTCAGCAATCATAGTAGCAGGTACCGTGACCGATGCGCAGGGGCAACCGCTGGCGGGCGTAACAATCCTCGTTCGTGGTACTAACGATGGCACTATTACGCAGGCCGACGGTAGCTTTGCCCTCTCTACAAACCGATTGCTGCCCGTAACGATCACCGCTTCATTCATTGGCTATCGGCGCGAAAGCGTGTTTGTGCGGGGTATTAATTTTCGGGCCATTAACATACAAATGACGGAAGAAGCCATTCTGGCCGATGAGGTTGTGGTGGCTGCCAGCCGGGTACCGGAAGATATTCGCAAAGCTGCCGTGACGGTCGAGAAACTGGGCGTCCGGCAACTGGCCAGCTCTCCGGCAGCTACGCCCTACGATGCGCTGCAAAATCTGAAAGGCGTTGACTTGCTGACGCAGAGCCTGACCTTCAAATCGGTAAATGTGCGGGGCTTTGGGGCCAACAATAACAACCGCTTCGTACAGCTTACCGACGGCATGGACAATCGCTCGCCGGGACTGGGGTTTGGGTTCGGCTCGGTAGCGGGCATTTCGGACCTCGATATCGAGAGTATTGAGCTGATTCCTGGCGCGTCGTCGGCGTTGTACGGGCCGGATGCGTTGCAGGGACTGATGCTGACTACGAGCAAAAATCCGTTCACCTACCAGGGCCTGAGTGCACAGGTGAAGGTGGGCATAAACAACGTTGGTAAAGCGAATTTTGGCCCAAAACCTTATACGGATTATGCCATTCGCTACGCTAAACAGCTCAACAACCGCCTGGCATTTAAGGTAAGCTTTCAGCGGCTAACCGGCACCGATTTTATTGCCGATAATTACGACGACCGCTCAACCCGTGCCCGAACCAATTTCTTTGTTACCGACCCGCGCCGTGGTAACGTAGCGACGGGTATTGCCTACGTGCCAAACAACAACCCGACCACCAACTTTGAGTACGACGGCGTGAACAGTTACGGCGATGATGTCAACAACGGCGGGGCGTTTCGCTATCCGGCCAACTACGCCAACTCGCTGCTACAGAACAAACTCGTGACCCGTACCGGCTATACTGAGCTGGATGTACTGGGCAACAACGGGCGGGTCTTTAACAACCGGGCCAACGTATCGCTTCATTACAAACTGACGGAGAAAATTCAGGCATCGGTGGGTTGGTACTATGGTAATGGCAATTTTATCCGTACAGCGGGCTTCCGCGAGTTTTTTCCCGATTACCGACGAAATCAATTCAAAGCTGAAGTCCAGGGCGATAACTTCTTTGTACGGGCCTATACCACGCAGCAACGTGCTGAAGGTTGGAACATTGGCCAGACAGCGCGCGCCATCAACAACGCCTGGAAGCCGCTCAATCAGTGGGCTGCTGAGTTTGGTCAGGTTTACATCGAAAACAAGTTCGGTATTGACCAAGCCCGCGCTGTGGCCGACCGGGGCCGCTATCTGCCCGGTTCAGCATCGTTCAACCAAGTACGTGATTTGTTTGCCAATACGTTCAATACCGATACTATTCCGGGTTTCAACGGCGCGAAAGGGCTGCGATTCCGGGACAATTCGCAACTGTGGCATTACGAGGGTATGTACAACTTTACGTCGCTGCTCGATGACAAAGTCGAATTGCTGGCGGGGGCAAGTCTGCGCCGATTCGTGCTGGAATCGGGCGCTACGTCGTTTCCGCGCCGGGCCGACGGGTCAGAATACACTATCAATGAATTTGGGGCATACATCCAGGCGTCGAAAGAATTACCCGTATCGCTGGGTACCAGCGTCCTGACTGTAAAACCAACGCTGGCTTTGCGCTACGACAAAAATCAGTACTTGTCGGGTGGGTTTACGCCGAGGGCATCGGCGGTGGTGAGTTACGGTGTGCATAACCTGCGGGCGTCCTGGCAGTCGGCGTTTCGGAATCCGGCACCGGGGCAGTTGTTTGCGGTACCTCCGGTGGGTCTGGCGGGTGAGATTGGCGGGTTGTCGCAGGCATACAACGGAGCCGGGCTGAACAGTAATCCGGGCTATCTGGAAACCGAAGTGCAGCCCTATGTAATCAGTTCAGGCACCGCCGTGGCCCCGCAAACGTTTCGTATCGACCCAACGCAGTTCACGACCGAGAAAATAAAGACATGGGAAATCGGCTACAAAACACTTATTGCCAACCGGTTCTACGTCGATGCGTATTACTTCGGTAGCCGTTACACCGATTTCATTGCCGCCCAGAACGTGTATCAACTGCTCAGACCGACCGATGGACCGTCGGCTCTGCTCTCGCCCGCCAACTACCGGTCGTTGCAGGTAAATTTTAATAATACGAACGAGATTTTTGTGCGGGGCGCGGGCATTGGGCTGGAATACGGGCTGGGCCGGGGCTATACGCTGAGCGGTAACTATGCCTGGCAAACCGGACTTATCACCCTGCGCGACGCCCGGGGCAACGTTCGCACCGACCGGGCGGGCGTCCCCATCGAAAAACGAAAAATGAGCAACCCGGAAGTCTCGCAACTCGGTCGTAACTTCTTTATCTCGCCCGAAAACCGGTACAATATCAGCCTGGCTAATCCGCGCCTGACCGAGCGGCTCGGTGCCACACTCACCTTTCGCTGGACCGATCAGATGTGGGTAGAACAGGGAACAACAGCTGGCGACATCTGGCTACCGTCCTGGAGCAGCCTCGATGCGCAGGTATCGTACAAAGTACCCGCGTTCAAATCGGTTGTGAAACTGGGCGGCACCAACATCCTGAACCAATATTATGCGCAGGGCTACGGCCTGGCCCGCATTGGGGGGCTTTATTACGTCAGTATCACGTTCGATGAGTTGATGCGGTAAATGTACGAGCGGGTTCTCATAGCAGTTCGCATCGGCCAGCCGTTACGTCGGCTTCTACTTTCTTGTATTTTACGTCGTTGACCAGTTTCCCGTCAGTATAACGCACCATTACCTTATCGTTCCGGCCAGGGGCGGGCTGTTTGATTACGGGCTGTACCGGACTAAAAAGACCCGACCCCCGCGACGGAAACAGCGTACCGTTCGGTAGTTCGTCATCTTCATCATCGTCTTCGTACAGAAAAGCCCATTCATCCTCTTGCGCCATGATTCCCTTTATAAATTCATCCGCCCGTTCCTTTCGCTCTGGGTCAAGGTGGACTTGCCGGTAAGCTGTAGGGTCGCGCCAGAACTCGTACTGATCAGCAATGGAACGCAGCGGGTTTCGGGCGGTTGGATAGATGGGTTCAACGATTTTTTTCTCGATATAGGCGAGGTCGCCGTGAATAGCTTCCGTGACCAGATCGCGCCCGTAAGCATCCCGAACCAGGGGAAGCAGGTCGGTCAGTTGCAGTTCTGAGATAGCACCAATTAGGTAAGCCATCAGATCGGTATCGAGCAGGCGCTCGTCATCGGCGTGGTCGAGTAGGTACGTCAAGACGTCGCGGTACCAGAGTTGGGCGACTGGCTTGAGAGCTGGGTTGGCCAGTGTCTGTTGCATGTACGCTTCCGAAACAAGCACTTTTGAGTACGTATTGATGTCGGGTTCCTGCATGAATACCTTCAGCGTATCGGCATGGTTGGGTAACATCTGCCGGAAATACGGCTCGTAGAACTCCGTAAGGTAGTCACCCCACCAAAACTCCCGAAATTCAGTGTGCTGCCGCAGCGTTTCCAGCACGGCGGGCAGGCACTCGTCGGCTTGAAGTTCAGTAGCCAGCAGGAGTGCGTGACTGGCAAAATCATTCTGACTGGAATTCCACTCTATTGCCTGAAAATGTTCGTAGCGATAGATAATATCCAGTAACACCTTCGATAAATCGGCGGTTAACGATGCGCGGGGCAGGGCCAGCAACACATCGCATTTCTGGGCGGTCAGCGGATTGCTGGTTGCGTCGAGACCATGTTCGTAGAGCCATTGTATGTCGGGATGCTCAAAAACGGGCGGTTCGTCGGTTTGCTGATCTTCGGACCTAAAATAGCCTTCTATAGTAACGGCGTCGTCCATACCTTCCCGCATTTTGGCGAGGTTATGGGCCATCCGAACCGCGTCGAGCCGGCCTTTCATCTCCCGAAGTTGCTCCAGATTATGGTAGTTCAGGTCGCGCAGTAACCGCAGCCGGGCCAAAGCTGCATCGGGGTCTTTTTTGGCGAGGTAGTAGTTGAAAGAAGCAAACGTAAAATGCCCCACCTCCGACTGGTGAAACTCCTGACGTTCCGGATAAAACTGAGCAATATCTACCGGGGGGCCGCCAAACAGGTCTTCTACGGCGGCTGTGTCGTTTTTTGCCAGTAATTGATTGGCTTTGTTGACCAGACCAATTAAATAGCGCGGGTGCTGCTCCAGGGTCTGCTCCAGTACCTGATTGGATAGTCTTTGTTGCCCTGTCAACATGTACGTTGTCGTGAGGTAGTTCTTCAGGATAGCTACGTCAGGGTATTGCTGCACGAGTTTGCGCAACCGCTTAGCAAGGGCGTTGCTGGGACGGTGGCGTGATTCATAGTAGAGGTCCTCCAATTGCTCGTTGAGTTGGGGCGGTGCTGCCGGGTCGGGCATGGGTTCATAGCTGATACCATAGCCGAGGTTCTGCAAACTGGTGCGTTCGGGCAAACTGGCGGGTTTGTTTCCCGGATTAAAGAGATCGGCGAGTTTATCGAGTATAGCCATTGGGGGTAGAATAGGGTTGACCTTGAAAAAGTAGAGAGTTTTGGACGAGTGCGAAACAAATTCGGACCGTTCAGAGATGTACCATTCTGGAAATTGGCCTATACGTAAAAATCAGCCTGCCAGCTCGATGTGAGCTGGCAGGCTGATTTGATGGATTGAAAAGGTCGCTCCCTAGGCACTACGCCAGTGTACCGTTGTACAGGGCTACGCGCTCGCGCAGGATGTAGCCGCTAACATCGCTACGCAGGGTTCCACGCAGCGTAAAGGTGCGCAGATCAGGAGCAAGGGTAGCGTATTTCTCCAGTGCCCGAAACCAGGCCACGTGGTTTTGGTAGGGAGCCAGTAACCGGCGGGCCTGGTTGAGAGCGCGGTGCTGCCGGGGCGACCAGATAGGCCGCTGTTTATAGGCCGCGCCGAGACCGTTGAGCAAATCGGGCAAGGCCTGGGGTGGAGCCAGTGGCAGTAACTCGGCCATCAGGTACAGGCCCAGTTCTACGTTCAGGAGTCGGTTAGCCACCATTCCGGGCAGGGCGTGCCGAAAGCGCAGCCGGGTTGCCAGCGGCTCCTGCCAGCGCAGAAGGCCAGCAAGAACCGGTTGGGTAAGGGGGGCGGTGGAAAGAAGCATGTTCATAGTCGTTGTTGTTTCGTGTTGTTCATATCAAAGATCACACCATGAGAACGTAATCTTTTTACGTTGTAAGGGATTTTTGATAATAATTTTCGCCACAGTCGGTCCGCCGAAGCGGACCGACTGTGGCGAAAATAAATCACGAGAGCAGTTTGCGCAGGATACCAACCCGGTTTCGGGCAAAGCCGACGGTCTTTTCGGAGAAGCGGCTGTACTGGGGGCAGAGGTCGTAGGCCAGCGCATCGGCGGGGGCGGCTGCGTAGGCGTCGAGCAGTGTTTGCCCGTGTGTTGGGTTCGTGAAGCGGGCCAGAATCAGCCGGGCGCGGTGCAGGTATTTGTGCTGCTGGGGCGTCAGACTGTGGCGGGTGGGCGCGTCGGTCAGGAGCGCGGGCAGGGCTGTGGGGGGCGCGTCGGGCCGGAGCCGGTCGAGGAGGTACAGGCCGAGTTCGAGATCGACCAACTGGCGCGTCGAAAGCGACGGGCGAGCGGTATTGTGGGCGTTTGAGCGCGGACGTTGCGTAAGATTCATAAGAGTTGTAAGTGATTGTCCGACTCAAAGATGAATACCATAAAACGTAATCTATTTACGTTGTCAAATTTTTTTTGTTGCTTTGTTGAAAAGAGTTGCTCCGCAGAAATTCGCGAAGAAGAAAGAGACACGCTGAGAAGTAAAAAAGAAACCCCTCTGAGAATCTCTTCTTCACTCTGCGTATCTCTGCGTAATAACCCCTGCAACAACTCCCCAATGCCTATAACCCGCTCCGCTTTTCAACGCTACCGGCTCATCGACGAAGTTGTCAGCCGCTACCCCCGCCGGTATTCCAAGCAAAAACTGTTTGAACTCTGCCAGGACAAATGCGGCATCCGGTCCATCTCATCGCTCGAAAAAGACATTCAGCGGATGCGCGAAGATCATGATGCACCCATCGAATACGACAAGCGGGCCAACGGCTATTTTTACAGCAATCCGCAGTTTAGGCTCCTGAATCTCATGCTCAGCCCCGACGATATGGATGCCCTGGACTATGCCCGCGAAGTGCTGGCCGCTACGCAGGGAGCCACCGTAGCCGATGAACTGACCAACGCGCTGGAAAAGGTGCGGCAAAGTCTCGATATCATTCGCGAGGTAAAGAGCGACAGCGTGGTGGCTCCGTCGCGCCGTATTGTTTATGTAGAAGAAAAGATTCTGGGCGGCAACCGGCAACACGTACCGGTGCTGATTCGGGCCGTGAACCAGAACCGGCAGGTGGCCTTCCGGTACCTCAAACACGACGATGCCGTGGCAGGTCTGGGGCTGGCCTCCCAACGCAAAAAAGCGGGGCGACAAACCGAACCCGAACGCCCGAAATTGCGGCTGTTGCACCCCATGCTGCTACGCGAGGTGCAGGATAGCTGGTACGTCATTGGCTACGATGCCGCCAGCGGAGGTGAGAAAACTTTCGCCCTCGACCGTATGAGCGAACTCGAAATCCTCGACGATCCCTGCGACGTGCCGCCCGCTGTGCTGACCAACGTGAGCGAGATTTTTGAGCATATCTATGGTATTACCGACAGCCACGGCCCGGTCGAAAATATCGTTTTATCCTTCAGCCCGTTGTTTGGCCGGTACGTAAAAGCCAAGCCCATCCACCAGACGCAGGAGGTGCTGACCGACACGCCCGATGCCTGTGTGGTACGGCTCCGGCTGGCCCCCAACCGCGACCTGCTCATGCACCTGCGCTCCTACGGCGAACACCTGACCATACTGGAACCGGCCAGCCTGGTGCAGGAAATGCGAACGTCGCTGCAAACCATGCTGAATCAATACGCATAAGCTATGCACACTTTCACCGCACTCCTCCAGCGATTCGGGCCGAAAGGCGAGAAGACTGGCTGGACCTACATCGAAATCCCTGACGATATATCGAACGGATTACGGCCCGGTCAGAAAACGTCGTTCCGGGTATGCGGAACACTCGACGCATTCGAAACCAAGCAGGTTGCCCTCGTGCCTATGGGCGAGGATAAGGACGTGAGCAGCGCGTTTATCATGGCTACCAACGAACGTGGTTGATCAGCATTATGGTACTTTTGTTCTATGAATCTCGACAGCAAAACTATCATTATCTCCGGCGCGTCGCGCGGAATTGGCCGGGCTACGGCCCTGCTTTTGGCTCAGAACGGCGCAAACGTACTTGTTACGGCCCGCTCGGCTGATGAACTGAAAACCCTCGAAGCCGAACACGCCAATATCGTGGCCGTACCAGGTAATGTGACGTCCGAAACGGATATGGCCAACGTGGTGCAAACCGCCCTCGATCGCTTCGGACGTATCGACGTGGTGATTAACAATGCGGGCTACGGTATCTTTAAAAACGTGGACGAGATTACGGTTCAGGAGTGGGACGACCTGATGGCAACCAACGTAAAAGGCACCTTTGTGCTGACTAAAGCGGCCCTGCCCACGCTCAAAGCACAGGGTTCCGGTCATGTAGTAGTTGTGGCGTCGGACGTGGCCAAGCGGACGTTTGCGGGCGGGTCGCTATATACGGCGAGTAAGTACGCACAGGAAGCATTTACGGGTGCATTGCGCAAAGAAGTTCGGGCGTTTGGTATCAAGGTGACGGGCGTATATTCAGGATTGGTCGATTCCGATTTTCACGGAAAGCACGGGGCCGAAAGCTCGAAAAACTGGCTCAAAAACGAAGACATGGCCGAGTCGATGATGTTCATTGTCAGCCGCCCGGCACATGTAGTCATCGATGAATTCATGGTTCATCCGCTGGAGCAGGAATACTAACCCGCCCTATTGGCTCCATTCGGTAGGGGTACGGTCCCAGCGGTGGGCTGCCAGTTCGTGTAGGAGTTTGGGCGGCAGGCCGCGCCCGTCGCTGGTGGCAATGTTGTTTTCTACGTGCCGGATCTGCCGCATTCCCGGAATCGCGGTGTGAACATCGGGATTGCTGAGGATAAACCGCATGGCCATTTCGGGCATGGTCATGCCATCGGGAATCAGTGGCTTGAGCGCGTCGGCATGGTCAACGCTGCTGTTGAGATTTTCCGGCACAAAGTACGTGGACCGCCAGTCGTTTGCCGGGAAAGTCGTCTCTTTGGTGAACGTACCGGTTAGCGTACCTTCATCAAACGGGACGCGGGCAATAACGCCGAGGTTCATTTGGTTACAGAGTGGAAACAGATGATCTTCGGGATTCTGGTCGAAGATGTTGTAAATCACCTGCACGGCGTCGATCAGGCCGGTACGGAGCGTATCGAGTGAGTTGTCCGGCTCCCAGCGGTTGATGGAGATGCCCCAGGCCTGAACTTTACCCTGTTCGGTGAG
>Ga0105048_10013421_pt1 | contig 12803 bp, 9 predicted proteins | sample MAT05_FD_78382 | JGI IMG/M metagenome (GOLD analysis project Ga0105048, IMG submission 78382) | Freshwater microbial communities from Lake Fryxell liftoff mats and glacier meltwater in Antarctica - MAT-05 | ecosystem: Environmental > Aquatic > Freshwater > Ice > Liftoff microbial mat | place... | reverse complement strand
CGTCTCTTCCAAGGGCCAGATGGTTCTGCCGGCGGAGTTACCGGCGGATGGACCGTGTGGAATCGGGGCAGGAGTTCGACGTCGAGCGTCTCGATCGTGGGGACTATCGCTTCGTACGGCGTGCGGCTCCGCAGAACGAGGGTGCCCTCGACTGGCTGCCCGCAGAACGACTTTTTCGTGCCCATCGACTCTGAGTCGACGGATTTGCTGGTAAATACTTGGTCGACGCGAACGTTCTGAGCGAGCCGACCAGACCAACGCCCGATCCGCGAGTGGTGGCGTGGCTTCGCGCACATGAGCGGGACCTCGCCGTCGACCCCGTCTTGGTGAGACTGTCGAAGAGGCGATCTCGAACGGCAGGGAGGCCCTCCGCGATTGCATGGAAGTATTCAAGGAGTCGGGCCGCAAGCGACCGCAGCCCACAATCGAGGCGGCCCAATGGCGTCAGCGCGTGCCACGGACTCTCTATTTAAAGTTAACAAAACAGGCAGAAAACGAAGGCGTTAGTATCAATAGCCTGGTAACAGCAATCATCGCCGAAGCGATCGGAGCAAGGCAAACAAAATCTCGAAAGAACCGATGAGAGTGCAGCGCAGCGCGTCGAGTTCGAATCCACACCGGTGGCTTCGGACTGCGCCGCGCAACCGACTGAAGCGGCAAGGGCGTATTGCGGAAAAGTAGTGGCTCCCCGAAATGGATTCGAACCACTGTTCACGGCGTCAAAGGCCGCTGTCCTACCGTTAGACGATCGGGGAGCACGGGACAGACAACTTCAGGTTACCAAAAGAAGGGAGGGCTTTACGACTGCGGTTGCTCGAGTGGCGACGGATATTCCCAATAATTGAGGTTCACGTCGGTCTGCTCCGCGCCCTGCGCCGCTACGACCTCGAAGCGAAAGCGGCTCTGGGGGTCGTAGGCCAAAAGTGACCGCTTACCCTCCGAAACGCTCTCGCCCAAAATGTTGAGATCCAACTGCCGCGCGATTCGCTGGTAGAAGGCGAGCACCGAATCTACCGGAGCACCGGTACGCAGGTGCAGGTCGAGGAAGCGGGCCCGGGAGTGGGGCATCAGTCCGCGGACGACGCTGGCGCGCTGACCGGGAAAGGCCGGCAGCCAATCCGGCAGCAGGATGGACGTCACTAGTTCGCCGCCCGGGATCACCTGGGTTTCGCTTTGCGAGCATAGCTCCATCAGATAGCGCGAGAGCGCAAAGTACTGTCCGTCGCCCATGCTGCGCAGATAGAGAATTTCGCACTCGTCGTCATAGTGGTCAATCTGCAACTCGAGCAACGCCGGCGGATGATAGGGAAACTCGCCGGCGACAAAGACTGTGTAGCGCGTGTGGATTAACGTCGTCGGCCCGAAGTTATTCACTGACACTTCGAACTGCGCCATACGATTTTTCGTCGTGGCGACCAAGCGGTGCGTCTCACCCGGATTGCGGAACCAGCCATCGTCGGCGACTTCGAGGCCTAGCTTCGTGATGCGCTCGCGGTAATAGGCGACTACGGTGGGCAGCGTGTCGGGCGTCGTATGGTCCAGGTCGACCCACGCCGAGGCTTCGGAGGGCGATGTCGGCTTGAGACCTCGGGCGCGCGCCTTAAACGGCCGCGACCCCGGATACGGACGCAAACACTCGGGCTCCTGCGGCGGCGGACCGATCCAACTCCGCTGCAAGCGCTCCGCATGAGGGTTACTCCCATCGGGACGCGGAAGCGGCTCGAGTAAGTTCTGTAAGGGCGCGCTGTGTAAGTCGACCCAATAACTCTTCCGTTGAACTTCATCGCGCAATTCAATCCACTTCGAGTGGAGGGCCGAAGTGAGCGTCTCGGGGGAGCCTGGCATGGGTTTAGTGCCCGGAGGGGTTAGGGTCCTGTGAGTCGTAGGCCAGCGTCGCTTTGCCGGCGGGCGGCGCTTCCAGCATCTTTTCCTTGCGATAGATCAAAGTGGAGGTATCGTAACTCGCGATTTCGAAATCGTGCCCGTGGGTAATGGCGTCTGTGGGGCAAGCTTCTACGCAGTAGCCGCAAAAGATGCAGCGGTTATAGTCGATGTTGTACACCTTCGCGTAACGCTCGCCGCCCGAGATGCGCAATTGATCGGTGTTTTCAGCCGCCTCAATGTAAATGCAATCCGAAGGGCAAGCCGCGGCACACAGAAAGCAGGCGACACATTTTTCAAGGCCGTTTTCGTCGCGCTTCAGGATGTGCACCCCGCGATAGCGCTCCTGCAACATTGCCGGACCATCGGGGTAGGCTTCCGTCAACGCCGGTTGCAGCATTTCGCCAAACGTGATGCCCATCCCCTTGGTGATGGTTTTCGCCGCGCTTAAGATTTCCGTCAGATTTGCCATTGCTCTTTTATTATTTCACCCTTTGGCCCCCGCACCGGGAGCTAATTGTTCGAACTTCAACCGGGCCGCCAAGCGGGCACGGATTCGTCGGCGGTAAAGATCTCGATCCCCGCACGCGCGCCGATGGTTTCGAGGTCGGCCTTCGAGAATCCATTCACCGCCAATGAGACCATGCCATCGGGTTCTACCAGAAACAGCGATGGCACATTGGCGATGCGGTAGTCATTCGAGACCGGGTAGCTGCGATCTTCGTCATCGAGCAGCGCCGGCACTGTCACGCCGAAACGCGCACGAAAGCGGTGAGTCAGCGCCGCGTCGTCCTGCGAGATCGTGATCACGTTCAGTTTCTCCGAAGGCATCAGGCGGTTCAGGAACGGCAAAGTCATCTGGCAAACCGGGCAGCTCACCTTAAAGAACACGATCAGAGCCGGCCGGCCTTGCCGCAACTGGGCGAGGCTGATTGGCCGCCCGTCGAGGTCGGGTAGCGTGAATTCCGGTGCGGGGGCTCCGTTCAAAATCATGGGCTTCGGTTTGATCACTAATCCCCTACGGTCTGTCCCTAGGCCTTCCGCGCAATCACAATGAGCGACAGACCCTTCCAGGGTAGCAGTGGATCGAGCAAGCGCCAAAGCCACACCGTCTTGTCGAAAAGCTTCAAAAAAACCTTACTCAGTTTCTCCACGCCTAGCGCCCGGCTCGAGATCCACCAGAACAAGCCGCCCATCTTATTCAATTGGATGGTGCGCTCAATCGTGAAGCCGGCTTGCCGGGTCTGCTGCTCGATCGCCTCGCGCGTGAAGCGTTGGCGATGGCCCAGCGTGCGGTCAAGCGACCCGAACAGGCCGGGCCCTTGCGGAACCAAGAGAACCAGCTTGCCTTGCGGCGTGAGGCAATCGTGTAGCCGCTCGAGCACCGCCTGCGGCTGCTCCTGATACTCCAGCACATTCACGCACAAGGCGGACTCAAACGGGCCCTCCACATCGGCAAAGCCCTCCGGCTTCGCCGGGTCCAGATGCTTCACTTCCACATTCGGCGTCCGCAAGAACCGGTTCCACAACGAGTGCAAGTACAGCGGCTCGCGCTCCGCCACTACATAGCGCCGGCGTTTGCCCATCAGCTGTCCGGAGAGCGCGCCGATGCCCGCGCCGATCTCCAGCACCGTATCGCCCAACTCCGGCCGGATCAGCCGCGTCAGCCAATTCAGATACTGCGGCGTGCCGGCCAAGTTGTTCAGGAACATGCGGCCATAGGGCTGCTGGTAGAGGTCGTCAATCACCCAAAAGCGCAGAATCACCAGCAGCGCTTTTACGCCATCCTTCCAGCCGATCTTCTTGCCCTCTTCGTACGTGCGGCCATGATACGAGATGGGCACTTCGTAAATGCGCAGCCGCCGTTTGGCGCACTTCATGGTGATCTCGGGCTCGAAGCCGAAGCGGTCCGAACGCACAGGGATGCTCTTCAAGAGGTCTGTGCGGAAGACCTTGTAACAGGTCTCCATGTCGGTGAGGTTGAGGTTCGAGAACATATTCGAGATCAACGTGAGGTACTTATTGATCCGCGAATGCCAGAAGGGCAAGACGCGGGTTTGGACGCCGGCCAGATAGCGGGAGCCAAAGACGGCGTCGGCGTGGCCGGAGAGCAGGGGCTTCAGCAGGATCGGGTATTCGGTGGGGTCGTACTCGAGGTCGGCGTCCTGCACGATGCAGAAGTCGCCGGTGGCTTGCTCAATGGCCGAGCGCACCGCCGCCCCTTTGCCGCGGTTCACCGCGTGACGAAACAGCCGGATGCGCGGGTCGCTGGCGGCCAGACGTTCGAGGATGGCGGAGGTGCCGTCGGTGGAACAATCGTCGACGACGATCAGTTCGCGGTCCATATTTTCGGGTAACGGAGCGGCTAAAACCTGGCGCAAACTGCGCTCCGCCACTGCCCGCTCGTTGTATACCGGAATCAGAATGGAGAGCTTCACTGGATCCCTATCAGTATAGTAGGATTCGGGTTAGGCCCGGCACTTTGGGCCTGATATCCTGGAATTCAAGGAAGGCCGCAAGCGATGAGCGATTTATTGGCGCGGATTTCTGTCGACCCCCAGGTCTGTTTCGGCAAGCCTTGTATTCGCGGTACCCGATCTGGGTTTCCTTATTGCTCGACTTTCTCGCCGCAGGCTCTCCCATCGAGCAGATTCTGGAGGATTATCCCTATCTGCAACGCGAAGACATTTTGGCCGCTTTGGCCTACGGCGCGGAGATGAGCCGCGAGAGCTTTGTAGATCTTCCCACCATCACTGCCGTGTGAGATTCAGACGCGACGAGATCTTGGGCCACCCGCTTTCTCACAGCCGCCAGTCTCGCCCCGTTTCGGCTCAGCACGAAGCCATATAATAACGAGCGATGACTCGCCGTAACTTCGCTCACACCGCCGCCCTCACCGCGGCTTCCTACCAACGCATCCTCGGCGCCAATGACCGCATTCGCCTCGGGGCTATCGGTACCGGTGGCCGCTGCCAATACTTGATGCGGCTCGCCAACCAGGCGGGCGGCTGCGAGTTCGCCGCGGTCAGCGACGTCTACCCGCTGCACATGGCCAAAGCCAAGGCGACGCTTGCTCCCGCTGCCCGCGAGGTCGCCGACTTTCGCCGGATTCTCGCCGACGCCAGCATCGACGCCGTCATCATCGGCGCGCCGGACCATTGGCACGTCCCCATGTTACTCGCCGCCATCAGCGCCGGCAAGGATGTCTATATTGAAAAGCCACTTACTCATTCCGTGGAAGAAGGAGCCATCGCCATTGACGCCGTCAAGCGGTCGAACCGCGTCGTTCAGGTGGGTTATCAGCAGCGCAGTTACCCGCACATTCAGGAAGCACGCCAGATCGTGCAGAGCGGTGAACTGGGCCGCATTCCCTTGGTTCAGAGTTACTGGTATCAGAATTACAATCGACCGCTATCCACCACGGAATTTGGCCTCGAAGGCATCGACTGGAAGGCATGGCTCGGCAACGCCACGCCGCGCGAGCCGGACGAATTGCGGTACCGCCGCTGGCGCTGGTTTTGGGATTATGGCAACGGCACACTCACCGATCTTTATTCGCATTGGGTAGATACGATTCACTGGCTGATGGATGACTATCAACCCATCACGGCCCAGGCTTCCGGCGGCAACACTTACTTTAAGGACTGGGAGTGCCCCGATACACTCACCGCCTCTTACAAATACTCTAAAGGCTTTGTGAGTACTTACGACAGTACGCTCGCCCAAGCCTTCGAAGACGGCGGCATGGTCTTTCGCGGCGACAAAGCGACCTTGCGGCTCGATCGCGCCGGCTATCAGATCTACACCGAAGCCGACATCCGCACGCAGAAGACCGTGCGCCCCACGCCGGCCCGCACGGCGAAAGCCGCCGTTGACGGTACCCTGCCGCATATCCAGAACTTCCTCGCCTGCATGCGGAGCCGGCAAACGCCCGCCTCCGACGTAGTGACTGCCGTGGCCGCCGCCAATGCCGCTCATCTGGGCAATCGCGCTTACCAGAGTGGCGAGACGGTGCTGGCCACGGCCAAGTCCTCCGAATGGAAGCCCCTTTGGAACGAGCGGGACCTCAGCGACTTCATTGTCGATACGGCTTCTTGTTGGAGCGCCGCCAACGGCGTCATCACTGGCCGCCACGAGGGGCAGAAGTACAACGACTTTCTGCGCACCCGGGCTCTGTATGACAACTTCGAGGTCAAGCTCGAGTTCCGCCTCCGGAATGGCGAGGGCAACTCGGGCGTCCAGTTCCGCAGTGTGCCGGTGCCGGATTCGCACGAGGTATCGGGCTACCAGGCCGACATCGGGCCGCAGTACTGGGGCGTGCTTTACGATGAGTCCCGCCGGAGGAAGGTGTTGCAGGCGCCGCCGGCCTTGGCCATCGCGTCGCTTAATCCGTCCGGCTGGAATCAATACGTCGTGCGGGCCGATGGCAATTTCATCTCCATCTATTTGAACGGCATCCGGACCGTCCACTACGTCGAAACCGAGCCCGGCCTGCTGCGCCGCGGCTTTATTGCGCTTCAGGTTCATTCCGGTCCGCCGATTCAGGTAGAATTTCGTGGAATTGTCATACGCGAGTTGTAACCTGGAAGAGTGCTGAAACATCTTCTCGCGATTCTATTCTGCTCCACGCTGTCATTCGGTGCCGACACCTTTATTACGGCGCCTTATCTTCAACTCGGCGCCTCTACTAATGATGCTACGAAGCTTTCGCTGATGTGGCACACGCCGGACACGCCAGAAGCGGGGGCCAAGTTTGAGGTGCGCGTAAAGCCCGCCGGGGGCACGAAGTGGGTGCCGGCCGAGAGTGTCGACCACCGCCGGATTGCCGTGCGGGAGATCGAGCCGCATCTGGTCTATACGGCCGAGCTTAAAGGTCTGAAACCGGGCCTCGAATTCGACTACGAAGTGCTACGCGCTGGCGAAGTGGTCTTTGCCAGCCGCGGCCTCGCCCGCAAGACCGCCGCACAGAGCTATAAGTTCGTCGTCTTCGGCGATAGCGGCCAGAACAATGCGCCGCAGAAAGCTGTCGCCAAGCAAGTGAATCTCTTAATGCCGGACTTTGTCCAAGTTACCGGCGATATTGTCTACAGTCGCGGGCGCATCAGCGAATATCGTGAAAAGCATTTCCCTATTTACAATAGCGAAGCGGTGCCGTTACTGCGTCGACGCCCGATGATCGGTGTGGTGGGCAATCACGATACGGCGACTTCGGATTTAACCAAATACCCCGATGCGCTGGCTTATTACTACTATTGGACCCAGCCCTTGAATGGCCCCGACGTCGAAGCTGCCGGGCAGCCCCGTAGGTTTGAGGGCGACGCCGCCGACATTCAGGCCGTCCGGGACGGAGCCGGCGACTCCCTCAAGCGCATGGGCTCCTTCTCCTTCGATTACGGCAATGCCCATTGGGTAGCGCTAGACATGAATGCCTATCTCGATTGGTCCGCGCCTAAGTTGCGCGAATGGCTGGAACGCGATTTGAAAGCCGCGCAATCGGCAACTTGGCGTTTCGTCACCATGCACCAACCGGCCTTTAACTCCTCGAAGGCCCACTTCAAAGAGCAGCATCCGCGCTGGGTGGCGGACTTAATGGAGAAATACCATGTCGACCTGGTATTCGCCGGCCACGTTCACAATTATCAACGCACTTACCCGCTTACCTTCAAAGTGGCGGCCGACGCGCCGAAGCTGGGGTTAGTTCCGGGAGAATTCCAGTTCGATCGGGAGTTTGACGGCGTTAGTAAAACCAAGGCGAAATCGCCGATCTATATCGTCACCGGCGCGGGCGGCGCGGGGCTCTACGATCCTGCCCAGGGCGACGAACAGGCCAGTTGGCAGAGCTACACCACGAAGTTCGTTTCGAACGTCAATTCATTTTCTTGGATCGAAGTGACGGGCAAGAAGCTCGACTTCAAGCAGTTGGACGCTACCGGACGCGAAGTCGACCGCTTCACCCTCACCAAGTAAGTTACTGCGCCAGGGTCCGCTTGTACTGCCCGACAATTTTATCGACATACAACTGAGTCTCCCGGTAAGGCGGCACTCCGTTGTACTTGGCCACCGCGCCGGGACCGGCATTGTAAGCAGCGAGAGCGCGCCGCAGTTGGTCCGGCTGATTCTGATATTGCAGCAGTAAGTCCTTCAGGAGCCGCGCGCCGGCTTCTGCATTCTGCTCGGCGTCGTGCGGATCCACATTCAGGGCGGCAGCCGTGGCAGGCATCAACTGCATCAAACCGATCGCGCCCTTGGGGGACATTGCCTGAGGATTGAAGGCCGATTCGGCCCGCGCGACTAGCTTCACGAACTCGGGCGGTAAGCCGTGCTTTTCGGCCGCCCGCTCCACCAGTTGGATGGGCGTGGCCGCCGGCTTGGGCGGCAGTTCCGGTTTGGGGGAAGGCGCGGTCGCGGGGGCCATCGTTGGAACGTCCGCGATCGGCTCAAATTCCAGTACTTGATCAGCGGGCAGACGCGTGATGCCTTGGGCCGTGTACAACACCACTTCCCTGCCCTGTTGCTCGTGCCGGTCAACGCGGAGCGAGAAGCCGTTCGCGAGAACCGCTAGCTCCGCGCCGAGGAGGGCACCAGGGAAGGTAATTACTGCAATCAACCGCATCACTAGGGATAGACGTCTCCCAGGTCATTAGCGTTGAGACCAACCGCGGCCCGGCGGGCACCTTTGTTGCGGCCCGCGTCTAAGTTGTTGAAATTCAACAGCGCATTGAACAGCAAGAAGAAGCTGCCCTGGGTCTGATGGCGCCACATGGGGTTGTTGGCGAAGAGCAGAAAGTGCCCTTGGCCGCGCGGCACGTCCACCACGGCGGGCTTCGAAGCGAGTTCCCGCCCGCCGGTTAACATGCCCGAAACCAGTAAATTCGGCTCGTCCGCGAAGCGCAACACCACGCGCGGACGTTGGCTTTCGGGCAGCACATAGGCGCGCATTTGCTCCATCATTTCAGCCGAGGCCGGCGCCTCTTCGCCCGGTGGCGGCGGAACCGGGCGAGGTTGTGGGGCTACGTAGGGCCGCCCCTGCGGGACGTCCGGATCGGTGAGCGACCCGCGCCCTGTGGGTCGTGCCGCCGCTGGCGCCTCCGGCCCTTCGGACGGCAGGCCGGTCACGCGGACGTTGAAGACCGGGGCTTGATTGAAGTACACGGGCAGGGTGGCTCCGTAGCCGTAGGCGATCGGGCTCATTGCGTCGGCGATGCGCGACCGGAGCACACTGCCTCGCGCGTTCAGCGTGGGCGTCGATTGAATAGTGACGCCGTCAATTAACCCGTAGTCAATGGGGAGCGAAGCGTTACCGGCCACGGTGACAAACAGCCCTCCGGCTTCCACGAACTTGGCGATGTTCTGCACGCCTTCGAGGCCCATGCCGCCCCGGATGTCGTCGGTTTGGTCCGGGCCGGTGCCGAAATTCGGCGTGAGCGTCGAGGCCTTCCAGGGAATCGGGTCTCCGTCGCGCAGCGGAATGCCGTTCACCAGCCGTTGGGCTGTCGCGCCTACTGGCCCTAGAATGATCACGTCCCACTTGGCGCGCAGGTTGGCGTTGCGTAAGGCATGGTCGGAGACGTAGTCGTAGGGAATCCCCAAGCGGTCGAACTCCATGCGATACCAGCCTTCGCTCTGCGTGTTGAGCCAAGTGTGCACCAGCGCGATGCGCGGCATCGCGAGTTCGTGGCTCGCCACCTTGGGTAACTCGGCTAAGGCGTAGACGGTAAGGCCGAGGTCCCTTGCCTCACGCTCGACGCGGGCGCGCAGATCGCTGGGGTTGCCTGCCGTCCGGATCAGGAACGCACCGGGCGCGAACTCCTGGCCCGCCAACCGGAAGGTCTCTTCGAGCGCCTGCATCTTAATGTCTTTCAAGCGCACCCGGAATTGCATTAGTTCTACGTCGGCATTGTGGGCAATCAAGAATCCGGCGGGGGCCGCGTCGCCCACCATCTTGTAACTTGGCTTAAGCGATTCACTTACTAAGGTCATCGAAGCCTTCAAGATGGTAGGATCCGTAACGCGCACGGTCTGTATATTCCGCAGCGCGCCCAGCGTCCAACCGGTGTCGTCGTAGGGTCGCGGGTCGCTCGCATTGTAATACTGCGTGTCAAGTAACATGTCGGCTTGGCGGCTATAAGGCTGATCCATGCGAATGACATAACTGCCTTCTACATTGCCGCCAATGGTTTCGGTGAGCCGGTGGACTTCGACGCCCTGCGCACGCAGTAAATTAACTAAGCCTGCCACCTGCCCCGGTCGCGGATCGTTGCCCGGAAGCACATAGGCCGCCGGGCCTTCCTTGGCCGCCTTCTGTACACTGCGTTGGCTCTTGAGATAGAAGTTTTCGAGGAACGTGGCCTTATTGTTGGCCACATAGTTCATCGCAATCAAGAGGCCGCTCTGCTGTAAGTTCACATTATTCCGCATCGACCAGCGGACCTTCTCAAACGGCGGATTGGGCCGGAACCAGGTGCGGCTGGTGCTGGAGGCGGGCAAAGTTCGATCGCGCGTGTCGGCGCCGCCATTGCCGAAGGTTTCGTAGAAGCGCCCGATCGAGTTATGGCCTTGCGCGGCCATAAACATGTAATTGGCCGCCCAACCGTCGTAGAAGCCGTGGGTCCAAACACCGACCACGCCGCGCTTGGTTAGCTCCTCAATTTCGTTATAAGCTAATTTCTGCCACTCGTTGACGACAATCGGGTCAATCCAGGCATTGTAGGGCCCCATGCCGGTGGAGATATAGAGATAGGGCACGCTCTCGTGTAAGTCGTGCATGACTTGCGGGTGATAGTTGAAGAAAGTCTTCATTACCATCTGGCTTAAATTCAACGATAGGGACATGCCATCGCGGTTGTTGTCGTGCGCGACATACTTACCCCAATAAAGTAACGGTGGGGCGACCTTATTGGGGTTCGCTTTACGCCAACGGTATAAGTCCACCATGCGCTCCCGGCCGTCCACTTCGGTCACCGGGGTCATCATCACGACTGCATTCTGACGAATATTCCGCACCAGGGGCGTATCTTCCACGGCGAGCCGATAAACCAGTTCCATCAGCATTTCGGGCGACCCGGTTTCGGGGGAATGCAAGCTGCCGGTCATCCAATAAAAGGGCAGGCCTTCGGCGATGAGGGCCTTCGAGTCGGCGTCGCTGATCTTGCGTGGGTCGGCCAGGCGGGCGGTGATCTCCTTCAGGCGATCAAGCCGGTTGAGATTGGCTTCGTCGGAGATCAAGGCCAGGATTGTCTCGCGCCCCTCCTCGCTCTTACCGAGCGAAATCACCCGCACGCGCTTGGTTGCTTTTTCTACTTCGCGAAAGTAACGATGGACATCGGCGGCATAAGTGAGATGGTCCGGCGCGCCGGCGATATGGCCTAAGAACTTCTCCGGCGTCGGCACGGTGGAAGATGCGGGCAGATGGTCCACTAGTTCGGTGAGGAACTGCGGGTCCGTGGTGAACTGCTTGATCTTGCTGCCGTAGCCGGCATCGGCCGGTTGCGCCGGCAAAAGCGATGGTAGCGCCCACGCGAGCGCCAAGAGCGAGAACTTCAAAAGCATGGTGTCAGAATACCGCCTTTCGATGCCTCAGCGATGTCGCCAAGGCCAGACCTGGGTCGTGGTTCCGCTAAATGCGCTCGAGCCGAGTGCGGGAGTCGCCGAATTCTTCGGCTTTGACGCCAAAGCGATCCAGCAGCGAGAGATACAGGCTGCACATCTTCCGGTTTTCGACGCCGTCCTTCAAGTAATTCAGCGCGCGCCCCGTCTTGAGCGTGCCGCCCAAGCCGCCGGTGAGTAACAACGGCAGGCGGAAGTTGTCATGCTTCCGGCCGATCCACAAGTTCGAGAGGAACATCAGGCAGCTATTGTCGAGCACGGTGCCGGTGCCTTCCTTCATGCTGTCGAGCTTCTTCGCCAAGTAGGCGTATTGCTCCACGTGGAAGCGCGCGATGCGCTCGTAGCCGTCGGAGTTGTTGTTGTGGGACGCGGCGTGGTGGCCGTCCTTCACTTCAAGGAAGGGATAGTACATCGCCGAAAGGTCACGCGAAATGATCAAGGAGGCGACGCGGGTCTTGTCGGTTTGGAAGGCGATGGCGATGATGTCGCACATCAGGCGCGCGTGGTCGCGCAGGTCCTCGGGCAGGCCGTTGGCCGGCCGGTCCATCGTGAAGGCGACCGTGTTCTTACCCTTGGCCGCCTCGTCGGCATTTCCCTTCGACTTGCGCATGGTCTCCATGCGCTTCTCCACTTCGCGGACGCTAGTGAGGAACTCGTCGAGCTTGCTCTTATCGGTGGCGCTAATCCTGCGCGTCAGGTCCTGCGCGCGGCCCTTTACGCGGTCGAGCACACTGATGTTCAGCAGGCTGCCGCGGTTATCGAATAGGTTGTCCCAGGCGAGCGACGGGTACACTTCCACCGGCACTGGCGAGTCCGGGCTTTGCCAGGAGATGTGCGAGCTATAGGCCATCGAGAAGTTGGTCTCGTGATAGCCGGTCATCGGCTGGTCACAGGCGAGTACGATGCTCGATTGCGCCGTCTCCTGCCCGATGTGGTTGGCGATCATCTGGTCGACGCTGATGCCCGAGTGGATCACTGCGCCCTTGGCGATCTTCGCGCCCGACAGCAAACTGCCGGTCTGCGCCGGGTGAATGCCCTGGCCGGTGAGCGCCTTGACGAAGAGGCCGTCGACTACGTTGAGTTTCTCTTTCACCGGCTCCAGCGGCGCCAGTGTCCGGCTCAGCTTCATGGCGGCGCCTTCGCCTTCGGCGCTCCAATGGTCCTCATGGATGCCATTGCCCAGGAAGACTACGCCAAAGCGCTTCGGGAAGGCCGAAGGCGGCGGGGTGTCCGCCAGGGCGTGCAAGGATTCGAGCCACGGCAGAGCCATCGAACAACCGGCTCCCCGCAGGACTGCGCGGCGCGAGAGAGGGAAT